>Ga0306910_1000181_pt1 | contig 36930 bp, 53 predicted proteins | sample AntRauMFilla2698_FD_190438 | JGI IMG/M metagenome (GOLD analysis project Ga0306910, IMG submission 190438) | Saline lake microbial communities from Rauer Islands, Antarctica - Metagenome Filla 2 #698 (v2) (version 2) | ecosystem: Environmental > Aquatic > Non-marine Saline and Alkaline > Saline ... | reverse complement strand
CATTCCCTGAAGAGTATCACGATGCACCAGTTTACTACGCTTGCCACCAGTTCTTCCTGCTTCGTAAAGATCTCGAGAGTGCCAGTATGTACAAGCAGCTATTCGATGCTGCATTTACTGAATATAAGCAAGTTTATGGCACGAAAACCACTGGCGGCGTTGTCAACCCTAACCGAAGCCAGGGTGCATCTTCTGATCCATTCGCTGGCTTGATTATCCAATAGGAGGCTTATTATGGCAGTCGGTAACAGTGGTGATGTAATAATTAGCCAGACTTCGTTCTACGGTGGTATGGGTACTGATAAAAAGATCGGTATCAAAAACAGCTTCGCCGATGCTGAGTGTATGGACTCACGTAAGAGCCCTAGCGTTATGACAGTGCTTCCAGGCACTCAGAAGCTCAGCGACGTAGATCTTGCAGGCCTGATCAATTCAATGACTCAAACCCCAGACGGCATCCGATGGGGCGTTGCTACCAATGGCGGCCTTTATAAGATCGATGCAACAAACGACATCACGAAAGTGGCCGACTTACCCGACTGGACTGCAGGCACGTTCGGAGATCTTGCGTACTGGCCACTCACAGACAGTCTTTATATCACAGGTACTGATCGTATCTATCAATACACGCCAGTTGTAAAAGCTGGATCTCCTGCAGTAACTACGATCACAGGTGCTTATAGTACGTACCCTACAATGGCTCAGATCCTCGTAAGAGATCGAGACGACAAGTGGATCGGTGGTGGCACGAGTAGATGGACATTTAAGAATGGCAGCTCAGGTACCTACACGATCCCTACCGCTGCTATATCAGAAACGGACACGAACAAATGTATATTCCTACCAGATCAATCGCCTATGATAGCGATCGACTTACGCTTCAGAGCGAAAGGTGCAGGATCAGTCACGATCACCGTTCACGACGAGCAGAACAAAGTCATTGCAACCTCAACGCTTGCGGCTGCAGCGATCAGCACGGCGGCGACAACTCGGTTCACCTTTGCTCAGACAGAGCTCGGCGAGTACAAGAACTTCGGTACGGTGTATCACATCCACCTTACTGCAACGACATCAGGCTTCACGGTAGACACGTACGAGGCTAGTCAGCTTTATGGCCTGCACTTCTACTTCTTCTCGGCATTATTGCTCAACACACTGAAGAAGAACCACCCGATCCTCAACTGGGCAGGATCAAAGCTGCTGATCGGCAACGGCCAGTATCTTGTGGACTGGCTACCTAGTGGCCTGCAGACAGTCGATGCCTCAGAGTTCAGCAGGCACCGTGTGATCATCGAAACAGGTATGGAGATCACAACCCTCACCAGCAACGATGAGTACACCGTGCTCGGCTGCGAGAAAGTCGGCCAAACAGGTACTCGAGTATTCCAAAGTGGTATGCTCGGCTTCTGGGATGGCTTCGCTGATGCAATCAACTTCAAGATCGATACGCCAATGGGCGAACCGAAGAGCTTGTACACCTACCTGAACATCACGTATATGATCATCGATGGTGCACTTTACGCCTATACTGGCGGCAAAGCACTCACGAAAGTACGTACGATCCAGGACTCTCAAAGCGAGTACACTGGCATCCAGGACAATACTGATATTTACAGCCACTCAATGACCGTACGGCGTGGTATCTTGCTGATGGCATATCCTAGTATCACGAACCTGATCACGATGCGGCACGGCGTGTACAGCTGGGGTGCAGTCGATAAGAACTATCCAAACAGCTTCTACTACTCGTACGACATTCCTGAAGCCGTGGGCAGCTATAATACTGCAGACTACACGTATGAGATCGGCGGCGTGTGGAACTTCGGCGACACATTGTACTTCTCTTACAAGATCCACGACGTAGTGGCCGACACCGATGAGTTCAATATAGCGATCGTAAATAACAGCTCGAAGCCTGCAAAGAAGTTCAAGTACGAAAGCCTGGTGTACGACGGCGGTATGCCCTGGAAAGAGAAGATGGCCAATCGTATTGCAATCTCGACAGATCCACTACCAACTGGATCAACGATCAAGCTAAAATACAGGATCGACAATCAACCCTGGACAATCGATACTCGTGAGCTTATTGCAACAGAAACAGAGGTATACTTCGAGATAAATAAGCGTTTTCACGAGATCCAGTTCGGCTTCGATGGAACAAATGACGGCTCAACATTCGTGCCGCCACGTGTCACCAGCGTTGCACTTAACGCTCGAGAGCTGAGCGAGGAAGGTAAATTGCATCGATAATGGCTGAGTCAATTTACAACCCGAACACAGCTGATATTCAAACAAGCTACGAGCAGCTCAATACCTCGAAAATGACAAAGGGCTTCGCTACGATTGATGATATGAACATCGACAACATTGCTGAACAGAACCAGACAGCACCACGAAACGTGCGTACTGGTATGACACGTGGTGATCAACAAATCCGTGGGCTTTACAAAGTAGAGGATCCGTCTGGCCGTCTTGTGGTGATGCTCGGCTATAGTCCGGGAGCATTCTAATGGATCCGTCACGGTATATGGAACGTACGCTGCGAGATCGTGGCGACTACGGCCTCAAGATAGCCAGAAAAGGCTATGATCTACGTTTTGCTGCAGACAACCAGCTGCTATATAATTCGGCATTCCCAGTGCTGCAGATCGTGGAGTTTATCACCGACGACACCGACTGGGAAGTTGTATCGACTGGATCATATACTTTCTGGAGCGAGTACTTAGGCGTTACGTCTACAAGATGGAAGCACAGTATGCGACGGCTGCACGGCCTCGGCCATCCACCTATGATCGCACCATTGTCTGCATCTGGCTGGACATCTGGAGACAAAAATATCAGCTGGGACCTCAAGTATATTTACTACGAGAAGACATTTATCACTGAGACAGAGTACAACGCTTTTATCAGCAGCGATGCACCGACAGGTACGTTTGTAGTATTCAATATCGACATCGATACTGACGTAGAATATCCGTATGTGGATGATGGCATGGATACTGAGTGGGGGCAAAAGTATGACTACGGCATCAAGCACCTACTCACCGACGACGTAAATAGTATGGATCCAGCCGATCTCGGCCTCAACGCAAACGTGCAATCGATGCTCGTCGTGGCCGTAAAAGTGGCGACGATCGAGGATAAGAACCGCAATATCTACCTACCTGAAGGCATCGATCCAGAGAAGCTATCGCCATTCAGCTATATCAAGCAAACGAACGGACGATGGATAATGGGCGGCGTATCGATCCAGGCGGTATCTGGCTATAGGCCAGCGGTTCCAGCTGCAGAGATCAATTATTACACGCTCGATGGCCAGTATTTTGCACCGAAGTGCTCGCTTGTGCTAGTGCGTTTGCCGATGCTATCATCAGATAAAACTAATGCAAGTTTTAATATGTAGGTAAATTATGAAGTGGTTACGTTTTGCAGGACAATATATCAGTACAGGCATCAACCCAGGTGCTGGCTTCAAAGTAGTCACAAATATAAGGATGAGCAACCAATTTTCAACGATGCCACTTTTCGGTGCTCGATCTTCAGGATCTGCATCAACTGCATCGTTCAATATGTTCTATACGAACACCTTTGTCGTGGATCACTACGAGGCGAAGATGCAACCAGACTATGGCGGCAGCGGATCCGCAGCGACTTTGCCGATCGACTTCTCGACACTACCTGGTGGCGAAAAGATGATATTCTCTATCGAGTTCGGTAAAACCACGAAAGTGAACGGAGTCGAGTGGACATCGCCGACAGACAACGTGGCCACGCCTTACCCTATCCTGGTGGGATCAATCAGCAACGGTGCCTCGGCCGACACCAGGAAGATGTTTGCTGATGTGAGCGACTTCATAATATACAATGCCAGTGGCGACGTAGTTTTCAACGGTGTACCAGTACCAACTGGCAGCACTGAGTATTCAGTGACTCCTGCACCAAGTAACTGCTACTGGGATCTCGTGAGTGGCTCGTACAAGGTGCAATCTGGCGGTACTGGCGTGGTGTGGTATGACGACGAAGATGATGATCTGGCCGAAGAAAACTCGACAACGCTGCAGGGCGTAGACTATGGCCTCAAGGTGCTCGCAGAGGGTGATGAGAATACTGCATATATGAACAGCAAATATCCACTCTTCGGAGCAGACATATCATCGCCAGCATCTCAGTTCAAAACATACGAGTTCACACTGACAGGCTTCAATGCAGAGCCAAGTCCACCATTCCCTGCTTATACGTATGACGGCAACTTCTACCAGGGCAGCGGAGTGACTGAGCGAACGGCGTACACTATCGATACTGGCCTCGGAGGATCAACGGTAAAGTCGGTGATCGTACAGAACAGTGAGATTGATAATTCAGTGTTTTACGGCCGTGCTCGAGAGCAACTATTCAACAGTGGTACTGGCGACAATATCAACTCACTACTCAACCCAAAATCAAAGACGGCACTACCCGCTTCACCGTGGAGCACGCTATATCTGGCTGATGGATCAACAGGCGACATCCAGGGGATCGTGAGCCTCGGCACTGGTACTTCGGTTGCAAAATATGACACGCTCGCAGGCTTTAACGGCGGCACGCTTGATGCATACTACTTCACACAGCCAAAAGCGACAGTGAAGATCGATGCCGCTGGTATACTCACCGTAAAAACCTCGGTGCCGTACAAATGGATCCAGCGTGCATTCATCATCGGTAGCACTACCTACCGTGCTCGATGGCGAGACTGGATCTGGTATCAAGGCGTAACCATAAGAGTTACGGTGCTAAATACGCCGTATGTAATAGAATAGTATTATGGACTTTAAGCAACGCATCAACGAAGCAACGACTTACAGGGATCAAACCAAAGCATCCTATGATAAGGCGAAGAAAGAGACTGGCAAGGCTCAGTCTGCTTATGATACGTCATTTTCTACTGCACCAAAATATCAGACAGTGCTCGAGCAGCAAAAACAAAGCCTCACGAACACTCAGGAGATCGCCGATCTCAACAATAGCTGGAAACAATCGAAAGAGACAACCGATGGTCTGAAGACTCAGATCGATAAATTGCCTGAGTCGATCACGCAGCAATTCGGTGGTACGGGGCTCACACAGGCTCAGCGTGATATGGCGAAGTCGCAGCAACTTGGTGATCTGAGTAAACAATTTACTCAATACAATGCCAACTATGAAACTCAGTTCACAAACTATAATGATACCGTTGATAAAGCATTTGATAGTGCACTTGATGTATCAAATAAACAATATGATAGCTACTGGGATGGCGTACGTCGTAAATATAGCGACTGGCAAACAAGTATCGGCAACCAGGATAAGTGGTCTGAACTTTACGGCAGCAGCAAGTCTCAACTGCAAAAAACTCAGATGGACTATGACAATGATAAGTTCCAGCAACAGCAGATGCAGGAAGAGCGTGAGTTTGAAACCTGGATGAATAACTTTAAGGCAGGCCAAACACAATCGGCGGCCAACGCTCGGAAAGCTGGACAGGCGTATGCAGAGTCTTCGGCAAAGAAAAAAGCTGATGCAGATAACAGCTTCCGCACCGATACTGCAGCGTTCCAATCTGGAAAATTATCAACCACTGAGTACCTGAAGCGTATGGATGCTGGAAAATATCGATCATAATCGGCCAGGGTTATTCTATCCATCCGTGGTAACATAAAATCAAGGAGAATAGACGTATGGACTTCGGTAAAAGAATATCTGATGCACAAGGTTCAGCCAACGCCAGCAAGCAGTCGTACAATCAGTACGAAAAAGAAGCTGGATCAGCTGGGGAAAAATACAACTCAGCGTTCGATGGTCGCCAAAACTATGGCGATATTTATGCCGATGCTCGCAATGAGTATATGAACACCGACGAGATCAACGCCGCACGTGGAACTTACCAGGGTGCTCGTGATGCCGTCGATCAGATGAATACGACTATGAACAAGCTACCTGAGTCGATCCGCCAACAGTACGGCGGCACTGGCCTCACAGAAGCACAACGATCTCGTGCTATGGGCGATCAGCAATCTCAGATGAGCAACACTGCCAACTACCTCGGCACAAACTACCAAAATGCCGCAACCGACTATAACGATCTATCGAACCGTGCATTGCAGGAAGTTTTCAACGTATCTGGTGGCAACTACCAGAGCCAGGAAGACGGCCTCAACGCACTGCAATCTGCTTGGTCTACACTACTCAACCAACGAAACACAGCCTACGGCCAGAACCAGTCTGATCGTGGACTACTCGCTGATCAGTTCGGTGCTCGAGATCAAAACCTTATGCAAAACAAACAGCTCGAACTTGAACGATGGAAAGAGCAGCAAGCCAACGCACGTGCTGCAGCTGATCGTGCTACAGAGATGGATCTTGAGAAATATCTCGGTGCAAGCAAAGAACGTATTGCAGGTATGCAGTTCAAAGAACCAACCACACCGACTTATCAATCTGTTACTGCACCAACACAGAACAATAAACGAAGCTGGACTGACAACATCGGCGGCCTGATGAATGATGGATGGAACAACGTAAAAGACTTCGGCCCACTTGCTATCTTTGGCGGCGGAAGCCTCTGGGGGCGATAAGATGTTTGACTGGCTACTCGGATCTAAACGACAGACAAATTATGACGATACAAACAAATTGTATGGTCAATTCGATAATGCCAAAAATGAAGCGACAAACTTCTACAACGACAAGATCGCTAATGCAGACTGGGAAAGCCTGGATGCATCGACGAAAGCAAGTCTATCTCAACAGTACGGCCAACTCGACTCGAACGCTCGAGGCCTGGGCGATCAATACTCTCAGACAAATGATATGTTCAACCAGGAAGAGAAAGCTGGTAAAAACAACTTTTTCGGCAACGGCGTACTCGGTGCGATCCTCAACCCATTCGCTCAGACATTCGATGCTGGTATGGATGCAATAACTGGCAACTACGAGGGTCGTGATCTCGCAAGCGATCTCGGTGCACTTGGCGAGAGTGCACTCACATTTTTACCTGGCATAGGTATGGCTGGTAAGGCTGGCAAGGTCGGCAAGGCATTGACTAGCGTTCCTGGACTCGCAGCGACTGGTGCAGGCTTCGGTGGCCTGGAAGCACTACGCCAGGGTGGATCTGAAACTCAGCTGCAGGACGTTCTCGGCCAGGCTGGTATGGGTGCCGCATTCGGTGGTGGTATTCCAATAGCAGGCAAGATGCTCAAAGGCCGTGGATCCAAAGTAATATCAAAAGGTATGGCCAGCCGTGGTATGGATCAAAACGCTATCAATCAGACGATGGGTGCGATCCCGAACAAAGCACTGTACTCTTCAGCACTACGATCGTTCGTTCCAAAAAGCACGCTCGGCAAGGTTGCTGCAGGTGGTGGTGCCGCATACGGTATTAACTCATTGATGAACCAGGGTGGCCAGGAGCCAGCTATGGATCAAAGTATGGGCACGATGTCGGAAGAACAGTTGTATAATTATCTTATAAGTCAGGGAGCAATGTAATGTTTGGTGGAGTCCTCAGTAAACTACTCGGAAAATCTGGATCAAAGATCGCATCGCAAGGCGGTGACGATATTCTTAGTCGTGTAGTATCGAACTACGGCGACGACATCACACGTAAACTCTCGAGCAGCTACGGTGACGATACATCTCAGCCAATCCTCAGCTCACTTGTGTCTGCACCGACGAGCAACGTATCATCGAAGTCTGGCGGCGTACTATCTCAGCTGAAGAGCGGAGTGAGTACACCACGATCAGTCAATCCTAACATCGCTGATAATCTTGCCGTAGAGGGTGCAACCGATATGGCACTACGAAGCAATAAAGGTGCCGCAGCGAAAGTAAGTAACGTCGGTAAAAATATGGAAGAGGCTGGTACGAAACTGAAAAACAACCAGATCATCGGAACCGTACGAGATCGCAAGCTACTCGAGCGATCACCTGATGCTATTAAATGGGCAGACAAATACGGCTTCAGCCCAAACCAGTACGAAGACGTATCAAACATCCTTACAGGTGGCGAGGGCGTACTATCGAACTTCAACAACAACGCACTGAAGAACGCAAAACGCAGCGTATTGATGCCAGACTCTGCACGTGAAAGTGCACTCAAGGCCGTCGATAAAGCGATCACACTCAAGCCGCACGTTAAGAAGAACCTGAAGCGAGCGATCAACGACTCATACGATGTCACTACTGGTAATATGGGCAATCGACTGGCTGAGCGTGGCGAAAAACGTGCCGTAGTAATGGGCGAAGCAGACATCTTCGATATGCACAAAACTGTCCAGGACATCGAGAAGATGGCCTACGAAGTTACTGGTAAAGGATCAGATGATGCTCAGAGGATCCTACGAAACTACGCTGGCGATCTGAAGAAAACGATCAACGAAACAGCTCAAGAGATCTACCAGAACCCTGATAACATCCAGGAGCTTACCGCTGCACTCGAGGGTGCGAACCTGTCACCTCAGTTGAATAAAGATATTATCGACTCGATCCGCAAGGGTACTGACTATCTCGGCATTCGATCGATGCAAAGTCCTGCAGTGACTCTCGGCAAAGTTGCTGAGCAAGGCAAGATTGCACCACTAGCTGGTGGTGTCGGCGGCCAGGCAAATGGTCTGTTCGCAAACCCACTGATGCAAGTTGCAAATGAAGCCGTCGGCAAGCCGATCGCATCTGGTACTGGTAAAGCACTTCAAGCTGGCGGCCGTGCACTGCAGGTGGCAGGAAAAGGCGGAGCACCAGGTGGCGGAGCACCAGGTGGCGGATCAGACTTAGTGAAATACGGTGCTGGTGCACTCGGTGGGTATGGCTTACTCAATATGCTCACAAACGACGGCGGCACTGATCCTAGTATGAGTATGTCGGCACTAGCTGGCGGCCAAGATCAAAACGATCCTATGAGTATGATGATGAACGGCGGTGCTCAGCAAGAGCAGGAGCCAACAGTCGGTGGATACTCTCGAACACAACTCGAAGATGCTTACGTTGCCGCACTGATGGGTGGAGACACTGAAGCCGCTGATGCAATTGGCAGTATGATCGGCATGCTCGACAACACCGAAAAGCGTAGTGCTGACACTAAAACAGCTGGAAGCAATGCAAAAGCTCAAAACGCCATAAACGCTATGAATAATGGTATGTCAGTTTATGAGCAGGGTGGTGGTGCTCAAGGCCCGATCGGTGCACTAGGAAACCTGCTCAACAAGGCGACATTCGGTGCGTATAACCCGAACCAGGCTGCATATGAAGATATGCTGCAGGCTGCATCTGTTGCCGTGGCTCGAGCGAACGGTGAAGTAGGTATACTTTCAAACCAAGACATCGAGAACTACCGCAAGATGCTACCTACGTTCAGCGACAACCCTAAACAGGCACAAATTAAGCTGCAGATGATTATGAGCAGCCTGCAGTCGATGGAGTAGTGTCGTGAACGGCGGCATTCTCGGTAAGATACTTGCAAAACAACTAGACGAGCCATCGGTACTCGGTGGCTTGTTGAATTATAAGAGTGCAGGAAAAGAACTAAAGACGGCCGTAAACCATAGACTGTACAACGAAAGCCCAGATCTTTTTCACACTAATATGACTGGCAATATGCTCGGCGAGGGTGGATCCAGCCAGATACCTAGGATGCACGTAGAAGATCTGAAGCGTTATTTTGGCCACACTGAAGACATCCCTACGAAGTACAAGCGATCCACTGGCCGCCAGGACATCGATCAGCTTGCTTCGATGGCTGGATATGACGACATTGATCAGTTCGTGGAGTCTGTCCAGGGTGAACTCGGATCACGATCAAAGGCCAGGGCGAACAAGCAGCTACTCTCAGAGCGGCGAAACGATCCTGAGTTCCTCACTCAAGTGCAGAAAGATCTCGAGGCTGAGAAAGCGATGTACGCACCAGATCCTGAGCCATTCCAGCCATCGAAGCGTGACCTGCAGTGGTATATGAAGAACGTGCAGATCCCGAAAAGCAAGGTGACTCAGATCGATGTAAAAGCACCGCAGCAAACTGGTATGCAGAACTTCAAGATCAACCGCAACGACATCAGCTACTCGGTTCCAGAGTCGGTGATCAAGTATATCCCTAGCAATCATCAGATACCTGTACGCAACTTATCGCAGCCGTCGGCACCAGTAGCACAACCGTCTCGAGCACCATCCGTGGTACCATTGAATAAACAACCGATGCAACAATCACCAGGGTATGGTGAGGGCTTGGCAAATAGATTAACGCTGCAGGCGGCGATGGGAGAACAATAATGGGTGGCGGTATACTATCGAACTTACTGAAGAAAGCAAGCTCATCAATATATAACGGCCTCGGCCACACGATGAGCCCTGGCGTAATGAAGCAAAAAGCTATGCAGAGTATGGGCAATATCGACGAAGCGTTCAAAACTCAAGATCTTCGCAAGTTGTCTGGCCGTGATAATATCAAGATCCGTAACACTGGTGGCGGCGGTACTCCTATGCTGCAGGATCTTTACGCACAGCTCGCAAAAAAAAAGTAAAAAAACGCCCAGGGTTTTTGAAAAATAGTCTGCTATGATACATATGTAAGACATTAAAGTATAAGGAGCACAATATGGTTTTTACCGATAGAGTAAAAGAGATCACGTACAAAGACATTTTGCCGTCGATTGTAGACTTCGTGAACAACTCAAATATCTTTACCGCACGTGTAACTTCCCAACCGAAGAACTGGAAAGGTGTAACTGTTAGCCAGCCAATCACTATCGCCAATTCGACGACTGGTGGTTCATTCGACGGTCTTGATACTTTTGACACTTCAGCAACTAACAACACTCGGAGCCTAACGTGGTACGTTAAAGCATACGAGCAAAGCGTTGTAGTTCCAGGCATCGAAAAAGCAGTAAACGGTAACAGTGAAAAGCAAGTACTCAGCCTTGTAGCAACTCGTATGGACGAAGCGAAGAACAGCCTAGCTGACTCTCTCGGCGACCTCCTTTACGGCTACGGTATCGGTAAAGACATCGAGGGTCTTGGACTTATCGTTGATAACGGTACAGCTACATCTGCATACGGTGGTATTAACCGTGCTGATCTACCTGCAGTAAATGCAGACGTAACAGCAGCATCTGGTGGTAACTTGACACTCGATCTAGTTAGTGCAGAGTTTGACAACGTAAGTGCAGCTGGTTCAGGCCAAGAAGCACCGACACTAGCACTCACAACTAAAGCAGTGTGGAGTATGTTCGAGAAGATCCTTAACGGTAAACTTCAATCACAGTACTCAGCAACGACTGTCACTGGTTACAATCGTGTTAGCGGCAAGACTCCTGTAGGTACATCAGTTCCTGCAACTGCACTCAAGGGTGCACTCGGTGTCGATGCTATCAGCTACCGTGGTAAACCTGTTGTCGCCGACGACAAAGCCCCTGCTGGTTCATTCTTCTGGCTCAACGAAAACTACCTCGAGTTCCGCCGATTGACTTCGCCTGATCTCAAGAGCGTAGGTTCTCGTAACGAAGTCACTGAGGGTGTATACAAGGACATCGAGATGCCTAGCTTCCTACAGCTACGTGACTTTATGAGCCCAGTAAACCAGTTCGGTGAAATCGGTGCCTTGATCGTACTAGGAAACCTTATCTGCCGCAGCCCACGCCGCCAAGGTAAGATCACTGGTATCACAGCGATCGCCTAAGTCTCAATCTGAGCAAGCAATATCAACCCCACTGAAAAGTGGGGTTTTTGCTATACTGGGGTTATGGCATATCGAAAGATCCCGATGAGTCGCAACCGACTTATCGCAGCATATTGGAGGGATGGCGTGAGGCAACCGCTTCGTGCGGTCGCTGAAGATCTTGATGTGTCACACAATACGGCCAGGAACTGGCTGATCAAGTTTAGACTATATGAAAGTGAAAGCCCCACTAGGGGCAAGAAACGAAAGGATGCTCAAGCCTATTGACAATGCACAAGCGTTGTGCTATACTGCTGAGTAGGGTAATCAATTATGAAACTACCTACAATAGTAAAAGAAAGGGTTAAAATGTTTAAGCGAAAGCAAAACGACAATATCAATGTAATTTACAAAGCAGACGAGAAGACTCGACGAGCAATCGACGATCTGTATACTCGTAAATCTGACCGCAACAAAGCAATGGCTGCAGTAATCCTGCTATCCTTGTTCGTTGGCCTCGGCCTTGGCTGGTACGGTACAGTATCAAATACGTTCTCAAGTCGCACCGACAATGTAGTTCGTATTGAAGTGGCCGAACAGTTAAAAGCCGAACCCCAGTCAGCGAAGAAATAGCATCAGCACCAGCGGTGGCACCTGCAAAGGTTGCCGCTCCTGTTTTATCAGGATGTGATCTCGTATTTAGCGAGATCCAGAAATACCCTGGCTGGGATCATACCATAGCAATGGCGGTTGCAGGTGCAGAGAACCAAAGCTGCAGCCCCCTGAACCACAACTTAACATCATCAGAGACACACAGGCGAGCTGATGGATCAGTGATATGTGTTGGTAGCTATGGAGTGTTCCAGGTCGGCTGCCTGCACTACGCCGCTGGCGATGATGTGAACGATCTGGCCACTAACATTAGAATTGCATATCGAGTATTCCAGGAACGTGCGAAGTGGGATAGCGACGGCTTCAACGCCTGGACGATGTACACTAACGGAAAGTACAGAGAAAATCTATGAGTAAACGAATGAGAAAAGGGGCACCATTATGGACAATGCCCCCATACACTCCTACTGATGGTATTAGCTACGACTGGAACTTGTAGTAAATTACAAGATCATCGTGATCTTCATCTGGTAGATCAAAACGATAAGCGAAGTCGGACACCACGGCTTCGCTTTTTGCTATGCCCTCATCCTGCAGGATCGCCAGAGCACGGCGGTATGCCATCAGCCCATAAGATTGTGCGATCAGATCAGACAGTGCAGCCTTGGCTTTTTTAGTGATCTCTCCTGGGTTTATTCCATTGATCGCCATATCGAGGCCAGTCGATAGTGACAGTACTTCAACGATCGTATCACCCTGGAAGTTTTTAATGCGGATCTCTTCAAAGTCCTCTGGTATACCCTCTGGGCGTTTTTTCTTGGCAATCATTCCTGCTCACTTTCTGGGATCATCCCGTGGTTTTTTGCATCTTCTGGGTAGTAATCAATAAAGGACTCGTTCGGCGTGCCGTCTGGGTTATGTGGCTGGATCAGATCGTGTGCGTGGTTCTCATACTCACGATCGATGCGGCCACCCTGGGCGATGCCGTCAAGTGTCGTGCTGCGTTGCTGCGGCACCATACTCTCGTCGGCGTAAAACTTGCCATCACGTATCACGCCCATTATTCAGCCTGGCCGTACTTGCCGCCATTTTTGATGGCTTCAAAGTTTTCGTTGCGGATTTGATCAGGACTTTTTCTTATAATTATATGGCTTCCCGATGCTCCTGGCGTGTGCGTTTTGTTCGCTGCTTCAAATGGTGGTGTCACGGTTCCTTTTTTCTTCACCTCACCCTGGATCTCGTCCAGGCGATCAAGTACGGCACCGTTTGAATTGGCGATCTTCTCGGCCGCTTTTTGGATATTGTAGGCCAGGCTGATCCCCATCCCTAGTACGTTGAATATCAGTAGTATGAGTAGTGCTTCGATCATATGCTATTCCATATCCTCTACGTACGGCAGAGCCAGGCGTAGTGAGATGAGTTGTGCTGCAGCTGAGTGTGAGTTGATCACGGCTTCTTCGATGGCCTTGGCACTGTCTACGATGCCTGCAGCGACCATATCATCGATGATGGTGCCGTTGAATATATCGATGCCGACACCTTTCTTCAGGCGTTTCGTATCGATGCCTGGAACGCCTGCAGTTAGCAGCTCGTACGGCGTGCCTAGGTAGGCGATCTCTTCGTCTGGCCGATAGTCACGTAAGAATACACCACCTCCTGGCAGCACACCGTGCTCCTGGGCAGTCTGTGCGGCACAAACGGCATCTTCTACACGTAGCTTCAGTTCCTGTCGTTCAGCCTGCGTAGGTGCACCCACAGAGATCTTCACAGTCTTGCCGTTCAGCTGATCGAGTCGCTTCTTATCAGTAACGTCTTTGATGTATGCCTCGAATGCTTCAGTGTCTTTCACGCCATTGATCGTAGTTTCAGATAATGTTACGTACACCGACTCGGCCGTACCGACGAACTGTTCAACATCGAAGTCGTCTGCAGATCCTGAGTACTGCTTCGTGGATGAGTACGCTGCAATGTCGTTCAGGAAAATATCACGATCAACCATAGGAGGCTCGACGATCGCTATATCGATGGCACCACTGATCTTGTTCGAGATGATTGTCTCGAGTGCCTGGCCTGATACGTCGGCGATCAGTACGATCTTCGAGTGGCCAGCACGCATAACCTTATCCAGGACTGGTATGATCTCGTCGTTCTTGGATAGCAGCTTGCTCATTATCACGATCGCTGGTTCGTCGTATCGAGACTTGATGGCCTGCATATCATTAGCCAGGGCGATCGCCTTGAGGCCTTTCTTAAATGTAAAACCTGCGATCTCTTCAGATGATATAGACGGCTCGGCCACTTCGATCACCGTGACACCACCCAGGCCGCCAACCTTGGCAACTGCATCGTGCACAAGATCACCCAGTGCTCGATCACCTGCAGAGATACGAGCCACACCGTTCAGCGTGACTTCATTGACGGAAATACTTTTCTCGTTGATGTCTTTACGTACTGACTCTGCGAAGTTCAGCATACGTGCCTGGACGATACGAGGCGGTGCTGAAAATTGTGACCAGTAATCGTAGGCCAGCTTCGTGAGCACGACGGTGAGAGTAGTGGAGTCACCAGCATCTCGGTTCGTTTTCTCAGATGCCTGGCGTACGATCGACACTGCAGAGTTCTCGATAGGATCGGCCAGCACGAGCTTACCGATGTTTGTGATACCATCGTGCGATACGAGTGGTTCACCATAGCGGTGCTCGATCAGCACGTTGCCTGAGCTCACACCATATGAGGCCAGTGCTACTTCGTAGATCTGATCGATACCAGACTTGATCTTTTGCTGCAGTTCGTCGCCGCTTACTATTGTCCTGACTAGGTTACGCTTCGGCATACTTAACTCCTCTTAATGATTTTACTGGTACAAAAACGTATTCCTTTTCACCATCTTTTACCGACTCACCATCTTCGTATGGTGCAAAATATACAGTGAAGTCTTTTGATGTTTGATACTGAGCATATATACTGTCGAGTTCACCGATGAATGAAGCATCACGGAGTATACCCTCTGATCGTGAGGCGTACTTCTCTTTTTCAGTGGTGAGTCCACTCTCATATTTTGTTGGTAGCTCGATGAGAGCGAACCCTGGTAGTGCTTTTAGCATAGTAAAATGATACCCTTTCTTTTGCTTACTATTGTGGCATCAGTATAGCAATAATGCTTACAAATGAAAATAGCCCCAGTGGGCTAGGACTATTTTCTGGCTGGAAAAAAAGGGTTAAAGTTTCGTAAACCAGCCGTGCTTCTGATTATACACTAGGCTGAGACGTATGCCCAGAAGTATGCACCAGCAGGTACAGCAACTTCTGCAGTTGCGATCGGGCTTGTGCCACTCTCAGTAACACCAGCGAACTGGTTTACAGCAAGGCTCGTAGCAGTCGTGTTTGGAACAGCGACATCGAGGCGATCTTCAAGTGCAATCGTACCATCAAGTGCGACACCGTTTGCAAGGTATTTAGCACCACCGACAGTCAAGATACCGTCTTCGTACTTCGGTGCGTTTACAGCAGTGACAGTACCGTTTGTTAGGAACTGAGTGGTTGCAACTTTTTGTACACCTTTAGCAGTTGATGTGTATGCAGCCTGGGTAGGTGCAATAACTGTATCACCTGCAGAAAGAGCGGCAGCACCGTTCTTTGCATATCGATACTTACGACCATCTTTAGTTTGTGCGAAAGTTCCTAGTACGTGACCTTTAGCGGTTGTGACATCGTGAATGTCTGTTGCGGTTAGGGTTTGAATACCTATGTTCATATTATTTCTCCGTTATGTTTTACTTCCTCAGCATAGCATTGAACAACGTGAGATCGGCAGTTTTGTTCAATCATATTGAACCAGCCTGTTCTATATAGAAAGCCTGATGGTAAAAACCAGTTTAATCTATATAGAACGGCCTGAAGTAAAAAAGGTATGCATGAGCCTTTGCTTTTTCAAACCGCTTGGTGTATAGTTACTATCAATGCATCGGCTTCGCTACAGTCGCCCTTGCATATAATATAAATACAATGCTATAATACAGGGGTAGCGAAGCCGCCCTCTGTTAGAAGCAGGGGGTACTTTCTTTATAATGGTAGATAATCAAAGAGAAAAGACGATGCGTGAACGCCTTGGCGACCGTGCATCATCACTCGTAAACAACACACAGTACTTGCCGATGATCCGTGCCAGGCAAAAAGCAATGGAACCTGAAGAGTTCGCTGCAGCCGTAGAGATCGCTCATCGTGCAGAGAAGCCATCTCACTACTTTATGAGTATGATGAGCAAAAAGAACTTCGAGCGTACGCTGCAGTATGTGCGGCGGATCCTGAAGCGATCAGTCGAGGCGATGTCTTATGTCGCTCGCAAGATCAACAACCGAACGAAGTCATTTATGGACTATATCGGTGATAAAATAGCAGAGGGTAAATACCCTATGAGCCAGGTAGTCAATATGGTGGAGATCTCCTGCAGCAAAAAGCAGCCAGATCGTTACCTGATCGGCATCCTGAAGAAAGGCTATGAAAATGCAGCACCTAAAGTTCGTAGTTAGATGGACGGATCAGGACAATAAGAACCACAGTAAAGAGTATGGCGACGGTCCTGCAGCACGCAAGGCAAAGGCCTGGCTGATTGATCGTGGTGCACTCAGTGTAGATATTGCCGTATCGATCGGCAGCAAAGAGATCAGAGGCGGCAACGCTATACCAGAGGGAGCGGAACCTGGGATCGAGCAGCAGAGTTTCATAAAATAATCTTTTCAAAAACGCTTGCATTATGCACGAGCGTTTGTTATTATAGAGGTAAGATAGTAATAAAAGAAAGGGTTTTACATTATGCCTATCCATATCACAGTAACAAAACAAGCAGATCTCGGAGAAGTCACCGTACGTGGTGGTGCATTCGTTGATGGAGTATTCGATCAAGACTGGTGCAACCACGCTGGTGCTGAAGTGCAGGAGCTTACATCTGATGCAGGCCTCGACACTGAGCGAACAGAAAACGTAACCGTATGCGACAAGTGTGGAGCACAGCAAGTCGGCGAAGAATGGATCACAGCGTAATGGCTTCTGATCCATATCACAAGCTACCTCAGTGGTCTTACTCATCGATGAAAAAGATCCTGGACTCAGGTATCGACTACGCCGTAGGAAGCAAGATGGGTATGCTTGCATCACCTGATAGTAAGTTCATCGACATCGGCCAGCTCGTCCACCAGGCTATACTCGGCGGCAGCGAGACATATGTGACATCACCATACCCTGACTTCCGTACTAAGGATGCTCGTGAGTGGCGTGATCTACAGAAAGAACTCGGCCACATCGTAGTAGACGATCAGATGAAAGCATCGATCGAGCAAGTCGTAAAGAATATAAAAGCTCACCCTCACTCAGCAAAGTACATATTCCATAAGGATGCTAAGCACGAGCAGGAAATGTTTGCAAATACACCAGAGGGTGTGCAGCTTCGTGGCAAAGGCGACGTAGTGATTGTGTCTGAAGACAACGGTACGAAGTCACTCGTGATCACCGACATCAAAACTACAGCTCAGTTCGATAAGTTCAAGAAGAATGCCTACTGGATGCACTACGATCTGCAGGCCGTTACCTACTCACTGATCGGTGCCAGTTACCTGAAGATCGAGCAGGAGCTTGTAAACTGTATGTTCTGTGTAGCTGAGACTGTTGCACCTTACCGTGTCCAGTTCGTACACGCCAGCCTCGAGTTTGTCGAAGCAGGTGAACGCAAGCTACGTACTTGTATCGATGCGATCTCGGACTTCGGCGATAATCAACCTAACTTCCTACTCGAAGAAATTGTCGAGCTAGGCGACTGGTCGGTATGATAAACCCCACACGCCACCCACTGTATAAAACCTGGATAGGTATGAAAGGTCGATGCTATAGCAAGACAAATAAAGACTATCCAAAATATGGCGGCAGGGGCGTGACGGTATGTGATCGATGGGTAGACTCATTCGATACATTCGTAAGAGAAGTTGGCGAAAGGCCATCACCAGAGCATACGATTGACCGCATCGATAATAATGGAAACTACGGCCCAGGCAATTGCAGGTGGGCAACCAAGGATCAGCAGTCTCGTAACCGACGTACATTTAACAGTAATACCAGCGGAACACCAGGAGTTCATTATCATACAACTGTTGGAAAGTGGCAGGCCAGGATATACTCGGCTGGTAAAAGAATACACGGCGGATATTTTAACACTAAAGCTGAAGCTATTGTCGCAAGGCAAAAACTTGTAGCAGAAAACTGGAGCAAATAATATGGCAGAGCAAGGACTCACCATCAGCAAGCTCGTCACCGACGACGGCTTCATCAAGCAGGCAGAGAAGACACTCGGCAGCGGTACTCAACAGTTCCTATCGAGTGTGATCAGCCTGGCAAATGCAGATCCTAAGATCAAAGGCCTCGATCCGATCAAGCTATACAATACGTGCCTGATGGCTGCAGCACTCAAGCTACCGTTCAACAGTAATCTCGGCCAGGCGTACATCATCCCATACAAGGGTGAGCCGCAGCTGCAGATAGGCTGGAAAGGTTTTGTACAGCTGGCACAACGCAGCGGCCAGTTCAAAACGATCAACGTGAGTGACGTACGTGAGGGAGAGATTGATCACCAGGATCGACTATCGGGTGAGATCACATTCACCTGGATCCAGGACGACGATGAACGCCGCAAGACGAAAGTGATCGGCTACGTTGCATACTTCAAGCTACTCAACGGCTTCGATAAGAGCCTGTATATGACAGTCGGCGAGCTCGAGGCTCACGCTGGAAAGTACAGCCAGACGTTCAAACGAAAGTTCGGCGTATGGGTAGACAACTTCGAGGCAATGGCATCGAAGACGGTGATCAAGTTACTGCTCAATAAGTTTGCACCTCTCTCGCTCGACAGTGATCTTGCAAAAGCGATCGAGATAGATCAAGCTGATGATGAGGGTAACTACGCCGATAATAAACCAAGAGTCACAGTAGTCGATGCAACACTCGGCTCATCTGAGACAGATAAACAGGAGCAGGTTAGTGGCTAAGAATGCTAGTTACAAAAATGTTTATAAGATTACCATCAGCGGCCGTAATACAAATGGCTTTACTGCGAAGATTATAGACAAGTTTATCAGGACGGTGGTAATGAGCGTTGAGCATAGCTGGAAACAATCAAAGGCTGCAATTGAAGTTATGGAAACAAAAGGTGATTATAATGCTGAAAAGCAAGAATACAAGGAGAATAAGTAGATGAAACAACTCACTAAAAAACAGCAAAAAGACGAGGCGGGGGAAGCCTACGACGCTATCGTAAAACGAGCACAGGAAGCCTACGATGCTATCGTAAACCCTGCGTGGAATGCCTACCACGATATCGTAAACCCTGCGTGGAAAGCCTACCTAGCTATCGTAGACCCTGCGTATAAAGCCTATCGAGATAAAATCGCAGAAATAAACGCCCGACCAGACGAAGTTGAACAAATCATCACCAAGAACGGCAGACAATATAAGTTGATTAAGGAGGAACAGTAGATGAGTAATACACTAGATGAGATACTAATAAACCTTGACGAATATAAACTTAACCGAGGTGGTGTTGATTTCAGCGTTGCAGAACACTATGCTATGTACCCTGAATTAAAATCAGCCAAATTAGCCATAGAAGCCCTCATAAACGAAGCAAGGAACGACAGTTTGCTAGATTTAGAGAATTGGGCGAAACTTCACGACCTAGATGCTGAAATGATACTTGATGGCATAGAACATATGGTAATAAGCAATTTACAAGTACCCGACCAGCCTAGACAAGATAATTCAGATCGCCTAACCCAACTAAAGGAGAATAACTAGATGACTAACACCCCCAAACCCCAAGCTAATACGCTAAAGGTACACTTTATGTCACAAAAAATGGACTGGAAAACACCTAAAGCTGTGTACCAGATATTAGACGCAGAGTTTAGATTTGACCACGATCCTTGCCCGCCAAACTATAAAATAGACGGACTTACGAGCGAGTGGGGGCAGTCCAACTATGTAAATCCACCATACGGAAAAGAGTTGCCCAAGTGGGTAGAGAAAGCCTACGCAGAGTGGCAGAAAGGTAAAACAGTTGTAATGCTGATACCAAGCAGAACAGATACAAGGTACTGGCACGACTACTGTATGAAAGCAACAGAGATACGTTTTATTAAAGGAAGATTAAAGTTTAACGACCAAGAAAACTCTGCACCATTTCCAAGTGCAATAATTGTTTTTAAGCAACTAAAGGAGAACAAGTAGATGAGTAACACCCCCAAACCCCAAGCTAATACACTAGATGAGACGTTTGAGTGGCTAGACAAGCTAAGTAAGTTGAATAAATTGGGCGGGCGTGGTCATGGCGACCTGAAAGATGTGTGTTACATCTGTGGTATTTCGCCAAACGCACTAAAAGTTCAAATCCAAGCCCTCATAACAGAAGCAAGGATAGAAGCAAGGATAGAGCTAATAGAAGAAATCTTAGAGTTACCTGATACAAACGGTGGGTGCGAAGACAGTCACGTAAAAGCTAAGTTCACCTCATGGTTTGATCGCCGCCTAGCCCAACTAAAGGAGAATAAGTAATGAGTAATACACCAATAAGAAAAGTAGATATTTCAGAGACAGAAGCTTTTAGGGGATTAACTTCTCACGCAGACCCCACAGAACAATCAGATAAAGATACCCCAAAAGTAACACACATCACTAAAGTGGGCAGAAAGCTATTCGTTGTGAACGGTGTAGACGAACTACAGACATACGACGGCACTAAAATCAATATGAACCCCACAGAAGCAGGAGAGAAGTAATGGCATCGATCAATAACGTAACACTGGTAGGCCGTGTCGTACGTGACCTCGAGGTAAAGACAACCACGAGTGGCAAAGAAGTAGCATCATTCGCACTTGCGGTGGATGGCTACGGCAAGGACTCGCCAGCGAACTTCATCGACTGTGTAGCCTGGGGCAAGGCGGCTGAGATCCTCGGCCAGTACGCTACCAAGGGCAAACAGATCGGTATCACTGGCCGCATCCAAACTCGCAACTGGGAAAAGGACGACATCAAACGCAAGGCCACTGAAGTTGTGATTGATCAGTTCCAGCTACTCGGCAGCAAAGGTGACGGATCATCCGCAGCACCAGCCAGCGAGCGGTACGAGCAGGAAGACAAGAAGCCAGACAACATACCTACTGAAGAAGATCTGGACAAGCCGATCGACCTCAGTGAGATCCCATTCTAAGAAACTAAAGCACTTCGGTGCTTTTTTCTTGACAATGCACGAGCGTTGGTATAATATAAAAGAGTCTAAGTAATAAAAGAAAGGGAACTATTATATGCCAGACACAACAAAACCAGCTGAGGGTGAGATCATCAAGCACGAACTGCAGGTGATACTCGACGAGCAGGGTGTAAGCGATAAGGGTGCACAAGAACTCGTCGCTGCATTCGGTGGGCCGTTCAACGAAGTAGGTGACATCCTTGCTACCTATGAGAAGATCGTGATCACTGATGATAGTACTGTAGAGGAAGTGCTACACGCTCGTGAGCAACGCCTGGCACTGAAGAACGCACGCACCACCGTGGAGCGTAAGCGTAAAGAGCTGAAAGAGGACTCACTCAAAACTGGCCGTGCTATTGATGCAGTGGCTCGCTTCGTAAAAGAGACGATCGAACCTGCAGAACAGTACCTCGAGACTCAAGAGAAATACCAGCAACTCAAGGCTGCAGCACAAAAAGCTGAACGCCTGGCTGCACGTACATCAGCGATCGTGAAGTTTTCTGATCCTGATATGTACAACCTCAACGATATGGAAGAGGAAGCATTCCAAAAGCTATTGATCAAACTCGAGAAAGAAGCGGCCGATGCTGCTGCTGCAGATCGCAAAGCACTCGAAGATCAAGAAGCTGAAGCCAAGGCTGAGCGTGAACGCCAGCTCAAGATCCAGGAAGAAAATGATCGTTTGAACCGTGAAGCAAAAGAACGCCAGGCTATCGAGGATCGTAAGATCGCTCGTGTAAATGAAGTCACTCGACTCGGTATGATGTGGAACGCAGACAACCAGGCGTACGAGCAACTCGATCAAACAGTAGCTGCTGCAGATATACTCGGCCTCAACGACGTACAGTGGCGACAGCTGATCAGCAAAGTCTCAATGGTATTCACAACTCACCAGGAAGAGATCGCTGCTAAGGAAGCCGCAGAGAAAGCCGCACGTGATGAAGCACTTGCCAAAGAACGTGCAGCTGCTGAAGCTGAGCGTGTGAAACGTGAAGAGCTCGAGAAAGCTGAAACCGATCGCCGTGCTGCAGAAGAGAAAGCTATCGCTGATCGTGAAGCTGCAGAGCACGCTGCACTACTCGCACCTGAGAAAGATAAGATCAAAGCCGTTGCCGTAAAACTCGAAGCGATCAAGCTCGATCTACCAGCAACCAAGGATCAAAAAGCTCAGAACATCGTGGCCAACGTGTACGATATGATCGAGAAGATCAACGCATACATCGAAACTAACGTGGAGAAACTATAATGGCGAAGAATGCTAAGTATAAGAACGTATATCAGATCACAATATCTGGTCGTACAACAAATGGGTTTACCGCAAAAGTACTCGACAATATAGTAAAAGTTATTGCAGCCACACTGGTTGCAAACCTGGCACAGTCTAAGCTAAAGCTCGAAGTGATACAGACCATTGGTGACTACGATGCAATTAACGGTAAATACAGAGAGGGAGTAGAGTAATGCCTATACACATACCAGTCCAAGACAACAGCCAGGAGCCGCAGAACATCGACGTACGTACTCCTGGCCAGAAACGCCGTGACACGATCAAGAAAACTCGGCCAGACTTCTACCATAAAAACGGTAGCAAGGGCGGCAAGAATAGTACCAACCGACCATTCAAAGATCCTGAAGCAGCACGCCGTGCAGCTAACGCCAGGTGGGGGAACAAAGATGCAGATCACGACATTAAGTAGAACCACACCCTGCAGCGTGATCAAGATCAGGTTCCCGATATGGAATGGAGGCAAGCGATCAATCGGTATCGCACCACACCGCATCGGTACTCATAACCAAATCGAGATCGAGTATAAGCGGAAGACAGACGACCAGTTGATCTATCCATTGCCATTCTATATGAAAGGCCAGGACATTAAGACCTACCCACTCGAGCCATTAAAAAACTATCCGAACATCTACCTGTATATGGTACCGATGGACGACCTAACTATTTTAGAAAGAGAGTAGTATGAAAAAATCATTAACAAGCAAGACAATTTACATCCCGAACCCGAACGTAAAAGTAACCGTGATCAACAAGCCAGTGTTTGATGAAGAACTTGGCCAGGTGGCAGGCTACGATGTCACAGTCGATGTCAAAGTCAAAGGTGCACTACGGCCACACGAGCTGAAGTTCGGCAGCGATGATGATATTGCAGAGTTTATGGGGCAAGTCGAGTACGACGATCCACAGACAAGCCTGCTGTAGATGGAACGTACCTGCAAGATCAAAGGCTGCAGCAACACGTTTATGGCGTACAATACGATCCAGAACAAATGCCGTGAGCACACGATCAAGTCAGCCAGTCCGATCAAACAGCGGGGTGATCGGACTGTACTGTATGAGAAGTGGCGTGATACGATCGCCAGGCCTCATCTGATCAGAGTCTTCGGCAATATATGCCAGGAGTGCAGCAGGCCAGCCAGGGCTGCACACGATAGCCTGGGCAACCTGGTGTACGAGAACCTGGATGTCGCACACATCATCGGCCGTGGCCGCAGTGCAGCGACGAAAATGGTGATCACAAACGTACGGCTGCTATGCAGAACGTGCCACAGAAAAGAGACGGACGGTAAGCTATAGGCTTATCGTCCTTCTTTTTCACCTCTGTTAAATGAAAATAAGAAAAGATTATTGATAAAAAGTATTGACACTACGCTCGTGCATATGGTATATTGAATACAGATCAGTAATAAAGAAAGGGTTTATAAAATTATGGATATTTTATTCACAAAGATAGCAATCATATTCGCACTGAGTTTTGCAGTTGCTGCAGTCGTGCAGCACTATCGTGAGACACGTGCGATCAAATACTACACACTCGAAAGCACCGATGGCTACACGTACGAGATGGCATACGCTACTCGATCACTAGCTATCGCCGATGCAAAGAGCCTGGCTTACAGCGGCACAGCATACGAGCACGTAGTTGGCGGCGGCCGAAAGGTATCATTCGTATGGTAGAAATGTATCAGTGTCCTAGCTACTACGATGATGATGGCGTACTGCAAGACTGCAAGTGCGGCAGGTGTGACGAGCAGCTCAGCAACTGCTGCGGTGCAACGATGCAGGGTGAGCCAAGTAACCTGACTATGATCGGATCAGATGCAGTCGAGGGGCGATGCGGCGACTGTAAAGAGATGTCATCATTCAGTGGCAAAGCGTAAGAAACTCGAGCCGCTGGTACCATACTACAAGCGGCTCGCCAGGCTGGGCTATATGGGTGTCGTTACGCTGCGGATCCCTGCAGGTACCGATCCAAAGATAGCAAGAGGTGCTCAGATCCACGCTCGCAACAAAGCGGCCAAGATCAACAGGAGCCACGAGAAAGATCACTATTATGAGAAAGGATGGAAGTGATACTATAGCAGTAGGTGCGGCAGCGAAAGCTCAATGAACCAAGTGAGGACTACCGCCTAGCTTGTAGCAGCCAATGTGAGATGTAGGCACCTGTATCTCGTCGCATCTGCGGTAGGCAATAAGCCTGAGAGCCTTTATGGAAAAGAACCACCTGGAAAAAGGTGGTTGTTTTTTTGCAGCGTATGATATTATAAGTAATGTAGCTATGCTATGTTACTATACGCCTGATCAAGCCATCTCTCACGAGGTGGCTTTTTCATATGGTATGATTAAAGCACAAACATTAAAGCAACAGGCCAGGAGCCAGCTGATGAAAAATAAAACTCTATGAGTCTGTTCTATCAATCGATAGCAAATACACCTGAGCTCAACAGTGCGTTCAAAGAACTGAAGCGAGTGTTTAAGTACGGCCAGTCGTGTGCGAAGTGCGGCGATAAGTTATCAAAACCTCTTATGACCGTAGACCATATCAAAGATGTGGAGGATCCACGAGTCGATCCATTCGATATGACCAACTGGCAGGTACTGTGTATGCCTTGCCATAGACAGAAGAACCGTGAGAAGATGAGATTAATCAATAAGCCTGCAGCTATAGAGCGTAGCGAGCAGAAAGGGTAAGGGAGTTGTATGAGCGACAACATAGAAACAACAGATACGCAACCTGCTACAAAGCAAGCAGGTGAGATACAAAGAACTGGGGGGGGTAAGTTTGCACCTGGACAATCAGGTAATCCAGCTGGCGTTGGTGGCTTCAGTGACAACCCTGAGAACCGTAACGATGGATCGTGGAACAAAGCAAAGACACCACGTGCTAAGCTCGAGGCGATGCTCGAGGATATGACGATCGCTGATATTATGCTTGCAAAGACTGAGCACAATATGGACACCAACCTCACTGCTAAGATCGGTGATGTCGCAACCTCTGGCCGTTTACTCAATGTATTCACCGTGCAGGAAGACACTGGCAAGATGAGTGTGAACAGCAAAGAGTTCGATAGCCTGATGTATATGGTATACGGCTCGAAGAGTGAACTGGATGCCAACCTCAAGGCCGAAGATGGCGTGCCGCTGATCCGTGGCTTCATCCTACCTATTGCACCTGAAGACTTCATCGACAAAGATATTCGTGAACAGTTGCCTGAGCAGCAACGTATGGATCAATAAATGGAAGAGGCTGCTACTAGCGACGATCTCGATCAGATGCTACGTGTTAGCAAGTCTCTTACTATGCGTGAGATGGGCTACTGGGTGCCGATGCCAGGCCCTCAACAGCTTGCATCAGTGATCAGTAAAGACAAACGATACCGTGAGATCTTGTACGGTGGTGCTCGAGGTGGAGGCAAGACTGACCTGAGTATCGCCATTATCGGTGATCGTTATCCTGATCCACGTGCGAAGCAGCTGGTGATCCGTCGCAATGCTGGGGATCTCTCAGACTTTGAAGACCGTGCCTCGCAAGCGTACAAGCACCTGGGAAGCAAGCTACGCCGAAACCCTATGATCTTATCAGGTAAAGGCCTGGGGCGTGTCCTGGGCGGCCACCTGAAAGATGACGATGCCTACACCAAGTACCAAGGGCACGAGTATTGCCGTATTAACATCGAGGAGCTCACGCAGATCCCGAAGCAAGATATGTACGAGAAGCTGATCAGCTCGGCTCGATCGAAGTACAAGGATCTATTCCCTCAGATATTCAACACGGCCAACCCTGGTGGTATCGGTATGGCCTGGGTGAAGAAGCGGTTTGTAACACCTGACCTGAAGCTCAACTATGTGATCAAGCACGAGTACGCCTGGTACACCGCAGAGGGCGAGCGTAAGATCACTCACTGGCAAACGATCATCGACAAGGCCACTGGCATCTGGCGTGCTTACATTCCAGCTACGATCGATAGCAACCCGATACTGATGGAGGCCGACCCTCAGTACGTTATGCAGCTCGAAGCACTGAAGACAAGCAACCCCGATCTATATCGTGCCTGGCGTGAGGGTGACTGGAACATCCAGTTTGGTGCAGTGTTTGAAGAGTTCCGTGACTATATGCACGTGTTCAACGCATTCGCTGAGTGGGGCTATAGCAAGGAGCGGTTCGATACGTCGTTCCGTATCGCTGGTATGGACTGGGGCTACAACGATATGTGTGTCGTACTCTGGGCTACGTTCGATCAGATCACGGAGCAAGACGAGCGATCATTCATATACCGTGAGATGCACAACAGCAAGAAGCACCCGAAGTGGTGGGCGGATGAGATCGCCAAGATGCAACAGATAGATCCAGTCGATGTGCTGGCACTGCCGCACGATGCATTCTCACACCTGGGCGGCAACAAACCAGTGGCCGACAGGATCAAAGAAGCATTCGATCTTATGCCCCCAGAGATCAAGCGACCACGTATCGTCAAGGCCGACAAGCTCACTCAAGACATCAAGAAAGCTGCAGTGAATGCCACGCACGATATGATGGCGATCCAGGCCGACGGCAAAGCTGGCCTGCAGATCCACCGTACGTGTACCTACCTGATCGATACGCTGCCGACGATCGTGTACGCCAAGGAGTCTGGCGGCGAGCGACTAGATGAGGGCAACGAAGATCACGCACTCGATGCATTGTTCTACACGCTGCAGACTGCATCCAAGACACGTGGTAAGCTATTCGGTAAGAGTGAGATGCTCAAGAAAGTGAAGCCGTCGTACGTAGCTGGCACCAACGTCACTCGTAAGGATCTCGGTATCGATACTACCTCACTGATTATGAACGCAAATAAACGCCACGGCGGAGACTGGAAAACACAATGATCGCAATCGTTATACTACTCGACAAAGAAAACAGCCAGGACTGGCACGATGTACGCTGCGTAAAGTGTGGCCGCAAGTTCTGCAATGTGAACCGTGAGATCAAAGCGATCCAACTCGATGCACCTGCAGGCCAGGAGGTGATCATAAACGCCGATGTACCAGCCGTCGAGGTGAAGTGTCGTGGTTGTGAATGTATATATTCTCTCTTAATTCAATAGAGGCCAAACATAAGTAGTGTGCTATATTGAAATAAAGAAAGGCACACGCAATGGACGACGATACTAGGCTATACAATGACTCAACCGTGGACGATATTACTGACCAAACAGGCGTAATCGATGATCGCCCTATCCTGAGTGTAGCCACTGATGATCGTGAACTTGCAGCCAACTTCGGCCGCTGGATCTCTGAAAGCAAAGCCTACTGGAACGACAAGAGCGGCTATGATCTCGAGAGTGTACGCAACCAGAACGAACGCTACTATCTCGGCAAGCAGATCGACAAGAGCAAGCTATACGCCTACCAGGTACCATATGTAGACAACCAGATCTATGTCGGTACCCAGGCGATTATGTCGTACGTCACTGGCTCGAACCCATCGTGTGAGATCACTCCTGAAGACGACACGCCTCAAAGCCAGGTGATGGCCGAAGATCTCGAGACTGCCGTAAACATTCACACTGAGAAGTGGAACCTGGCCAAGAAGCTGAAGACTGCTGCAAAGAATATGTACACGAAGCGTGTCGGTGTGATCAAGCTACGATACGATCCGAAGATCGGTGACATCATTCCTGTTGCCGTGGATCCAAACAACCTTATCCTCGATAAAGACTGCCAACTCGGTGAAGAGTCACGCTTCATTGCTGAGATCTGTACTGACTCAGTAGCTGGACTGATCAAACGGTTCCCTGATGCTGAAGCAAAGATTATGAAAGCACTCGGCCGCAGCCGTAAGACACCGAAGATGCTCGGCCAGATCGTTGCCTACAACGAGGTATGGTTCACTGATGAGACTGCTGATGATGGCGAAGAAGAGTGTGTTGCCTGGTACCTGAACGGTGAGATCCTCGAGAAGAGCAAGAACCCGAACTACTTGTACGACAACGAGGGGCTCAGCATTATGAACTTCCTCGATGCACCTACGAAGCCATACGTATTCTTCAACTACCTCAACGACGGTAGCAAGCTGATTGACCAGACAACACCGATCGAGCAGGCGGTACCGCTGCAGGATATTCTCAACAAGCGTGGCCGCCAGATCGTAGAGAACGCTGACACTGCCAACTCACTACTCGTACTCAAGAGTGGATCTATTCCAGTAGAAGATGCAGCGAACGTGACACGTGATCCGAACCAGGTACTGATGCTCGACACGCCACCTGAACGACCAGTGCAAGAAGCATTCGGTGAGATCCCACCACACCTATTGCCATCATACGTGCTGCAGGACAAGCAAGATGTCAAGAACGGCATCCACAATATCCTCGGTACACCGTCACAGTTCCGTGGTGACGACTCGCACCGTGAAGTTGGTACACTCGGTGAAGCGAAGATGATGAACAGCCAGGCTGGTGGCCGACAAGATGAGATCGTACGTGAGATGGAAAGCGGCCTCGATCGTTACTTCCGCCTACTCGTGCAGATGATGAAAGTCCACTACACAGACAAGAAGCCGTTTGCTGCTCGAAACAACGACGGTACGTTTATGTATGTCCAGCTATCACGTGAGAGTATGCCAAACATCGCAGCGATCACCGTATCACACGGCTCGATCCTACGACCAGACAAAGAACGTACTGAGAATATCAGTATGACACTGGCCAAGATGGGGCTCATCGATCCATACAACCTATTCAAAGACCTCGGCCTCAAAGATGCTGACAAACGATACGAGTCACTCGTCAAGTTTAAGATGGCACCTGATCAACTGGTATCAGACGTTAAGAGTGAAGTGCAAGATCGTGATGCATACATTGACTTCGCAGTGATCCTCAACGGTAAAGAAGCAGAGCCACGCCAGGACATCCAGCCTGCTCACATCCTCGCACACCGTGAACAGCTTATGACTGATCGCTTCCTATACGCTAAGCCTGAACTGCAGCAAGCGTTTATCAAGCACATCGAAGCTGAAGTGCAAATGCTATCGCAGCGTTCGAAGCTCGAAGCCGCTGATCAAGCAGGCCTATTGATCGATCCGAAGACACCTATCACACCTGAAGCACCACAACTTCCACCGCCACCACCACCGATGCCAGGTGGGATGCCACCAATGCCAGGAGGCGGCGGCCAACCACCGATGCCACCACAAGGCGGTGCACCAGTGATGGACGCAGGCGGCGGCCAGATGGATCCAACAGGGGTTCTCGGCGGCTTACTGCCAGGGATGTAGGCTATGAACCCAGGTAAGAGGCACATCACTATGACTACTCGAAGCCTCTTGATGTTCTATGGCTATGTAGGAAGCACCATATGATGCTACACCGACTGGCTTAATTTTTGTTCATAAGCGTGTTACAATCTAAGTACATCAACATTTAATAGGCATAGGAGCCACAAATGGATCTAATCACAGATGCAGAAAACAAACTGGATGCAGCCATTGCAGCGGAAGAGGCTGGGCAACAACCCAACCCCGATGATGCAGGCAAGCCACCTGAAGACGACGATCAGCCGCCAGCAGGTGACGAAGACGAAGATCAACCTAACGGAGGCGACGACGGTGGAGAAGACGGCGAAGACGAAGAAGATCAGCCAGAGGGCGATGAGGAAGAAAACCCAGGTGAGGACGAAGAACCGAACCCTGATGCAGCAAAACCGAAAGGCGATGAAGCACCGAAGCCGCTCACTGACGATGAACTGATCGCCGAACTTGAAAAGCGTGACCTCAAGGTAGCCAAAAAAGACGAAGAGAAACAGGAGCAGCCAAAAGCACCTGAGTTCAAACGTCCGGACGAGCTGCCTGATCGTGTATGGGATGGTATGAAGCCAGTCCAGAAGTACATCTATCAAGAGCTTCCGTACATCACACTCAAGGGTAAAGATGCTGAGGGCAATGTTAGTGAGATCACTGTCAAGACTCCTGAGCAGATCCCTGAAAACTTCGAGTTCGCAAGTAAGCGTGATGAAAAGATCGCCGACGATGCATTCCTCGAGCAAAACAAACGTGCTGATCAGATGTACGGTAAGATCCAAACTACCTCGCAGCAAACTCAGCAGCAGCAAGCTCAGCAACGTGAGAATGAGTCCATCATCAGCGGCGTTGAAAAGCTGCAAGAGACTGGTGTCATTCCTAAGATCGTTGCGAAGCCTGGTACGCCAGAGTTCGACAAAGATCCAGGCGTGTTACGTGCGAACGAGATCCTTGCATACCGTACGGAGATCCTGAAGACAGGTGAAAACGTATCGATCATATCTGCAGGTAAGATGTTCAAAGCAGATCACCCAGAGTTGTACGTTGCAAAGCCTGCACCAAAGGGCGATGCTGAACGTAAGAAAGCATCAAAGAATGTCTCAGGCGGCGGCCGTGGTACGCCAGCTGGTGCCAAAAAAGGTGATCGGCCTAAGTTCCCACCAGGAACCAGTGCATCAGATATAGCAGACTTTTACAGCCAGGATCTTGACTAATATGGATGATCTATCACCAACATACAACGAAGAACTCGTCGGCCTATCATTCAACCCTAGCGGTGATGAAAAGGTAGCAGAGATCAAGAAGCATTTTGCTGCAGTCATTGATATTCTTAACGAAGATCGTGGTGACAACCGTGATGAGCGAGCACGCTTATCTTCAGTAGCAATAACAGAAGCACAAACAGCTCAGATGTGGGCAGTAAAAGCGGTGACATATCCGCAGAACAGGACAAAATAATGGCACAAGATCGCACTGCAGATCTCGAGTCCAACCTTTTACAAGGTGCTCGAGGCGTACAAAATAGCACAGAGAATATGCTCGAACGTCTGGCAAAGACATTCACGGCCACTGATCTCGTTACAATCAAGAACATCCTACCTGAAGCATTCGGCTGGGTGTACACTGATCCAAAAGAAACAGTGATCACTCAACCAGACTCAGCGACTCGTCGTGTAGAGTTCGGAGCACCAAAGGCTCACACGCTCGAAGCAGGTGCAAGCCGTACGATCCCTGGATGGGAAGCGTACATCGCACTTGAACGTATGTGGAAAGCATACGCTCAGATCGACATCGAAAAAATCAGCTTCGTACTCACCTCACCACAAGAGATGGATGCGTTCCTGGGTAAAGCGTACCTCGGTACATTCGATCCAGATAGTGTCGGTGGAGCAGCAGGAACCAAAGCACTCGGCTTCGAGGGTGAGACACCTGCACCAGTAGTGAACAGCAGCAACAACCGTGCTGCAGTAGCTGAGTCTACAGTTGTGCCGCCAAAGCCAACTGAAGATGAAAACCTCGGCTTCAGCAATGACACTGAAACGGTGACAACGCCGCCAGTGATCCCACCACTCGGTGATCAGACTCAAACACCTGGTTTTGATCAACAAAATCAGTAAATAGCCACAAGCAATACAGATGAAGCGTGTTACCATATAGAGAGAAAGGTAGCACGCTTCACTCTTTGGTGGGTTAGAAAATATGAATACTATAATGGATCCAGAAATGTACAAACAACTGGGCGAACTGCAGGGTCGCTTCAATACTTTTGAAACAAACGTCACGCAGCAATTCAATGAGGTAAAGCAAGCTATTAAAGAGCAGAGTGTAGTGCCGTATTCGGTGTACGAGGCTCGAACTAAAGCAACCGATCTTATTCACGTATCACACGAAGATCGACTCGTGGCCGCTGAAGACAAGATCGATCACATACAGGATGCAATGGACATTCGTGAGCACACAGTCACTAGCAAAGTGGCCGCATTCCTGGACAACGCCATCGTCAAGATCATAGGTACAGGTGTGATCACCGTAGTAATTTTTGGTGTATATCTTAATTACCAGAAGCAGATTGACAGCCTACAGCAAAAAGTAGATACTGTAGGTAGCACACAGCAAGTCATAAAGAAAGAAATTATCAATGAGTGAGTTAAGCTATACGCTACTACAAGTCTGGGTACTCTGGTATGCTTCTGCAGCTGCATTCGGTGCATTTTTCGGTACGATGGCCGCACTCGGCGTTCGTGCATTATATCGTAAGCTAAAGAGCAGGAGATCGTAATGGCCAAGGTTAGTTACCAAGAGCTCACTCAATATAATTCACCAAACTATACACCTGCTGCACTCGTGCGACAGATCTACGGTATGGATCGCTACATCGAGGGTATCATCTACCACTGGTGGGGAGATCCAGCACTACGTCCGCTATTCTTCAACATTATCAACTTCTTATGCCGATCAAACGGCAATACATCGGCTCACGTAGTCGGTGAAGCAATGAGACTTGCCTGGATTGTGAACGCTATCGATGCCGCCTGGCACGCTGGAAGTGCTCGAGGCAATGCACGATACGTCGGCTACGAGTGCAACCCACGCCTGAGTGATGGCGATTATCAGACTATGGGTGAGTTCCACTACACGATGGAGGCAGCATACAAGCGTACGCTCGACATCCGTGTTCACAAAGAGTTTTCTAATACAGCCTGCTCACCGATCGACAAGGCACGCATCCGCCGCATCGCTGATAGCCTGCACAACCAGACTGAGGCACCTAAGCCAGTATGGGTGAAGATGGATCGACCACGCAAAATGGTGGCCGCAAAAGATCTATACGTACGCAATCTCGACAGCAACAAGAACGAGGGCAGCGTGATCAAAGCTGGTACGCCAATCGACTTCACTACAAAGAAGACGATCGGAGCCAACTTGTATGTACGCAGCAAGTACGCAACAGGCAAGAACCTGAACTGGGGCATCCTGGCCGCCAACCTGAAAGAAGTAGAAGTGGCACCTGCACCGCAGCCTGAGTGGATCCGCAACATCAAAGACTACAAGGGTGCTAAGCTATCGGTATTGCCTGCAGCTGGTACTCGAGTCCTGAACCTCACTACATTCGTGAAAGTGAACGATACGATCATCCCTAAAGGTACTCAGATCGACATCGTGAAGCAGACTACGATCGCTGGAAAGACATACTACCTCTCGAGCTACGCAATGACTAACGGCCTACCGTGGGGCATCGCTGCAGATCAGCTCGGCGTACCAGTCGTTGAACCACCAAAAGAAAAACCTGAGTGGCTCAAGAACATCAATGACATCACTGATATGGACTTCTGGACTCGATCAGAGACACCAGTACTCAAGATCACCGACGGCGGCACCGCACGCATTCTTCCGATCAATAGCAAGGTACGGATCACTCACTCGACTGAGATCCTCGGCAAGCAGTATATGATCGTGCAGTTCAGTGGCGAAACGCCATCTGAGATCATCGAGACTATATACCTCAGCGACACAGAGATCTCAAGCCCAGACGACGACATCGAGAAGCTGCTTACCGCACTCGAGAAGATCGTCAATACAATCGTTACATTCCTCACCAATATGTTCAAAAACTTTAATAAATAAATGGAGCAAGTTATGAATATCAATAAAGAACAAGCACTAAAGATACTAAAGACTGCAGCATACGTTGCGATCTCGGCCGTACTCGGCTTCCTCATCAGTGTCGTTACCGATCAGCCAGAACTCTTCGGAGCCTTCGCACCGATCATTAACGTGATCCTGGTGACTCTAAAACAAACATTCACGAGCAACGAACGATAAGGCACTGCTGGTGGGTGGTGATCAAAAACCATTCGGGTGGATCGCACTCTTTAGAGACGGACACACGATCGAACAGTCGGCGGCCACTGAGCCGTCGGCTTTTCAATCTCTCGTAGATTATCTGTACGGCACCGCTGAATATCCAAAAAAGCATTATTTACTGTGGTTCAAGCTCAGCAACGGCGATCAAGACTACACGGTATCATTCGATCGTGATGGCGATGCCTACATTGATGCACCAGATGGTAAATGCTTTATGACTGAGATGAAGATCCGATCAGCTCACCTCTTGTACCGTATGGAGCGTGATCGTGCGACACTCGATACGGCGTTTTATATCGGCTTCGGAGGCTTCGATACTACTGATAAAATAGACGGCCGATGCCTGGCAATCGCCCCTGATGGATCGTACAAATTGATGAGCGAGTTGCCGATCGACTATGCTATGATAAAGATAAAGTAAGGAGCATCATATGGCAGCAACAGCAGTATTCCAGGAAGACAACGGTGCAGCGACAGGCTCACCATCGAAAGGCACGACTCGTGCTAATGCTACTCAGTGTGACTGGAAATCTGTAGACGACATCGCTACGGCACGTGCCTCAGCGGCGATCATCGCCAGCCAGAACAGCTACCACAAATACCAGTTCGTTAAGTTTACTGGTACATTCAACTCAATCTCTACAGGTAAGTTCGCTCACACTGCAGGATCAATGGGTACAGGCCTCACGCTTGTCGATAAGATCACAAGCTCATACGCTACGCCATCAACGGCTGCACTGAGCGGTTCTACGGACATCACAGCCGTCACAGCGATCAATAGCGGCCAGACAGTCCTATTCGCTACAAGTGGGCCAGAAAACGCTGCACCTAGTGCCTCAATCGCTGCAGCAGGCTACTCTCAGTACATTGCAACTCAGCTTCAGACATCAGGAGCGGCCGCAGCAGGTGACATCGGAGCTCAAACGCTCACATTCCAGTGGAACGAGAACTAGGATGCATTCGCTACCAGCATAATCAATCAATTCACGGCGAATACAATCGCAGAAAAGTAATACAATACTATGAAAACTATCGAACTCACAAAAGGTAAAAAAGCTCTCGTCGATGATGAGGACTTTGCTGAATTGTCTCAACACAAGTGGTGCGTAAATATCAAAAATAGTCACGGTAAAACATATTTTTACGCCGTAAGAAATACATATGAGCGTGGTAGACTCAGGCCAACTCTAGTATATATGCATAGAGTAATCACAGCTGCACCGAAAGGTAAGCTGCTCGTGGTGGATCACGTAAACGGAGATACGCTAGATAATAGGCGATCCAATCTACAGATTGTTGATCGTGCTACAAACAAATTAAATGGAGAAAAGGCGGCGTTATGCAACTAAAATATCTATGGGAAGCAACATTTAACGACGATCATATGATCAGCCAGCCAGCTGATGATCGTTATTCGAAGCATAATGACGAAGCAGAGCATAATCCCTCTGCTTTTCGTGATCTCCTGGACTATCAGGAGACTTCACCGCTGCAGACGTTCGCACTTGTCGGCCAGGATCGCCAGATCTATGCAGTAAGCCTGCAAACTGGCGAGTTTTTCGTCAATGGCACTACTTTTATGCTAGATCAGCCGCTCGAAGAGCTCACTGATCGTAAATTGATCTACTTCCGTACGAAACGTATGGATATGCAGACTAGAGAGCAATATACGCACTCCTACACACTAGGATATGAGGGAACTAACGCAAAAGGTAAGCGTGAGCAGAAGATGATCACTGTAAGGTAGTAAATTATGGCACGGACAAAATCAGGCTTATTTACTAACGATACTGGTGCCAGCGGCATTACTCAGGATATAACTGGCCTAGGTTTTCAGCCTAGCGGTGTCGTTATATGGATGATCAACGACAATACCACGAACGCTACTGCGTGGGCTCAGGGTGCCAGTGACTTCACCAACCACGTAGCTTCAGGTATCGTCGGTACTTCACCTGGAAATAGTGCACGTGTTGGTGCGACGAATAGAGTTATATACCGTCCAGCTACGAGTGGAGCACTGCAGGTGGAGGCTACGGCATCAGTACTAGCCGATGGCTTCAGATTGACTTACCAAACTGCAGCTAATGGACTCAGATGGGGATATATTGCATTTAAGAATAATGTCAGTTTCAAGGTAGGAACACTCACCCCTACTTCAACTGGTGCTGGGTCGGTATCGACAGTAGGCTTTAAGCCTGGCACTATGATGACGTTCTGGCTACCTGGATCAGCAAGCAGAGCATCCTGGGGTCACGGTATGGTGGATGGTGCACTCAATCAGTATGCCCTATCTGGGAACAATGACACTGGGTCTGGTTCATATACGACTGTTCGGAATAGTGATGCTTTTGCCGTCGCATCGGTTAATTCTGGAGATTATACCTATGGCAGCGTTACTGGCTACACTTCAAGTGGTTTCGATTATAATTTTGGTCTTGTAGGAG
>Ga0306910_1000177_pt1 | contig 37399 bp, 37 predicted proteins | sample AntRauMFilla2698_FD_190438 | JGI IMG/M metagenome (GOLD analysis project Ga0306910, IMG submission 190438) | Saline lake microbial communities from Rauer Islands, Antarctica - Metagenome Filla 2 #698 (v2) (version 2) | ecosystem: Environmental > Aquatic > Non-marine Saline and Alkaline > Saline ... | reverse complement strand
TTTTGTTATCGATTGAATAGGTCTAGAAGTAAGAAAACCATCTTTCATAACCTTGTTTCTAGAATGATGCAAAAACCGAAATTATATCAATCCAAATTAATATGTACTTAAGTAGCTACCTCTATATATTTTAACATCAATTTTTCTATTAATAAACTAACAATCGTTAGTTTTGTTTGTAAATTAATAATTAATGGCTAGTTTTTTTCCGATTAAGGTAAAAGAAGTTTACAAGGAGACTGAAGAGTGTTCAGTAGTAACTTTCGATATTCCCGCGGAGTTAAAGAATGAATTTCGATACCAGCAGGGTCAACATTTAACTTTAAAAAAGGATATCAACGGAGAAGACGTTAGGCGGACTTACTCTTTGTGTTCGAGTCCTGTGGATGACGAATGGAAAGTTGCCGTTAAGCAAATATTTGAAGGCAAATTTTCAACTTTTGTGAATGAAGAGTTGAAGGCTAATGATGTTTTGGAAGTCATGCCGCCGAGCGGGGACTTTGGAGTTGAGGTGGACGATCATAAAGAAAAAACATTTTTATTTTTTGCAGCTGGTAGCGGAATCACTCCCGTCCTGTCAATGCTTAAAACTCACCTTGCCAAAGAGCCAAAAGCAAATTGTAAGCTGTTTTATTTAAATAAGAATGCAAAATCCATTATATTTAAAGAAGAAATAGAACAATTGCGAAATCGGTATTTTGGAAGAGTTGAAATTTTCTATTTTTTGACGAGAGAGCAACGGGATATAGAGCTTCTCAACGGAAGATTTACACCAGAGAAAATTCAAACTTTAGCCAATACGGTATTTGATATTGAGCAAGTCGATGAGACTTTTATCTGTGGACCTGAGAAGATGATTTTTATGATCCGTGATGAATTGTCTGCTTTGGGATTAAGTAAAGATCATATTCATTATGAACTTTTTGTAACTGGTCTTTCTGAAGAAGATAAGAAGCGTACAGAAGCAGCAATGGCCAAAAGGATAGATGGCACTCAAATCACTATTTTAGATGGTGGGAAAGAGTTTCACTTTGCAATGACCAAGGACTTTGATAATATTTTAGATGCTGCTTTAGCAGCTGGAGCAGATTTACCCTTCGCTTGTAAAGGGGGTGTGTGTAGCACCTGTAAATGTAAAGTGATGGAAGGCAATGTGGAGATGAAGGTTAATTATGCACTAGACAAAAACGAAGTGGCTCAAAATTATATTTTGAGTTGTCAAGCGGTTCCAACATCAGATAAAGTTACTGTTGATTTTGATGTCTAAAATTTAGATAGTCAAACATCAACAGATTATAAAGAAGAATAAAGTGAAAACGAATTTTAAAAGTTAAACGCTATGAGTCATACAGAAAAGAAGATTGCTAATGCTGACCAAACCCGTAGTTTGGAACAGATGTTTGATGCTAAAATCGCACGCGACGAAAAGATTGAACCAAAAGACTGGATGCCAGAAAAATATAGAAAAACACATATTCGACAAATTTCCCAGCATGCCCATTCTGAGATAGTAGGAATGCTTCCAGAAGCAAATTGGATTTCACGTGCACCGTCACTAAGAAGAAAAGTAGCGCTTTTAGCTAAAGTTCAAGATGAGGCAGGTCATGGTTTATACCTTTATTCTGCTTGTGAAACTCTTGGAATTTCTAGAGAAGAACTCTACGAGCAGTTGCATTCTGGTAAAGCGAAATACTCAAGTATATTTAATTACCCTACTTTAACTTGGGCAGATATGGGTGCGATTGGCTGGTTAGTCGATGGTGCTGCCATTATTAATCAGGTGCCACTTTGTAGCACTTCATTTGGACCTTATGCCAGAGCAATGGTGAGAGTTTGTAAAGAAGAGAGTTTTCACCAAAGACAAGGTTATGAGATCATGATGACCCTTTGTAATGGAACTCAAGAACAAAAAGACATGGCGCAAGATGCTTTAAACAGATGGTGGTGGCCTGCTTTAATGATGCTTGGTCCAACCGATGAGCAATCTACACACACGGAGCAATCCATGATATGGAAACTGAAACGTAAGACGAATGATGAGTTGCGTCAACAGTTTATTGACCAAACGGTACCACAAGCAGATATAATTGGCCTGAACATCCCAGATTCAGATTTAAAATATAATAACGAAACGGGTCATTATGATTTTGGAGAGATAGACTGGGAAGAGTTTTGGCAAGTGGTCAAAGGCCACGGTATGTGTAATAAAGAGAGAATCTCTGCCAGAAAAAATGCTTGGGATAATGGAGAATGGGTAAGAGATGCCGCTCTAGCCTATGCCGAAAAACAAGCCGAAAGTCAAGACGCAAAACAGGCTGTTTAAGTCAAAATAGTACGATGACTAGAAATCGATTCTTAATAAAATGAGTATGAAAAAGAACTGGCCGCTTTGGGAAGTATTTGTAAGGAGTAAAAATGGCTTAGAACATCGCCATTTTGGAAGCTTACATGCCCCAGATGCAGACATGGCTCTCAAAAATGCGAGAGATGTTTATACGAGAAGAAATGAAGGAGTAAGTATTTGGGTAGTAGAATCCAAAAATATAAAAGCCTCCAATCCCGATGATAATGGAGAAATGTTTGAACCCGCAACAGACAAAGCATATCGACATCCTACATTTTACGACTTACCAGACGATATCGAACACATGTAGAAAGGCATTTTCTCCTTCAACTTTATAAGACACTATCAAATGACAAATGAAAATTTAATACATTATATCCATGGTATCGCTGATAACTCAATGATTTTAGGTCAGCGTATTTCAGAATTGTGTGGTCACGGGCCTAATTTGGAAACCGATATTGCGTTAACAAATATAGCCTTGGATTTAATAGGGCAAACTCGGAGTTACTATCAATACGTAGCCGAATTGTCTCCAAAAGATATTACTGAAGATGATGTGGCTTTTTTAAGAAAAGAAAGGGACTATAAAAATGTTCTCTTGGTAGAACAGCCAAATACAGATTTCGCTTACGTCATTGTTCGACAGTATTTCTTTGATGTATTTCATTATTTACTTTTAAAAGAATTAGAGAAATCCAAGAATGTCAACTTTCAAGCTATCACCAAAAAGAGTTTAAAAGAAGTATCTTATCACAAGCGATTTTCAGGAGATTGGTTAAAAAGGCTAGGTGATGGAACTGAAGAAAGTAAACAAAAAACTCAACAGGCCGTTAATGATTTATGGGTGTTTACCGATGAATTGTTTCACATGACAAAAGATGACCAAGTTGTCGCTGATGCTGGTTTTGGAGTGGATAATTCAACATTGAAATCTGAATATTATACAATGGTGAAGAGTTTGCTTGAAGAATGTAAACTCCAAATCCCCGAGGTAGAATATTTCCAAAAAGGAGGAAAAAAAGGAATACATTCAGAACATATGGGATATATTTTATCCGACATGCAGTTTATGCAGCGTACTTATCCAGATATGAAATGGTAAGTCTTACGTCTTAAATTGAGTTGGATACACCAAATTAAAAATATTGATTCAGCGACGTTATTTATAAACTTCTAAATTCACTATAGCTTTTGACTAAAGATGTCCACATAGATACAGAACTCTTTTCGATCCTCAAGTCGGTTCCAGATCCAGAAATTCCTGTGCTTTCTATTATTGACTTAGGTGTGGTAAGGTCTGCATATCTGGAGGATAAGAATGCTTTTGTTGAAATTACTCCAACCTACAGTGGTTGTCCAGCTATGGATGTCATAGGAGACGATATCAAAACAGAACTCAAGAAACACGGTTACATCCCAAATGTTAAACTCATTCTATCTCCGGCTTGGACTACCGATTGGATGACCGATGAAGGAAAGCAAGCTCTAAGAGATTATGGGATAGCCCCTCCAATGGACGCCACTTCAGATAAGGAGGCTTTGTTAGGAAACAAACGGGTAATCCCTTGTCCACAGTGTGAGTCTAAAAATACAAGATTGGTGAGTCAATTTGGTTCTACGGCTTGCAAGGCTATGTTTAAGTGCGAGGATTGCGAAGAAACTTTCGACTATTTCAAATGTCTAACTTAAAAGAATTTGGCGGTTCCCCTCTCATCGCTATCGCTTTGGGGAGGGGTCGCGCTTTCGGCCGTCGCTTTCTCGTTAAAAAACGAGAAGAGCTCCAACAAAGGCCTCAATCCCTAACCGAGGCTAACTTCAAAAGGCTTTTTGTAAAGCTATTCACCTACAAATTTTTATGTGGCTTTCAGTTTTCAATTTCTAAAGCTCAGCTGCAAAATTCAAATCAGTTACATCTCAATTTCGTAACTTTTCGGTCTATTAATTCCTAAAATTTTAAAATAATGGATTCCAGTATTTTACTAAATATACAAGATCAAGTCGCCTATATTAAGTTCAATAGGCCAAAGAAATTCAATAGCTTCAACAGAGAAATGGCTTTCAACCTTCAGAAAACTTTAGACGATTGCATCAGAAATGATGAGGTGAGAGCCTTAGTGCTAACTGGAGAAGGCAAAGCGTTTTGTGCTGGTCAAGATATACAAGAAATCACAGATCCCGATCAAAACCCTGGATTTAAAAAAATCCTAGACGACCATTATAACCCGATTATTACTAGAATCAGAAATATAGAAAAGCCAGTGATCGCGGCTGTAAATGGAGTCGCCGCTGGAGCAGGAGCCAATATTGCTTTAGCCTGCGATGTAGTAGTAGCCTCAAAAGAAGCAAGCTTTATACAAGCTTTTTCTAAAATTGGTTTAATTCCAGATTCAGCAGGAACATTCTTCCTCCCTCGGTTAATCGGATTTCAAAGGGCATCCGCTCTTGCAATGCTTGGAGATAAAGTAGGCGCTGTGGAAGCTGAGCGTATGGGGATGATTTATAAATATTTTCCTACAGAAACCTTTCAAGAGGAAGTGGAAAGCTTGGCTAAAAAGCTATCGAAAATGCCTACAAAAGCTTTGGCATACACCAAAAAAGCACTTAACAAATCTTTCAATAACTCCTTAGAAGAACAATTAGCACTAGAATCAGAATATCAAATTGCAGCTGCGTCTACAGAGGATTATGAAGAGGGAGTTGCCGCCTTTATCGAGAAGCGCAAGCCTGAATTTAAAGGGAAGTAGGAATACTGAATACTGAATATAAAAATTTCAGATTTGATATTTTTTATTCCAAATTTCAAATTTAACTTGAAAAATATATTATTGTAAGTAGCTATGACTTCCGCTGAATTAGAATATAGATTGATTGATTTTGCTGTTGGTTGTATTAAATTAACGAAAACAGTTGTAAAATCTTTTGCTGCAGAACACATGAGTGGACAATTGATACGCTCGTCAACAAGTTCTGCATTAAATTATTCAGAGTCAATCGGAGCATCTTCATATAGAGACTACATTAATAAAATGCAAATATGTTTAAAGGAATTAAGAGAATCGAAAACCAATCTAATTATCCAAAGTAAATCAGATTTTTATGAAGATAATAAGGCAACTGAATATTTAATAGAAGAAGCTAATGAGTTAGTGAAAATATTCTCAAAAAGTATAGCAACTTCTAAACAAAATAATAAAAAGATATAGACTTCAAAAGTAAGTATCTGACTTAAAATTTGAAATGTCATTTTTGAAATGAAAAATTTAAAACAATCATGAACATAGCCATCATAGGAAGCGGAACCATGGGAAGTGGTATTGCTCAAGTCGCTGCAACAGCTGAGTGTCGCGTAAAGATTTACGATACAAAAAAGGAAGCTTTAGAAAAGGCGAAGTACTCTTTAGAGAAAATCCTCAATCGTTTGATTGAAAAAGGACGTATAGATGAAACAGAAAAATCGAGGATACAGTCCAATATCACTTATGTGGAAAGCCTGAAAGACTTATCGGATGCCGATTTAACCATCGAGGCTATCGTCGAGGATCTAGACATCAAGCAAAAGGTTTTTAAAGAACTGGAGAGCTATCAATCCGACCAAGCGATAATAGCCAGTAACACTTCTTCACTTTCCATTGCGTCCATAGCCTCCGCCTTACAAAAACCAGAGCGATGCCTAGGAATTCACTTTTTTAATCCAGCTCCCTTGATGCCTTTGGTAGAAGTGGTGCCAGCTGTACAAACCTCAAGTAAGGTATTTGATGATGTATTTTCAATTATTGAGAGTTGGAAAAAAATAGCTGTTAAAGCAAAAGACACTCCTGGATTTATAGTGAATCGAGTGGCCAGGCCTTTTTATGGAGAAGCGCTGCGGATTTATGAAGAAGGTTTTGCGGGAGTACCAGAAGGGGAAGCCGGTTTTGCAACTATAGATTGGGCTATGAAAGAGTTTGGAGGGTTTAGGATGGGACCTTTTCAACTGATGGATTTTATAGGGAATGATGTCAACTACACCGTAACAGAAACTGTTTTTACTGCTTTTTATTACGATCCGCGTTATAAGCCATCTTTGACACAAAAACGGTATGCTGAAGCAGGATATTTAGGTAGGAAATCTGAAAAAGGATTTTATAATTATTCAGAAAATGCTAAGAAAACTGTTCCTGTAAAGGATAAAGTTCAGGGTGAAAAAATATGCAATAGAATCCTCGTTATGCTTATGAATGAAGCCGCCGACGCCTTATTTTTGAATATTGCTACAGCCAAAGACATCGATTTGGCAATGACCAAAGGTGTTAATTATCCGAAAGGCTTACTGAGGTGGGCCAATGAAAAAGGAATCGATTGGTGCGTAGAACAGATGGACCTTCTTTACGATACGTATAGAGAAGATCGCTACAGATGTAGTCCAATGTTACGCCAAATGATGGAAGAAAATAAAGTGTTTGAGGTTTAGGAATTTAAATATGTTAATCAACCTATGAAACCAACTGCCATACCCGAAAAAATGCTTTCCCAAGATGCCTTTAGTTCTTGGCTAGGTATTGAAATTTTGGAAGTTAGCCTTGGAAAATGCAAGGTAGGCTTGAAAATAAGAAGGGAAATGCTGAATTCTATGCAGAAAGCCCATGGCGGCATTACCTATGCCTTGGCAGATACTGCCTTCGGTTTTGCAGCGAATACCCACGGAAACTATGCAGTTTCTATAGAAACATCAATTAACCATATAGAAACCTTGCATGAAAATGATTATATCACAGCAGAATCAACAGTAGAAGTCACCAAAAACAAGCTAGGATTTCACTTTGTTGAACTTAAAAAGGGAGACAAAATAGTAGCCTTATTCAAGGGAGTGGTTTATAGAACTTCTAAAGAATGGGAGTAAGTCATTAATAATAGAATTTACTTTTAGAAACAATAAAATATGGATGCGTATATTATAGATGGCATAAGAACGCCAATAGGAAATTATAAGGGAACCCTGTCTTCAGTAAGGGCAGACGATTTAGGGGCTTTGGTTATTAAAGAAGTAGTAAAGCGAAATCCTGAAATTCCCAAAGAAGTTTATGATGATGTGATTTTAGGATGTGCCAATCAAGCTGGTGAAGACAATCGAAATGTAGCTCGTATGTGTTCGCTGTTAGCGGGTTTACCTTTTACGGTGCCAGGGGAAACCGTGAACCGATTGTGTAGTAGTGGACTTTCTGCTATTATACACGCAAATAGGGCAATAAAAGCTGGAGATGGCGATGTCTTTATAGCGGGAGGGGTTGAGCACATGACTCGAGGGCCTTATGCTATAGCAAAACCCTCTTCGGCTTATGGAAATGATGCTAAAATGTACGACACAAGCTTTGGGTGGAGATTTATTAATCCAAAAATGGAAGAGCTTTATGGAACAGACGGTATGGGCGTTACCGCTGAAAATCTCGTGGACATTCATAAAATTTCACGAGAGGACCAAGATGCTTTTGCATATCGCTCCCAAATGAAGGCTACAAAAGCTCAAGAAAACGGCAGACTTTCTAAAGAAATTATTGGCGTAGAAATCCCACAACGAAAAAAAGATCCGATCTTATTTGATCAAGATGAATTTATAAAGCCACAAACCCAATTGGAGATTTTGGGTAAATTAAGACCGGCATTCCGTAAAGACGGGAGTGTAACAGCAGGTAATTCTTCGGGTCTTAATGATGGAGCAGCAGCTACTCTTATAGCTTCAGAAAACGCTGTAAAAAAATACGGACTTAAACCAATGGCTAAAATCCTGAGTTCCGCCGTCGTTGGCGTTGAACCAAGAATCATGGGTATTGGACCTGTGGAAGCTTCCAACAAAGCCTTGGTGAAAGCTGGTTTAAAAATGGAGGACATGGACATTATTGAGCTTAATGAAGCTTTTGCTGCCCAATCTCTAGCCTGTATAAGAGCTTGGGGCTTAAAAGATGATGACGTTAGAATTAATCCTAACGGAGGAGCAATTGCCATTGGCCACCCTCTTGGGGTAACCGGAGCCCGATTAGCCTATTCAGCAGCTTTAGAATTAAAACTAACTGGAAAGAAATACGCCCTAGTGACGATGTGTGTTGGTGTAGGACAAGGTTACGCAGCAGTAATTGAAAATGTGAGCTAAGTTTTTGCTTTAGAATAATAAATTAGGTAATTTAAATAGTGATGAACTGTCTAAAATTATTGAAAGCCTCAACAAAATTATTAAATATTAGTTTTAAACTCTTTAAAATAAACTATGCAAACCACACAAAGTTATATTCAAGGTCAATGGACACAGGGAAAAGGAGAAGGTAGACCTATCTTCGATTCCATAACTGGGGAACATTTTACAAACATCAACGTGGATGGTTTCGATATTCCTGAAGTCCTCGCCTATGGAAGAGAAAAAGGAGATACTTTAAGAAAGATGACCTTTCAGGAGCGCGGAAATATGCTGAAGGCTTTAGCATTTCATCTTCAAAAAAAGAAAAGAGCCTTTTATGATTTAAGTTACAGAACAGGAGCTACCAAAATGGATTCTTGGTTCGATATCGATGGAGGTTTCGGTAATCTTTTTGCCAATGCTTCTCTGCGTAAACTGTTTCCTAATCAACCTTTTGATGTGGAAGGGGATCCTATTGATTTATCACACGGTGGTCGTTTTATGGCCCATCATATCTTAGTTCCTAAAGAAGGAGTTGCTATTCATATCAATGCTTTTAACTTCCCAGTCTGGGGTATGTTGGAAAAATGTGCGGTCAATTGGATGGCTGGTGTACCTGCAGTAGTCCTTCCAGCGCCACAGTCGGCTTATCTAACTGAAGCTGTCGTCAAAGAAATTATTGCCTCTGGAATTTTACCAGAAGGCGCTTTACAGCTCATCAGTGGGACGGCAAAGAGTATTTTGGACTCTACAGAATCTCAAGATATTGTCACCTTTACAGGGTCGGCCAAAACAGGTCGGTTACTTAAAAATCATCCTAGACTTTTAGAAGAATCTGTGCCTTTTACGATGGAGGCTGATTCTTTAAACGCTTCCGTTTTAGGGGAAGATGCCGTACCTGGGACTCCAGAATTTGATTTGTTTATTCGGGAGGTTCGAAATGAAATGACCGTAAAATGTGGTCAGAAGTGTACAGCGATACGACGTATTCTAGTTCCAGAACACCTCATGGAAGATGTGCAAATTGCTTTAGGAAAAGCCTTAGACAAAGTTACGCTAGGCGACCCCCGACTCAAAGAAGTTCGCATGGGCAGTTTAATTGATAAGAACCAAGTAGAGGCCGTTAAAAAGTCAATTTTAGAACTCTCAAAAACAGCTGAGCTCGTTTATGGTGATTTTGATGAAGCTAAAACCATTGGAGCTGATTATGCAAAAGGAGCTTTCATGAAGCCTATTTTACTAAGAGAAAATCATCCTTTTGAAAACGAAGCCGCCCATATTACAGAAGCTTTTGGTCCTGTAAGTACACTTATGCCTTATAAAACCTTGGAAGATGCCATAAAATTATCTAAAAAAGGAAAGGGCTCATTAGTCAGTTCTATCTTTACCAATAGTGACATTATTGCAAGAGACTATACCATTCAAGCAGCTTCTCATCACGGTAGAATACTGTCGATCAATAGAGAATCTGCTAAGCAAAGTACAGGCCATGGTGCGCCATTACCAAGTCTAGTTCACGGTGGCCCAGGTAGGGCTGGCGGTGGCGAAGAAATGGGAGGAAAGCGTGGTATTAAGCATTTTATGCAGCGTTGTGCTATCCAAGGAAGTCCAACAACATTAACCGAAATTACTGGAATTTATCAACCCAAAGCAGACTATAAAGATGCAGAAAAGCATCCTTTTGCTTATCATTGGGAGGATATCCAAGCTGGAATGTCCCTCAAAACGCATAACCGTACTTTGACGGATACCGATATTATTAATTTCGGAAACCTCACTTGGGACCACTTCTATGCGCATACCGATATTACTTCTTTAGAAGGCAGTATTTTTGAACAGCGGACTGCACATGGTTATCTTATTATTTCTGCTGCGGCTGGATTATTTGTGTATCCTAACAAAGGACCTGTAGCGGCCAATTACGGCTTAGAGGAAATTCGATTTCTACGCCCCTTATATCATAATGACACTATTCATGTGCGCTTAACCTGTAAAGAAAAGGTGGACCGCGATCAAAAAGGAAAAGAGTTACCCAGCGGTATTGTAAAATGGTTCGTTGAAGTTTTCGATACAGAGGCTGTGGAAGAAGACGATAAGTTAGTCGCTATAGCTACGATCTTGACTATGGTACAAAAAAAACAAACCACTTTTCATGAAGTAGATCGATCTTTTATTGAAGAAAAGTTGAGCGAGTTAGATGAATCGGCAACTGCTCAATGGGGAATGATGACGCCACAGCATATGGTAGAACATCTCGAAATGAGTTTGCGAATCGCTACAGGTGAAATTTCTAATTTTGAAATTAAAACTCCAGAAGAACACATTGATAAAGTTCAAGAAACTTTATACAATTACGAAAAAATGCCTAGAGGCTATAAAATGCCTTTGATGAAGAAAGATGAGTTGGAACCTTTAAAGCATGAGGGTTTATCTGAAGCTAAAACGTCTTTGCTAAAGGCTTATGATAATTTTGTGGTATTCTTTAGAGAGCATCCTAAGGCGACTACTAAAAACGCAGTCTTCGGTGAACTTAATAGTTTTGATTGGAAACTATTAAACCGCAAACACTTTAATCATCATTTTCAGCAATTTGGGTTGATGTAATCGTCAGGTTAAACTCTAATTTTTCATATAGAAAATGTAAAGGGTCATTTCACCTCCGTAAGATTGACCATCTTTATGAGGACTTCTAAATTCAGATTTACTTAAAACACTTGCGATATTTTTTTCGAAAATGGCATTAAGTCTCGGATTTTCTGAAAGGGAGGTGATTTTAGTAATTTTATCGTTTTTGTTGTATTGAATTTTAGTTTCAAAAAAATTCATGCCTTTATTTAACATTGAACTTACTTTATCAGAATCGACTGAATTGTAAAAGAAGCTTATTATATATTTATTAAAACATTCGAATTTTTTTCCCCCTTCTTTATGCATACAATAAGCATCAATATTAGGGTAAATTGTTTCTCCTTCTTTAAAATGATTATTATCTGTTACCGTACTGAGCTTATAGTTGGCGGATATTCCTTTATTTTTAGAGTTAATTTTTAAAGGCAAATTAAAAATTACAGTAACAGCTTGTCCGTTTACAAAACCAGGTTGAAGAATTTTGACCTTATCTAGGGTTTCTTCGAATTCTTTTATAATAATTGGATTAGTTGAATTTAGAAGAACTAAGTGGATGCTTTTGTCAGGTCTTATTTCTAGTCCAAGATAGAATTTGCTAATTCCTGAATTCAACTCATTTATTAACTTTTTGCTTATACTCCGATTAAATACATTAGATAATTTTCTAGAAAGGCATTTTTTTAGTTCTAAATTATCTTGGATTCTTTCACAACCTTTCGCCACTACATTTTTTTCATCAGGTTCTTGGGAATAAAGGGCGCTAGAAAAAAGAAAAAATAGACAAAATAGGATTGAGGTAGTTTTCATTCTTAAAAGCTTTAGTTAGGCTCTTGTTTAATGTAAAACTACTAAATTTGAAGCAATGTAATTGTTTATCAGACTAACAATCATTAGTTTTGAAAAGCATTCGAAAACGATTGAGAAATACAGAAAAATATGACTAAACCATACGTAAAAAAAGATATTAAGGACAAAATTGCAACTATTGAATTTTTTCATCCTGCTCACAATTCTTTGCCTAGTGATATCTTGGCCGAATTGGCAATTACCATCACAGCCGCAGGCAAAGACGATGAGGTTTTAGTAATCATTTTAAAATCTGGGGGTAATCGTACTTTTTGTGCTGGAGCAAGCTTTAAAGAGCTAATTTCCATAAATGATGAAGTGACAGGAGAAACCTTTTTTAGTGGATTTGCCAATGTGATCAATGCGATGAGGAAATGCCCGAAATTTATCATTGGTCGCGTGCAAGGAAAAACTGTTGGCGGTGGAGTTGGTTTAGCCTCTGCTATGGATTACTGCATGGCCACGCAACATTCGGCAATAAAACTCAGTGAATTAAATTTAGGCATTGGGCCTTTTGTCGTTGGACCTGCTGTAGAACGCAAACTGGGCGTAAGTGGAATGTCACAAATAGCTATCGATGCCAATACCTTTTATTCAGCAGAATGGGCAAATCAAAAAGGATTATTTGCAAAGGTTTTTGATACTACTGAAGAGTTGGATATCGCCGTTGAAGAATTTGCTAAAAACTTATGTGAGTATAATCCAGAGGCTGTAAAACATATGAAGCAAATGTTCTGGCGAGGGACTGAAGATTGGGATGAACTTCTTCTGGAACGTGCTAAAATAAGCGGTAAGCTGGTGTTGAGTTCGTTTACTAAGGAGAAGTTGAAGAGGTTTGAATAGTAATCATCCGCGAAGGCGGTTGTCCTCATCCACCTAAGACTAAGCTATAAGACTCTAAATTGATAGATTGGATGAATCATTACGTTTACATCATGACAAATAAAAACAACAGAGTCATTTATATTGGTGTAACCAATAATTTAGATGAACGAGTTAAGGAGAATAAATCTAGAACCTATCCAAATTCTTTTACAGCAAGTTACAATTGTGATAAGTTAGTCTATTTTGAAGAATTCGAAAAAAGTGATGATGCATGTAAAAGAGAACGAGGATTCAAAAAATGGAATAGAGCTTGGAAAATAGATTTAATTGAAGAAATGAATCCTAATTGGTTTGACTTATCTGATAATTGGAATTTAGATTTATCTAAATCTAGGTTGAGAAAATGAATTTAATTATGCGGAATGAGATTTCCGCTTAAGCGGAAATAAGTGGTAAGCTGGTGTTGAGTTCGTTTACTAAGGAGAAATTGAAGAGGTTTGAATAGAGAGGAGTCATGAGAGGTGAGTAATATGGAAAGTAACTATCATTTTAAGTTTGAAGATTTAAAAGTTTATCAAAAAGCTATTGATTTTGGTGAGCAAGTAAATCATCAGATAGAAAATTTCCCAAGTCATGAAACATATAAATTAGCTTCTCAATTCATCCGAGCAGCAGATTCTATAGCCTTGAATATTGCAGAAGGCTCGGCCAGTTCTGATGCTAATTTTGGAAGATACTTGAAAATGGCGTGGAATAGCTGTCATGAATGTGTTGCAGCATCAACTAAAGCAAAACTTCGAAATTATATAAGCTTCGAGGTAGATGAAGAAAATAGGAAAAAAATTACTGAAATATCTAAAATGATTTCAGCTTTAATAAAACACCTTAGAAATAAATAATGAATCTATATTGACTCACCTCTCACCTCTCACCTCTAATTAACTAATTATGATCTACAAATTCAAAAACCATATCCCTGTTGTTCACGAATCGAGTTTCGTACATCCCTTGGCGGCAGTCACTGGTAATGTGATTATAGGAAAAGACTGTTATATTGGTCCAGGTGCTGCTATTCGTGGAGATTGGGGCGAAATTATTCTAGAGGATGGGGTTAATGTTCAGGAAAATTGTACGGTCCACATGTTTCCAGGTAAACGTATGACCTTAAAAAAAGGAGCACATGTAGGTCATGGTGCGATTATCCATGGAGCAAATTTAGGAGAAAACTGTATGATTGGTATGAATGCTGTAATTATGGATGATGCTGAAATTGGTGAGGAGTGTATCATCGGAGCTATGGCATTTGTAAAAGCAGAATCTAAGTTTCCTAAACGCAGTTTGGTGGTTGGAAATCCTGCAAAGATCATAAAAGAAGTCTCAGAAGACATGATCGCATGGAAATCCGCAGGAACCAGATTATACCAACGTTTGCCTGCAGACTGTCATGAAAGTTTAGAAGAAGTGGAACCCCTTAGAGAGATTCCCGAACACCGTCCAAAACAAGAGAATTTCTACAAGACGCTTGAGGAATTCCGGAAGAAAGATTAACATGAATTAATAGACCTTGAATTGGTAAAATTCAGTTCTACACAAAAAGGATTATGAGTAGCAAAGGAAAAACAGAATTCAAACTTCCTAAAATGGGAGAAAGCATTACTGAAGGGACAATTTTAAATTGGATAGTTAGTGAAGGGGAAAGCTTTCAAGAAGGAGATATTTTAGTAGAAGTGGGGACAGATAAGGTAGATAATGAAGTTCCAGCTCCATTTTCTGGAACCCTAGTGGAAACCAAATACGGAGCTAATGATATTGTCAAAATTGGTGAGGTGATCGCTGTTTTAGAAGAAACCAGCGTTTCAGAAACAAGTGGTAAATCTACTGAAGAAAAGACAAAAAGTCAAGATAATTATACTGCCAAAAAGCCAACTAAACCTTCACCACCAAAGCCTGCTTCAAAAACACCTAAAACTCAACCTCCTACTGAAAGCCAACCTTGGATGCCCAGTTCTAGAGGGAATCACTTTTACTCTCCTTTGGTTGAAAAAATTGCAAAAGAGCATCATATCAGCTATGAGGAGTTAGCCCGCATTCCAGCATCAGGGAAGAAGGACCGACTTCAGAAGTCCGATGTTTTTAAATATATCGAGGAAGGCCGTCCGGCCCAATTCGCTCAAAGCCAAGTTGAAAAGTCCTCTGGATTTCAAGTTCCCGACTTAAAATTTGATAAAGGAGAAGGCAAGCTCGTGAAGATGGATCGCATGCGTCAAATGATAGCAGACCACATGGTCTATTCAAAGCATACTTCTCCTCATGTTACCGCTTATGTGGAAGCAGATATGACTAATTTGGTGCACTGGAGGAATGCCAATAAAAAAGAATTCCAAAAGAAAACTGGAGAAAAATTAACCTTTACGCCCTTATTTATTCAGGCCGTCACTAAAGCTATTCAGGACTTTCCCATGATTAATTCTTCACTAGACGGTAAAAACATCATAGTGAAAGATGATATTCATATCGGGATGGCCACGGCTTTACCAAGTGGTAATCTAATAGTACCGGTAGTGAGGCATTCAGATCAAAAAGATTTAGAAGCCTTGGCGAAAAACGTGAATGCACTCGCTAGGAAAGCAAGAGATAATAAGTTGACCAGTGAAGAAACCAAAGGCAGTACCTTCACTATTTCTAATGTAGGGACCTTTGGAAGCTTGATGGGAACTCCAATTATCAATCAGCCTGAAGCAGCGATTTTAGCGACAGGTATTATCAAAAAGAGAGCTGAAGTGATGGAGTATGAGGATGGTGATAAAATTGAAATCAGGCAGATGATGTATTTGTCCTTATCGTTTGATCATAGAATAGTAGACGGCTTTTTAGCTGGTAGCTTCTTAAGACGAATTGCAGATTATCTTGAAGAAAAAAGAGAAACTCAATATTAATTGAGAATTTTGAATTAAAAATTTTGAAGAATGCTTTTCGAATACTATTTCACGCAAAGTCGCTAAGCTTAAAACGTAAAGTTCGCCAAGAAAAAATAAGATTGAGTTTATAAAAGTTAATTAAAAATGACAGAAAACGAACTTTCCTATAAAGTAATTGGAATAGCCTTGGAGTTGCATAAAAATCTTGGGCCAGGATTATTAGAGTCTACTTATGAATGTGCATTAAAATATGATTTAGAAGGTGCTGGGCTTAATGTTATCCAACAAGTTCCAATGCCTTTCATTTATAAGGAGATAAAAATGGATGTTGGATATAGACTAGATTTAGTTATCGAAGATAAATTGATTTTAGAAATTAAATCTATAGAAAATTTAGCTCCAGTTCATTTTGCTCAGTTATTAACCTATTTAAAACTCTCGGATAAAAAACTTGGGTTATTAATTAATTTTAATACAAAGTTACTTAAAGATGGTATTCACCGAATAGTAAATGATTTGTGAATAAAAATTTGCGCTCTTTGCTTTAATTTTGCGCTCTTTGTGTGAAAGAAAGCTCTGTATGAAACCATCAAAAAACTATCACTAGAAAAATTCTAAAGATGAAATTAAAAAGAGATATATTCAAAAAAGCCTTCACCAATTTAGTCACTGCGAAAGCCTTGACAGAATTATACGAAGAGAACTTTAAAGTGGTTTCCAAATATGTACATGCTACTTCTCGTGGTCATGAAGTGATTCAAACTGCTGTAGGGATGCAATTGCAGCCTCAAGATTATGTATACCCATACTATCGCGACGATTCCATTTTATTGGCCATTGGTATGCAGCCAAAAGATTTGATGTTACAGCTTTTAGCCAAAAAAGATGATCCCTTTTCGGCGGGACGGACCTATTATTCTCATCCCAGTTTAAACGATGCGGATAAGCCTAAAATTCCACATCAAAGTTCGGCAACAGGGATGCAAGCGATTCCCGCGACTGGTGCCGCTATGGGGTTTTGGTATAAAGAACACAAAGATTCAAAGTTCGATACTCAAAATTCAAAATCGCCAGTGGTTGTCTGTTCTTTGGGAGATGCTTCGGTCACCGAAGGCGAAATAGCAGAGGCTTTTCAAATGGCTGCTCTTAAGCAGCTGCCTATCATTTATTTAGTGCAAGATAATGGATGGGATATTTCAGCGAATGCTGAAGAAACTAGAGCTCAAGATGCTTTTGAATACGCTAAAGGATTTCATGGACTCGAAGCTATTAGTATTGATGGCACGGATTTTATAGAGTCTTATACCGAATTTGAAAAAGTGCTTAACACCGTAAGGGAAGAGCGAAGACCGTTCTTAGTCCATGCCAAATGTCCTTTACTTAATCACCATACTTCAGGGGTGAGAATGGAATTTTATAGAGACGACTTGGAAGAATCTAAAAAGAGAGATCCCTATCCAAAACTAAAAAAGCAACTCCTAGAAAATGGGTTTACTGAAGGTGAGCTAGACGCTATTGAACAAGCAGCTAAAGCTATTGTTGCTAAAGAATATCAAGAGGCTCTGCAAGCGGAAGATCCCAAGCCAGAGGATTTATTTACTCACGATTTTGCACCGACACCCATTACTGAAGAAAAGGGCAATCGCTCTCCAGAAGGTGCAGAAAAAGTGGTTATGGTAGATTGTGCTTTGTTTGCTATTGAAGAACTTATGAACCAACATCCTGAATGCTTACTTTATGGACAAGATGTTGGGGGTAGGCTAGGAGGAGTCTTTCGTGAAGCCGCCACTTTAGCACAAAAATTCGGAGATCATCGCGTCTTCAATACGGCAATACAAGAGGCTTTTATTGTCGGTTCTACAGTAGGCATGTCTGCGGCTGGTTTAAAACCTATTGTAGAAGTTCAATTTGCAGATTACATCTGGCCAGGGTTAAATCAATTATTTACTGAGGTGAGTCGCAGTTGCTATCTTTCTAACGGAAAGTGGCCTGTTTCTATGATTCTCCGAGTGCCAATTGGTGCTTATGGTAGCGGAGGGCCTTATCATTCATCTTCCGTTGAAAGTGTAATCACCAACATCCGTGGATTAAAAATTGCTTATCCAAGCAATGGTGCAGACCTAAAAGGGTTGATGAAAGCAGCTTATCATGATCCAAATCCTGTAGTTATTTTCGAGCATAAAGGTCTCTACTGGAGTAAGGTGCCTGGCACTAAAGGAGCTACAAGCATAGAGCCTGCAGAAGATTACGTCTTGCCTTTTGGAAAAGCTTGGGTGCTTCAGGAAATTTGGCCTCAAGACGATGATGAGACTATGAGCATCATCACTTATGGAATGGGAGTTCACTGGGCGATGAATGCCTCTCAGGAACTTGGCCTTCAGGACAAAATTGAAATTGTAGATTTAAGAACACTCCATCCTCTAGATGAAGAAGCGATTATGAAGTCTGTCAAAAAATGTAAGAAGTGTTTGGTAGTCACTGAAGAACCTTCAGACAACACTTTTGCCAGAGCTTTAAGCGGTAAAATTCAAGAACAATGTTTTCAGTATTTGGATGCACCTGTGATGACGATTGGGTCTGAAAACATGCCCGCTATTCCTCTGAATTCAACTTTAGAACAAACTATGATTCCGAGTACAGAAAAAGTGAAAGTTAAAATACAGGAACTTTTAAGCTATTAATTTTTTTCATATAAAAAGTAATACCCTAGGTTTACCACAGGGTATTACTTTTAAACAATGCTTTTGGATTATCCTTCCATTATAATGTTTCCAGATTCAACACCAAGCGCTTTCAAATCGCTTACAACACTTTCAATCATAGGATCTGGGCCACATACATAGAATTTCTGGTTTAAATTGATAATATGTTGTTTCAGGAAACTTTCATCGATATGCCCATATGCAAACTCCTCTGTTTTTTCATCCGATAAAATGTTGATAAACCGATCGCTGAGCATCTCTCTAAGCTCGTCTTTTAAGATGATGTCTTTGCTGGTTTTGTTTGCGAAAATCAATTTGTTGGTTTCATTACCACCATTTCGCTGGCGGTCTCTTAGAATAGCGATAAGAGGTGTGAGTCCTGCTCCACCTGCAATAAAAGTCCCTTCACCTCTAAAGTAAATATTCCCAAAGATTTCATTTTGTAATAATTCGTCACCCACCTTTAAGTCGAGTAATTTATCCGTGACTCCGTCGTGACTTGTATAGGTTTTAATGACAAATTCGAGATCAGAATCATCTGGTAGACTCGTAAAGGTAAAAGGTCTACCTTGCTCTTCCCAATTCTCTTTTTTTATAAAAAGTTCTGTAGCTTGCCCCGGCTTAAACTCAAGGCCTTCAGGTTTATTGGTCCTGATTTGTAGAACATCAGGAGTAATTTTTTCAATGGTTTTAATTTCTAATGTATTCATTTTTTATTATAATTTATAAAAGTTGTAGGTTTTAGTCACGGCGATTAAGAGTATTGCACTGATTTTTTAACACTTGAATTATTTTCAACCGGTATTATGACTTAGATTAAACCCTACTTATTATAGAGCTTCATTTTGATACTCTCATTTTATGGTTTTATTTGTGCAAGACAAATCTTCAAATGTGATAAAGATCATTCTTAAAGTAGCCTGAATTGTGATAGCGATTAGAGAAAAAAATATTGCAGAATTATTCGATGTGATGAACAGAAAAAATTTCCATTAGATGACTTGGTTTTTGTAAATTACTTGAAAATAGAAAGTAATGAATCAAGACTTTTGGTTAGAGGTAAAAAATAGATTTTTAAACTTCATTACCCAAATCGGCCCTAATATTCTTTATGCGCTGGTTGCTTTGGTGCTTGGTGTTTTCGCAATTAAATTTACAATGCGTCTTTTGAAACGCATTTTAAGAAAATCCAAAGTTGAGTCATCTCTTAAAACATTTGTAGAGAGCTTATCATTTTTCATATTATATGGATTGTTGTTTACACTTATTGGTTCAATTTTAGGTGTGGAGGCAACATCCTTTCTAGCTATTTTTGGCGCAGCAGGAATTGCAATTGGCTTAGCTCTTCAAGGAAGTTTATCGAATTTTGCAGGTGGAGTTTTAATTTTAGTCTTCAAACCTTTTAAAGTAGGAGATTTAATTAGTGTAAGATCCAATGTGGGGTTTGTTGTTAAAATTGATATCCTTTACACGACAATTAAAACTTTCGACGGAAGAATTATTATTATGCCCAATGGAAATGTTGCAAATAGTGATGTCGACAACCGTACGATGGAAGAAACCCGTAGAATAGATTTGAGTTTGAAGTTTAACTACGACGCTGATATTGATGACGTCAGAAAAATTATTTTAGAAGCTTTAGAAAAGCACCCCAAAATTTTAAAAACACCCGAGCCCGACGTTTGGTTAGATTCAATTGGTGAATATGATATGAAAATCACAGCCCGTTCTTGGGTAAATTCTCATGGATATTGGCCAGCCTATTGGGAGCAGTTGGAAGCTGTTAAAAAAGCATTAGATGATCATGGAATTGAAATTCCAATTCCGCGTCGTTTGGTATTTCAGGGCGGAGAAATCAATCCCGATTCTATTAAATCAGAACCGGATCAACCTACTAAGTAAGGGATTTTTTAATGCGCTCTAAGGCTTCTTCAATATTAGCTTCGCTGGCAGCATAAGAAATTCTAATACAGTTTGGACTGCCGAAAGCTTCACCAGTCACTGTAGCTACATTGGCAACTTCCAATAAAAACATTGAGAAATCAGTTGCGTTTTCTATTTTCTTACCATTAAAGGTTTTACCGAAAAAAAAGGAGACATTTGGAAATATATAAAAGGCACCCTTAGGTTCATTACATTCAAAACCCTGAATTCTGCTAATTAAATCTAATATCAATTTACGCCTTGACTTAAATTTATCGATCATGTATTGAATCTTTTCCACAGGAGCTTCTAGAGCTGTTATGACAGCTCTCTGGGCAATACAGTTGGCTCCGCTAGTCACTTGACCCTGAAGTTTTTTGCAGGCATTGGCTATTTTCTCTGGAGCACCAATATATCCAATTCTCCAACCTGTCATGGCGAAAGCTTTAGAGACACCGTTTACTGTGACCGTTCTATCATACATACTATCAATTTGTGCCATAGAGAACGTCTTTTCCTCTCCAAAGTTGATGTGCTCGTAAATCTCGTCACTTACCACAACAATGTCTGGATACTCTTTAAGGACCTCCGCTAAAGCTCGAAGCTCTTTTTCGGTATAAACAGAACCACTTGGGTTGCAAGGAGAGCTATACCAAAGCATTTTTGTTTTAGGTGTTATGGCAGATCTAAGCTGATCTGGAGTCATTTTAAAATCCTGTTCTAAATCTGTCTGTACTTCAACAGGCACCCCTTCGTTCAATTTTACCATGTCTTTATAGCTCACCCAATATGGGCAGGGTAAAATAACTTCATCTCCTGGGTTTATAATGACGGATGCAATATTATAAAGCGACTGTTTAGCCCCGGTAGAAACAACGATTTGATTGAGATTATAATTTAAATGGTTATCTCTTTTGAATTTTAGTTGAACAGCTTTTTTTAAATCCTCATAACCGTCTACTGGTGTATAAGAATTATAATTATCGTTTATAGCTTGGATAGCAGCTTCCTTGATAAAATCTGGAGTGTTAAAATCTGGTTCTCCGAGGCTAAGTCCTATAATATCCTTGCCTTCAGTTTTTAATTCTCTGGCCTTAGCGGCCATAGCTAGGGTTGCTGAAGTTTCAAGATTTTGAATTTTATCAGAAAGTTGAATCATAAATATAAATAAATTAAGAAAGTTGAGGTTCGCTACCTAACGTTCGTAAATGTCTGAAGTGAGATTTAATTGCTTCTCGAGTAGATTTATACTCGTTGTAAGGTAAATCAAATTCTAGGGCTGTTTCTTTTACAATTTCACTAATTTTATTGTAATGAACATGACTAATATTTGGAAATATATGGTGTTCTACCTGATGATTAAGACCACCGCTAAACCAATTCATAATCTTATTATTAGTCGCAAAATTTGTCGTCGTAAACAATTGATGAATAGCCCACGTATTTTTCATTTCACCAACTTCGTTTGGCATAGGCATATCATTTTTTTCAACCATGTGAGCCAATTGGAATATAACACTCAACATAAGACCTGCGGTATAATGCATTACAAAAAAACCAAGCAAAACTTTCCACCAAACGATCCCGATCAAAATAGGAATAACTATCCAAATAGAAAGATACAAAGCTTTCGTAACGGCTAGTAACCCCCATTGTTTAAAATGGCTCGGCATTTTACCGTAAGATAATTGTTTTTTTAAGTAGCGTTTAGTTTGCTTGAAATCTGACGTTAATGCCCAGTTGAAGGTTAATAAACCGTATAAAAAGACGGAATAAATGTGTTGAAATTTATGAAAACGTTTCCATTTCGCGTCGTGAGAAAAACGGATAATTCCACCAGCATCAATATCTTCGTCATGACCATGAATATTGGTATAAGTATGGTGAAGAACATTATGCTGAACTTGCCAATTATAAACATTCCCAGCAAGTATATAAATGGAGCTTCCCATAAACTTGTTCACCCATTTTTTCTTTGAATAAGTACCATGATTCCCATCATGCATAACATTCATGCCTACACCAGCCATACCTATTCCCATAAATACAGTGAAAAGTAATTTCCACCAATCTGAAATATCTAGAAATAAGATTAAGAAATAAGGGCTTAAAAATAAACTAAACATGAAAATGGTCTTAATGTGCAACTTCCAGTTTCCTGTTTTCTTAATGTTGTTGTCGTTGAAGTAAGCGTTGACCCTTTTGTTAAGCGTTTTAAAAAACTTTTGTGGGTCTTTCCTTGAAAATTTGATCGTTGAATTTACCATTGTAATAGTTATATTAACAAATATAAAAATTTATCCTTATCAAAATTAAGTATGCCTCCCAATTGTGTTGGATTTATAATAATTTCAACTTCAAAATTTGTTTAGTCGAGTATCTTTCCTAGAGCCCATAAGTTAAATAAATAAGGGTAAAACAGTCGATTACCTTTAATAACAGATAATATCTGTTATTTTTGACATTCATTAAACTTAAAAGCGTGAAGTTATTAGTAAAATATTTTCCAGATTTAGATGACAATCAAATAAAGCAGTTTGAGAAAATTTCTGAAGTCTATAAAGATTGGAATCAAAAAATCAACGTGGTCTCTCGAAAAGATATCGACGAGATTTATATTCGCCATGTCTTACATAGTATGGGAATTGCAAAAATCCAAGCCTTTTTACCTGGCTCAAAAGTCCTAGATGTTGGAACTGGAGGCGGGTTCCCAGGAATTCCATTGGCGATTTTATTTCCAGAAACTGAATTTACCCTGGTGGATAGCATTGGTAAGAAAATTAAAGTCGTTGAGGAAGTGGTTGAAGAACTAGGTCTTCAAAATGTAAAAGCTGTTAACGATAGGGTTGAAAATATTTCAGGTGAATTTGACTTTATAGTTAGTAGAGCAGTTGCTGTTATGCCTAGCTTTGTGCATTGGGTAAAAGGTAAAATCGCTAAGCGCTCCCTGCACGAAAGAAAAAATGGTATTCTTTATCTAAAAGGTGGAGATCTATTTGATGAGTTGGAGCTATACAGAACCGTAGAAGTATTTGAGCTTTCAGATATTTTTGAAGAAGAATTTTTTGACACCAAAAAAGTGGTTTATTTACCTATGAAATACAAAGGCTAAACTTTAGCTTTAAAATTGAAAAAAACCTCTGAACTAAAAGTCCAGAGGTTTTTTAATGTCATAACAACTCAATCAATTATCCCATATGTGGGTAGGTATAATAGGTGGCTGGTACAAAAGTTTCTTTGATCAATCTTGGAGAAGACCATCTCAATAAATTAAATTTTGAACCTGCTTTATCGTTTGTACCGCTATTTCTAGCTCCACCAAAGGGTTGGCGTCCTACAACAGCACCAGTACATTTGTCATTGATATAGAAATTACCAGCTGAATTTTGTAAAATATCTGTAGCTACAGAGGCTGCATAACGATCTGTAGAGATAATTGAGCCTGTAAGTCCATACTGACTTGTTTCATCGACAAGATGAAGAGTGTCTTCATATTTGTCGTCATCATAAACATAAAGAGTCAACACCGGACCAAATAATTCTTCCACCATAGTTTCATACTGTGGATTGGTGGTCACAATTACCGTAGGTTCTATAAAATAACCTTTAGACTTGTCATAATTACCACCTACAATAATTTCAGCTTCATTACTATCTTTGGCTCTATCGATGTATTTTGCTAGTTTATCAAAGGACTGTTCGTGGATGACGGCACCAATAAAATTATCGAAATCACCAGTCGAACCCATTTTAATAGACTTTACGTCTTTTACTAATCTTTCTTTTACATTAGGCCATATGCTGTTAGAAACATAAGATCTTGAAGCCGCACTACATTTTTGACCTTGAAATTCAAAAGCACCTCTCAATAAAGCAGTGGCAACTACTTGCGCATCTGCTGATTTGTGGGCGATGATAAAATCCTTACCACCAGTTTCTCCTACAATTCTAGGGTAAGTATTATAAGTATGTATGTTTTCTCCAATTTTAGCCCAAATTCCTTTAAAGACATTGGTGCTTCCAGTGAAATGGATTCCAGCGAATTCTTTTCTAGCTAAAATTTTATCGGTAATCATTACTGGATCTCCCATAATCATATTGATAACACCACTAGGTAAGCCAGCTTCTTTAAAGACTTCCATGATAACTTGAGCGGATAACATTTGGCTATCACTTGGCTTCCAAACGGCTACATTACCCATTAATGCAGCACTAGAAGGTAGATTTCCCGCAATGGCCGTAAAATTGAAAGGGGTAATAGCATATACAAATCCTTCCAAAGGTCTATGTTCTAGTCTATTCCACTCATTGTCTGCAGATTCTGGTTGCTCTCTGTAGATTTCAGTCATATATTCTACGTTGAACCTTAGGAAATCACAAAGCTCACAAGCTGAATCAATTTCGGCTTGTAAAACAGTTTTAGATTGCCCAATCATGGTCGTTGCATTTATTCTGTCTCTGTAGGGACCTGCAATAAGATCTGCAGCTTTAAGAAATACAGCAGCTCTTTGTTCCCAAGGAAGTTTGGCCCACTTTTTTCTAGCTTCAAGAGCAGAATCAATGGCTTGTTCTACGTGCTTTTCTTCAGCATTATGAAAGATACCGACTTCATGTTGATGGTCGTGAGGAGGACGGATGCTTTTAGTGTGCCCGGTCTTAATTTCTTCACTTCCAATATATAGGGGTACTTCAGCCTTTTCGTTATACACCTTTTTATACATTTTTTGTATCGATTCTCTCTCTGGAGAACCGGGTGCGTATGATTTAATAGGTTCGTTTATTGCTTTTGGCACTTGAAAATATCCTTTTCCCATAATTTATGTGTTATTTAATATTAGCGTAAATATAATTGATATAATTCAACTATAAAACTTAACATGATAAGCTTTTATTAATACCTGTTAATAAGGATTTAATTAGTTGATAATATTTCGACTATTCCCATTACCTATACCTATAACCTTGTCAAATCTTGCCCCGATATCTCTATAGTAAACTAGAATCTGATAGTCGTTTTCGGTCACGTCGTGGTCTCCACTTATAAAACCACCATCAAAATTTCCGTTGGCGTCTAGATAAATGTATTTAAAATTATAAAAGCCTTGCTTTAAAATCAATTCATTAGTGAGCATAGACCTAGATTTATCCAAGGTCATCAAGGTGCTGTCATCCAATACATAATTATTGAATCTCCCATAAAGGTGAATTTCTCCGCCTTCTAAGTCTTTGTAATTGTTTAAAGAAAAATGAACTTTGGCATATTCAGATTCGATGTCTAGATCATCACCTTGAACAGTGTTAATTCTAAAGGCCCCATTAATATCTGGGTTGAAGGTGTATTCTCTTCCGTCTCTTACGAAGTTACGGTAAAGATAAGAGTTGTAGAGATCTAGCAATTCTATGCGTTCAATTCTTAAAGTTCCTTGTCTAATATCCTTATTATCAAAATTTAAGTATTCGTTGCCTCCCCAAAAGGCAGACTCGTCATTATATCTGTAAACTAAAGTATTACCTTGAACAAACTGAGGTTTTAGATTGTAAATGGCTGTGCTGAAATCGTTATTTTGAACCACAACGGTTTTGACGGTTTGTTCAGGATTTCTAAAAATGAAACTATCTCTACCTATTTCAAAATTCACAACCTGTTTTTCACCGATGTAGTCAAGTTCTCGAGACCGTCTTATTGTAAGATCTACATTGACCAAATTTTCATAAACAATAAACTTCCTAGAAAAAATAATCTGTTTATCGTCGTTAAATATTTTCAACATGTAGTTTCCACTAACTTTAAGCTGTCTTGTATTCGTATTAGGTAATCTTAACTCGTAATGTGTGTAAGGTTGCAGGGTTGTAAATGAGTTTCTGAAATTAAAAAGTCTAATGTCATCAAAGCCCTCTAAAACCTCATTTTTTGAAAGGATGGAAGGGGTCCAATCAAAGTTGTAATGTTCTATCTCATAATAATAATCATTTTCTGCAGCTCTCAAGTCATCAAATTTCAAAATCAAACTTTCTCCTCTAGCAATGATAGGAGTCCCACTAAATTCTTCACTAGAGCCGTAAAATTCAATGGTTTTTATAAAATCTGGGGGCAAGGTTTCGTAGTCTTGTTGAGAATGACTTAAGGAACCTATAAACAGGGCTAGAAAAACAAGTTTTAATTTCATTTTTAAAAGATTAAGGTGTAAAGTTACAAATCTAAAGTATATTTATTTAGAATGATTATAAATAATATAACTATAAGATTTGTTTGCTATAAGAATGCAAGTTTAATTATTAAATTTGCAGACCAAAATCAAACGATAATTTAAGATGCCCACAGACGTAAAGATTAAAAAGGGTTTAAGGCTAAATCTAAAGGGTGAAGCTACTGAAACTTTTGAACAAGCTGAAAAGTCCAAAACCATAGCTCTAAGACCAGCCAATTTCTACTCTCTAGTCCCGAAAATGGTACTTAAAGAAGGTGCTAAATTGAAAGCTGGAGATGAGGTGTTTTTCTCGAAATATTCAGATAAAACTAGAGTGGTATCCCCTGTTAGCGGAACACTCAAAGAGGTTCGTAGAGGTGCAAAGCGAAAAATCCTGGATGTCATCATCGAAGTAGATGAGACTCAAGAATATAAAGATTTTGGAGTAATGGATCCCTTAAAATCAGATTCTTCTGAGGTTAAAGAGCGTATATTTTCAACTGGTCTAGGAATTCTTTTAAACCAGAGACCTTATAATGTTCCAGCAAATGCAGATGATACGCCTAAAGCAATTTATATTTCTGCATATAACACGGCCCCGTTAACGGGTTCAGCAGAATTTATACTGAAAGATAGAGTTGAATTTTTTCAAGCAGGTATAAATGCCTTAACTAAACTTACTGGCGGGATAGTTTACTTAGGTGTTGATAAACAATCTGCCCCTTTTTTAAAGGATATTGAGAACGTAGAAGTTTTAAATATTTCTGGTCCTCATCCAGCAGGAAACGTAGGAACACTTATCCATGAAACAGAACCTATGAATAGGGGAGAGAGAGTTTGGACCGTAAACCCTGAAGATGTCGCTATCATTGGAGAGCAATTTAAAACAGGGAAGTATAATGCTCAGCGAACAGTTGCTGTTACTGGGACATCTGCTAAAAACCGACTTTACTTTAAAACCATTGCTGGTTCAGAAGTAAAGTCGGTTTTAAAAGACTTTGAAGATAATTCTAGGATTATAAGTGGGAATGTATTGACTGGTGAAAAAGTAGAGGCCGATGGGTATTTAAACTTTTTCGCTAATGAACTTACTGTTATTCCTGAAGGAAATGAATATAGGATGTTTGGATGGTTACCTTTTAAAGATAACAATATTCACTCCATGTCCAAAACTTCATTATCCTGGTTGTTTCCTAAGAAGAAATATGAAGTTAATACCAATATCAACGGAGAAGAGAGAGCCTTGGTGGTGACTGGAGAGATGGAAGAGGTCATGCCGTTGGATATTTTTCCAATGCAGCTCATTAAGGCTTGTATGGCTGGCGATATAGAAAAAATGGAAAGCTTAGGGATTTACGAAGTAGTACCTGAAGATTTTGCGCTTATAGATTACACAAATACATCCAAAATCGAAGCGCAATCAATTATTCGAAGCGGTCTGGATATTATGTTAACAGAAGTAGGATAAATTTATAATAATTATGAATTGGATTAGACAGAAAATTGATCAAGTTAAAGAACCTTTTGAGCCAGGGAACAAGCTCGAAAAGTATCGCCCAGCTATAAATGCTTTGGATACTTTTTTATTTGTTCCAGACCATACAACCAAAAAGGGAGCTCATATTCGTGATGCTGTAGATTTAAAGAGAACTATGATTACAGTAGTTATAGCTTTAATTCCTGCTTTGGTTTTTGGGATGTGGAATGCCGGTTATCAGCACTATATCCAACTTGGTGAAACCCCGGCTATATTGGAGGCTATTCTTCATGGAGCTTACAAAATTGTTCCAATGATTGTAGTATCCTACGGTGTAGGATTGGGTCTTGAATTTGCATTTGCGATTATGAGGGGTCACGAAGTGAACGAAGGCTATCTAGTTACAGGGTTGCTTATTCCTATGATTATGCCTATAGATATCCCATTGTGGATGGTAGCTTTATCGGTTATCTTTGCAGTTTTGATTGGGAAAGAAGCTTTTGGAGGTACTGGGATGAACATCTTAAATCCTGCACTAACAGCAAGAGCCTTTGCATTTTTTGCCTATCCTACTTATATGTCTGGAAACAAGATTTGGGTAAGTGAAGCATCAAATGTTGATTCTATATCTGGTGAAACGATTTTAGGTTCATTAGCGGCTAACAAGGAAATAGGTTACAATACAGCAGAAATGTTTACAGGAATAATACCCGGATCTATTTCTGAAACTTCTACCCTGTGTATTGCTGCAGGAGCTTTAATTCTTATTCTGACTAAAGTTGGAAGCTGGAGGATTATATTAAGTGGTTTAATAGGGGCAGCTGTAATGGGATTAATCTTTAATGCCTTAAATATTGAAGGTAACGGCTTAACTAATTTCCCTTGGTATCAGCATATAATTGTTGGTGGTTTTGCATTTGGAATTGTTTTTATGGCAACAGATCCCGTGAGTGCAGCACAAACTACAAGGGGAAAATGGATTTATGGATTTTTAATAGGACTCTTCGGTATTATGATTAGGGTGTTTAATCCGGCTTATCCTGAGGGCATTATGTTATCCATATTATTACTTAATGTTTTTGCCCCAACGATAGATCATTACGTTATTCAAGGTAATGTGAAGAAAAGACAGAACCGTTTACAAATGAAAACAGTTAAAACAGCTTAATTATGGATAAAAATAGCAATTCATACACTTTTATTTTTGCAATAATCATGGTCATTGTTGTTGCGGTAACACTTTCTTTTACTGCTACTACATTAGGACCCCTGCAAAAGGAAAATGTGCGTAAAGAAAAAATGCAAAATATACTTTCTACTATTGGTATTGAAACAAGTAGAGAGGATGCAGAAGTATTATTTAACAAATATATTACTCAGCAAATCGCTCTAAATTCCAAAGGGGAAGAGAAAGAAGATGTCAATGCCTTCGATGTCAACTTAGCTAAGGAATTGTCAAAACCAGATGAAGAGCAAAGTTTTCCTATCTATGTAGCAGATTACGAAGGTTCCCAGTTTTATATCGCTCCATTGAGAGGTAATGGACTGTGGGATGCTATTTGGGGATATATAGCACTTAAGGAAGATGCTAACACTGTCCAAGGTGTTGTTTTTGACCATAAAGCAGAAACCGCTGGATTGGGTGCGGAAATTACAACGGACTGGTTTCAACAAAGCTTTGTTGATGAGAAAGTTTTCAACGAGCAAGGAGAGCTTGTTGGGGTAAACGTTAAAAAAGGATATAGCGGAGGAAACAATAAGGATGATAACCAAGTCGATTCAATTTCTGGAGCGACCATAACTAGTGATGGAGTTTCTGAAATGATTGAAAAGAGACTTAAAAATTATCTACCTTTCTTCAAACAGCGTCAAAATATTAAAGTTGTAACACGATAAATTATGAGCTCAGAAACAAATCCAAAATCTAAAACTGAAGCCGAAAAGAAGAAGAGTGAAATGCTTCTCTTTTTATCGAGTTCGGAAGAGAAAGAACATTTTTTGTCAAAGGCAAATCGTAAGATTTTAAAAGATCCTTTAAATGATAATAATCCTATTACAGTTCAGGTTTTAGGAATCTGTTCAGCATTAGCGATTACCGTTCAGCTGAAGCCTGCAATTGTGATGTCCCTAGCGGTGGTCTTTGTAATGGCTTTCAGTAACGTCATTATTTCCTTACTTAGAAACTCAATACCAAGCCGAATCCGAATTATAGTCCAGCTTGTGGTTGTAGCAGCTATGGTAATTCTTGTAGATCAAATTTTAAAGGCTTATGCTTTCGATGTGAGTAAACAACTTTCTATTTTCATCGGTCTTATCATTACAAACTGTATCATCATGGGCCGACTTGAAGCTTTTGCTTTAGGTAACGGTGTTTATAAGTCGTTTTTAGATGGAATTGGGAATGCTGCTGGTTACGGACTTATTTTAATCGTTATTGCTTTTTTTAGAGAACTTTTTGGTTCGGGTAAATTGCTAGGTTATGAAGTTTTAGGACATCAAGGGGTAACCCTTGCAGAGTCTACCGGATTATACTCTTTAGGTTATGAAGATAATGGATTTTTCCTATTATCCCCTATGGCACTTATCGTGGTAGGTGTTATTATCTGGGTGCAGAGAGCAGGCAATAGGAAATTAATTGAAGAAAATTAAATAAAAGCATTAGAGATGGATTTAGTAAACTTATTTGTCAAAAGCATTTTTATAGAGAATATGATTTTTGCGTATTTTCTAGGGATGTGTTCTTATCTCGCAGTCTCAAAGACAGTGAAAACTGCGGTAGGTCTGGGAGCTGCTGTAATATTCGTATTGTTGATTACAGTTCCTGTCAATTATCTTCTCGATAATTACTTACTTCAACCAGGAGCTTTATCTTGGTTAGGTGCAGAATTTATTGATGTGGATTTGAGTTTTCTCAGCTTTATCATGTTTATAGCTGTAATTGCTTCTATGGTTCAGCTTGTTGAGATGATTGTAGAGAAATTTGCACCTGCTTTATATGGTTCTTTAGGTATATTTTTACCCCTTATCGCTGTAAACTGCGCGATTTTAGGAGGATCTTTATTTATGCAGCAAAAAGATTTTAGCGGCATAGAAGGAGCTGTAGTATATGGGCTGGGAAGTGGTCTAGGATGGTTTTTAGCCATACTTGCCATCGCAGCCATTAGAGAGAAAATAGCTTACTCAAATGTTCCAGCTCCCCTTAAGGGATTAGGAATCACCTTTATTATTACAGGACTGATGGCTATTGGATTTATGAGTTTCATGGGTATTAAATTATAAACAAAGAGGATTATGACAGTTATATTAGCGAGTGTTGCAGTATTCTTAACTTTAATTTTGTTGTTGGTGGTTATTTTGCTATCAGCTAAAGCAAAATTATCTCCGTCTGGACCAGTTAAGGTCAATATAAATGGGGAGAAAGATTTAGAAGTTGGTTCTGGATCTACTTTACTAAATACATTAAGTGATAATAAATTATTTCTGCCATCTGCTTGTGGAGGCGGTGGAACCTGTATCCAATGTAAATGTATTGTAACAGAAGGAGGCGGTGCTATCCTTCCTACGGAAGAGCCACATTTTACAAGAAAAGAAATTGCTGAAGGTTGGAGATTGGGTTGTCAAGTGAAAGTGAAACAAGACATGACAATTCAAATTCCCGAAGAGGTTTTTGGTATTAAGAAATGGCAAGCTACGGTTGTGTCCAATTATAACGTAGCCTCTTTTATCAAGGAATTTATTGTTGAAATTCCTGAAGATATGGGTTACAAAGCTGGTGGTTATATTCAAATTGAAATACCTGCATGTGAAGTGAAGTTTGAAGATATGGACATAGCTGCTCATCCAGAAGAGCACCCTGATGAGGTAGATAAATTTAAAGCAGAATGGGATTCTTTTAAATTATGGCCACTTGTCATGAAAAATACAGAGACTGTAGAAAGAGCTTATTCAATGGCGTCCTATCCAGCTGAGGGCAGAAAAGTCATGCTGAATGTGCGTATTGCTACTCCTCCTTTCGACAGAGCAAAAGGGGACTGGATGGATGTAAATCCTGGTGTTGCTTCCTCATTTATTTTCGGATGTAAAGCAGGGGATAAGGTTACGATTTCCGGACCTTATGGTGAATTTTTCATCAATGAAAGTGAAGCAGAAATGCTATATGTAGGTGGTGGTGCTGGTATGGCTCCAATGCGTTCTCACTTATACCATTTGTTCAGAACCATTAAAACGGGTCGTAAAGTGACATTTTGGTATGGTGGTCGTTCAAAAAGAGAATTATTCTATACGGAACACTTCAGAGCTCTAGAGCGGGATTATCCAAATTTCAAATTTTACCTAGCTTTATCTGAACCTCAAGAAGAAGATAACTGGAAAGTGAAAGATGGGATAGATGGTGAAGGCGACGGTTTTGTTGGATTTATTCACCAATGTGTGATAGACAATTATTTGGATCATCATGAAGAACCAGAAGACATGGAATTGTATTTCTGTGGACCACCATTGATGAACCAAGCAGTTCAAAAAATGGGTGAAGACTATGGTATACCAGACGAAAATATCAGATTTGATGATTTCGGCGGATAAGACGAATTGAATTTTATACCCCCAAACAGGATACTGTTTGGGGTTTTTATATTAAAGAAATATGGGGCTACTTACAGATCAACAATTACACAATCTTGCTATGAATGTTGTTGGTAAGGATCTTGAAGAACTGGGATACGAATTTTTAGCTGTAAACAGTAAAAAATCGAAAAGCCCACAGTTTGTAGCGACCAAAGAAAAGAAGTTGATATTTGTTGTGGTACGTGCAGTTAACTACCCCGATAACCCTGTGCTTTATGATGAGGAGTTAATGCAGAAAGTTAGTAAACATGCTGTTAATTATGAGGCTAAAACTTTTTATGCAGGAGTTGGTGTAGCTAATTCTATAAGCTATGAACTACCCGTCGACTCAGAAGAAGATTACGTTCTAAATTATACGGGCTTAATCGAAATTAAATGAAATATCTTTTTTTAGTCTTAAGTCTTCTCTTTTTATCTTGCGATAAGGATACTCCAAACGCACAATCTTTAAGAGGAAGTGCTATAGGCACTACTTATTCCATTAAATATTTTTCAGAAGATTATATATTTATGGGGTCTGAAATTGATTCTATCTTAAAGGATATTAATTTATCTATGAGTACTTATATGCCTGAGTCTGATATTTCAAGAATCAATTCTGGAGAGTTGGTCGTTGTTGATCAGAATTTCCAAAAGGTTTTTAAAGCTTCTAAACGTATTTATGAAGATACTCAGGGATACTTTGATCCCAGTGTAGGTTTGCTCGTAAATGCTTATGGTTTTGGCCCTTTAGGTTATTCAGAAGACGTTACAGAGAAACAAATAGACTCTCTATTCCAATTTGTGGGCTTTAACCATATTCAATTATCTGAAGATGCTCAAGTGGCATCAAGCCTTCCTGTATTCTATTTAGATTTTAACGCCATAGCTAAAGGCTATACTGTGGACGTATTTGGAGAATATCTTCATTCAAAGGGCGTTAATAATTATTTGGTAGAAATTGGTGGAGAGGTGAGAGTGAAAGGCAAGAACCTAGAGAAGGCTTCCCCTTGGAAAGTTGGAATCGAGTTACCTGTTGCAAATAATTCTAGAGAATTGATGTACGGCATTCAACTTAAGAATGAGTCTCTAGCCACGTCGGGAAATTATAGGAAGTTTAGATCAGATTCTTTGTCAGGTAAAAAATATGTTCATACTATCAATCCGAATACGGGCCAATCTCAAAAAACAGATATTCTTTCGGCCTCTGTCATTACAACTACTTGTGCCGATGCCGATGCTTATGCGACTGCATTTATGGCAATGGGATTTGAAAAGTCTATACAATTCATAGAGAAACAAAATGCCATCAAAGTGATTTTTATTTATAGTGATTCGGAGGGAAATCAAAAGACTTATATCTCACCAGAGCTTCAGTCCTCAGTTGAGGAATTCTAAGAGGGTTTAAAGCAAATAGGGAGTAGTTCACCTTTGCTAAGTCTAAAGTAGTTAACTTCCTCCTCAGTTAATTCAGAAGTGAAATCCACTTCCTTAACCTGAAATCCTATCTTTCTTAGTTTATCGAAATAATCACGGCCATAAATTCTTAAGTGATCGTATTGCCCAAAAATTCGAGCTCTGTCTTTAGGATCAATTATAGAATCGTCCTCAAATGTCGTTGCTCTCGAAAGATCTTGTGGGATTTGGAGTATTGCCATTCCGCCGGGTTTAAGAACTCTTAGAAGTTCTTCCATAGCTTTAGTATCATCTTTGATATGCTCTAGGACATGATTGCAAATCAGCGTGTCGAAATAATTAGTCTCAAATGGTAAATCACAGATATCAGCCTTTACATCTGCAATGGGAGAATTGAGATCTGTAGTCGTGTATTCCAAATTTTCCATGTCCTTAAACCTTTTAAAAAAGGCTTGTTCTGGAGCGAAATGGAGTAGCTTTTGTGGTCGAGTAAAAAAGTCTGTTTTCCGTTGTAGATACAACCAAAGCAATCGGTGTCTTTCTAAAGATAAGGTAGACGGACTCAGGACATTGAGCCTTTGTTTTTCATACCCGTAGGGTAAAAATTTCGAAAAAGTTTTACCATCTATGGGATCTTTATAGGCAGTTCCTTTATAAACCAAAATCAACAATGGCTTTACGATTAAGCTCATCTGAATAAGGAAAGGTCTTGGAAATAAGTTGAGAAGGACTTGGAATATTTTTTTCAAAATTTAATTTTACTTTTCGAAAGTAAAATTAAAGCTAAATCATCAATTATTTAAAATTATATCTCAATAATACCTGTTTAGATAATGAATTTCTATAGATCAACTCTTTGCTATTTTTCCTTCACGGATTATTCATTGACAGGTGAAATGTTTTAATTCCTGACTAATAGTTTCACCTGCTGAACCTTAAATAGAATTAAAAAATGAAAATGATTTTAAGATCAAATCAATCTTTACTTTTTTTTAAAACAACCCTGAGATTGTTCCCTCTCCATCTATTTTAATCTTTTCAGCTGAAGGGGTCAAAGGCAAACCAGGCATCCTAAGTATGTTACCAGCAATTGGAATAATGAATCCAGCTCCAGCAGCTATTTCAAACTCACGGATGTGTATGTCAAAATTTATAGGGCGGCCTAGTAATTTTTCGTTGTCACTTAAGCTTTTTTGGGTTTTAGCCATACAAATGGGTAGTTTAGCATAGCCCAAATTTTCAAATTTCTTTAATTGCTTTTTCGCCTTGTCTGTAAGCACTACATTATTGGCTCCATATATCTTTTTGCAAATCTTTTCTATTTTGGTGAAGGAAGAATCTTCCAGATCGTAAGTAGGGGTAAACTTCACTTCACAAGTCTGAGCAGCAGCTATTACTTTTTCGGCCAATTCGATACAGCCTTTTCCTCCTTCAGCCCAGCCATAGCTTAAAGCTACGGGTACTCCTATTGTTTTGCAATAGTCATAAATGAGTTTTTTTTCCGCTTCGGTATCACTGTTAAAGGCGTTTATAGAAACAACTACGGGCAACCCAAAGCTTTGAATGCTTTCTATATGCCTCTCTAAGTTTGGGAATCCTTTCTCTAAGGCCTCTAGATCTTCTTCGGTTAAGCGATCTAGTGACATTCCTCCATGATACTTAAGCGCTCTTATTGTTGCTACAATCACTACAGCTTTGGGAGATAAATTAGCTTTTCGGCACTTTATATTCAAGAACTTTTCAGCACCCAAATCGGCGGCGAATCCAGCTTCAGTGACTGCATAATCTCCTAAACTCATGCCCATTTTTGTAGCGATAATAGAGTTGGTTCCTTGAGCGATATTAGCAAAAGGTCCTCCATGTATAATCGCTGGATTTCCTTCAAGTGTTTGAACCAGATTAGGTTTGATGGCATCTTTTAATAAAACAGCCATAGCTCCAGAAGCATTTAAATCTTTAGCATAAACGGGCTTACCTTCAAAAGTATCCCCGATATAGATGTTGGAGCACATGTCTTGTAAGTCTTCTAAGTTTTTGCACAAACATAAAATGGCCATAATTTCTGAAGCCGCTGTAATGTTGAACCCTGTCTCATTAGGAATTCCACCTGCTTTGCCTCCTAAGGCAGAAACGATGTTTCGAAGAGAGCGATCGTTCATATCCATACAACGCTTCCATATCACAGTGCGAGGGTCTATGCCTAAATTTTTACTTCTGTTTTGTATATTGTTATCAATGAGTGCTGCAAGTAAATTGTTAGTCATAGCAATGGCATGAAAATCACCTGTAAAGTGCAAGTTGATGTCTACCATGGGAATAACTTGACTCCAGCCTCCGCCTGTAGCGCCACCTTTCATCCCAAAAACAGGCCCGAGACTAGGCTCTCTTAAGACCACAACTGACTTTTTGCCAATATGGTTCAAGCCATCGTTTAGGCCAATGGAAGTGGTTGTTTTCCCTTCTCCTGCTGGGGTTGGCGTTATGGCCGTCACCAAAATAAGGTTACTCTGATTAACTTTCTCCTCATCTATCAAGTCTAAGGGTAATTTGGCCTTTTCATTCCCGTAATATTCTAAATGGGCTTCTTTAATGTCTAATTTTTCAGCTATCTTTTTAATGTGATCCGCTTTAACTTTCTGTGCAATATCTATATCAGTCATTTATTATTTTTCTGAATTTTGGGATGTGAATGTTTAATTATTTATCAATGCGTATTTGTAAAATATAGGTATTGAAACCCTAGAAAAACAGCTTAGCGTTTTACAAAGAGAATCGATGAGCAACCGAATAACAAAAAAGATACGAGACTTTATTTAGAGCTTTATTAAGGGGGTGTAGGTTAGATAATTCTTTTTTACTTGTTATACCACAGTATTCTGTTGTGGTGTCGCTTTTTATTCTATTCACTATTTGAGTCCATTTTCTTGTATTTTTTTGAATTCGATTTAATTAAAAGATATGGAATCCCAGTAATCATTGAAGTCCAAAACGAATAATATTCAACTTCGGGGTTTTCAATCCCTTTTACAATTAAAAATCCCATTATAATAAGTAATGCCATTCCGAACATTGCATTCCTTAAAACATTGGCAACCCCCTCAATGTCATATTTTTCTTCTTTGGGCATAGGAGTTTAACTAGCCATCAAAAAATACATTTTTCCATATTTTATTAAAATTCCAACTACTATAAATAAGATAGGAATTCCAATCATAATTTATTTTCTATTATTCGGTCTGTTCATTTTTTTATTTATCCTTAAATCCGCAAGTTAACTTCAAATGCACAAAATTTCTTCAAACAACGTCTTTTAAGTTTATTTTTAGATAGACTTGAGTAATAAAACACGATTTCGCTTGTCTAACCGCTTTTGAAATTGCGT
>Ga0306910_1000174_pt1 | contig 37748 bp, 37 predicted proteins | sample AntRauMFilla2698_FD_190438 | JGI IMG/M metagenome (GOLD analysis project Ga0306910, IMG submission 190438) | Saline lake microbial communities from Rauer Islands, Antarctica - Metagenome Filla 2 #698 (v2) (version 2) | ecosystem: Environmental > Aquatic > Non-marine Saline and Alkaline > Saline ... | reverse complement strand
CTTTTTCTATCATGTTGGCGACGGGTGAGTTCAGTCCAGGCCATTGAGATATCCATTCAGCTTCACAATTGAATAGAAACATAACCAGCTGAACTCACTCAACTAGTTTTAAATCGGGCTCTAAGAGGGGCAGACAATTCAAACCCATTAATCAAGTGGCTTGTGGATATCGTCAAAGCCAAGTCAAAAGCTCCTCGATTTTTCATTGCGGCTTCAACCAAAAAGCTATCAGCTCCGGCAAAACCAAACGAAAAACCATCATCATCATGAGTGATTTCACACAAACTCCAGAACATCAGAATTTCCGAGCTTAAATGATCGGCTGGATCATCAGAAAAAACAGTTTCCAAAGACTCCTTTTCCCGTAGAAGGCACTCAATCACTTCAATAGCTAAATCCTCACTTAATGCCACGGATTTGCCCCCGCCAACCGCACCACATTATCCGGCTTACCTTCCACCAGATCGCCCACAAAGCGCGCCCATGCGTCCAGCGCGTCGCGCTTTTCATCTGCATAGTCATGCCGCTGGTAAACGCTCACAATGCCGCCCGCCGTACCGCTAACATGGTTTAGAACGGCCTCGGTCACGCGCACCGGGATACCAAGCCGCGCCATGCCGGTTGCCGCCGTGCGGCGCAGGTCGTGAAAAGTCCAATGGGGGATTTCCACAACGTCGCCGCGCTCCTCGCTGGCAATCTCCACCATGCGTTCGGCAATGTGATTGCGGCCCTTGTGGAAGCCGCTTAGAGGCGTCGTGCCGTTTGTAGTGTAGATGTAACCCGCCCCGCCCTTAATTCGCTCCACTGCCTCCAGAACGTCCCGTGCGGCCTCTGACAATGGCACATAATGCGCGCGCCCGTTTTTGGTACGGCCTGCGCTTAAATGCCAAGTGTCGCCGGTGATTTCGCTATCAGTCATGCCGGTGACTTCCCCAAGCCTCTGGCCGGTCAACAGCAGCATTTTGCCAAGCTGCCCCCATGGCTGGCCCTCGGTGGTGCAGGCTGTCCAGAACAGCTTGATTTCGTCGTCAGTCAAAACACGCTCGCGGCTCTTTTCCTTCGCCGCCGGTTTGACGCCCATGGCTGGCGACTGGTCGATGATATCGCGCTCCACGCACCAGCTTAGAAACTTGTTCAAGTATGCCCGGACGCGGTTCGCAGTCACAACCCGCCCGCTATCGGCGATACCGTCCAGCAGGTCGATCACGTCGCGCTTGGTAATGTCGTGAATATCGCGCTCGCCCCAGACCGCGACCACATGCCGGTTCAATTCGCGCTTGACCGTCTCGCCGGATTTCAAGGTGGACAGGTGCCGCTTGCCGAATTGTTCCACCAGTGTCTTGATCTTGTCGCGGCCCGATAGTTGAACCTCGACGCGTGCCATCTTTTCGGCCTCTCTTTCGCCTGCCGGGTCGCGGCCATCCTGCGCGGCTGTCAGTGCCTCACTTGCCCGCGCTCTGGCGTCTCCAAGAGAAAGCAGGGGATATCTGCCCAAGGTCATCCGGCGGTGTTTCTCGCCAAACCTATATCGCACCTGCCAAGCCTTTTTGCCGCTCGGTTGAACAGTCAGATAAAGCCCCGTCATCAGACTATCCGGAACCTCTTGCCGCTTGTCTGTAACCTTCCACTTTTCAACGCCGGTTGCCGTAAGCTTGACCATGTTTGCCCCCTTAAATCTGTTCCCCCAGATTTCTGGGGAACATTCTGGGGAACAGAAACGATGTTTTGCGCTGTTCCCCACGCTGGCAATCATTGCTAAACAATTGACGCAATATCAAGTAAAATATGGATAATTTAGCTGTAGATAGTTTTACATATTTAGGCCAAGTTAGACCCCAAAACATGACTGTTAATCAATTGGTCGTAGGTTCGATCCCTACCGTCGGAGCCATAATCCCTCAAAGGGCTGATTTTGTTAGGTTTTCTGCGACCGGAGTCGCAGCTTGACCGACATGGCACGATTCCTGTCACCGCGCTTGGCACAAACGCTGGCACAGGAGTCGGAGCACTGCGATCCCCTCATACCAACCAACCGCACCTCGAATATCGTGAATATGGGTATCACTGGCGTCGGCGATGGCCGAAACGCTGGCGCGATCAAAAAAATTTCACATCGTCAAATAAATCGTCACTGCTCCTTTCACTTCGAACACATCTCCCTCGCGACGCGAAGGTGCTGGCTCAGAGATTGACCTTTCTGACCGACATCGCCTTCGCCCGAAGGACGGAGATGACAATGGGAATCCAACCCGACATCATGGCGAAAGTTCTCGGTGAACTGGGAGGCTTTCTCGTGGAAGCCCACGAGCTTGCCCGTGAGGTTGCGCCGCAGCTGACTGCCGAGGCGGCGGCATATGAAGCCGCATGCTCACAGGCGGCGATGGAAGCCCTGCGCCTTGCCCTGTCCCTACGGGACAGGGAACCGACACGTCAGCCGCTTCGGGACGTCGCCGCCCGGCTTGGCGTCGTGCTCGATGAGGTCGACGAGGACTGGCCGCGTCTGGCTTATCGTGCGCTCCGGGTCATGCTGGACGCGGCCGAAGAAAATGCGCGCAGGGACGCCGGCATCTACGAGACGCAAAGTCCCTTCTTTCGGTCATCACGGGCTGCACATGTCGTGGGTGCTCCGGTCCGGCAATCCGTTCCGGCAACAGTCGCCCCTGCGACACAACCTCCTTCATATCTGCCAATCGTCTTGCCTGCCCCGGCTCAAGATGCGGTTCAGACAACTGTTTCTCATGGCTCCGGGCAAACGACCGGTATGATCCACGAGGTCGCACCTCATCATGTCCATCATGAAAACATCAGCAAAACCATCGAGCCCCAGCCCGTTTTGTCCCAGCAAAACAAAGCCGACCCCGCAACCGATCTGTCGCTCGAGGCCTATTTCGACCTCTACATCGCCAAGAAGATCGAGGGCTTCACCGACGAATTCGGTGAGGAAGAAGTGCCGGACGAAGCTGTTGGCCGAAGCTGGGCGAAATCGAGCAAGAACACCTTGCAGGTCGGCAAACGGCTCTGGATCGACCTGCTCGGCAACCGGCCCTTTCTCAAGATTTCCGACGAGGACATCCGCGAAGCAAAGAAAAAGCTTCGTCGGCTTCCCGAAACACATGGCAAAAGTTGCAGCGAGACGCGCGATCTTGACGCGCTGATTGCGCAGACTGATGCGGAGGAAAAACGCAACATCGAGGACGCCGTGGCGCAAGCCAAGCGATCTGGCGGATCGGTGGCCATGATCGAGAAAGCGAAGCTCGAAAATCTCATCCCGCGCATCCGGGTCGAGACCATCCTGAAGCACACACGAACACTCAACCGCCCGGCAAAGATGCTGGTCAAATTGGGCATGCTCGAGGCCAGCCCCTTCACCAAGCACATGATCAGCAACAAGTCGGCAGCAGCGATGCGCAAGTCCGAGGAACATCGCGATCGCCGCCCTTGGGACGACCGGATCTACCAGTTATTCGCCACGCCGGTCTTTCAAGGGAAGTGGGAGGAAGTCGGCGACCCGATGTTCTGGAGTCCCCTTCTGTCGCTGCTCGGTGGCGGGCGCGAAGAGGAAATCCTTCAGTTGTCCCCTGAAGACTTCGAGACCACCGGCGGTATCCACTACTACCGCCTGCACAACATGCCCGGCAACAACATCAAGTCAGAGGCCGGTCATCGCGTGATACCAGTCCATCCAGAGCTCGTGCGGCTTGGGCTCATCGAATTGGTCGAATTGCGGCGCAGGCAGGGGGAACCGCGGCTGTTTCCGCACCTCAACCGCGGCAAACACAAGGAAACCTTCACGGAGTTGTTCACCAAGGAGTTCACGAAATATCGGAAGGCGCACGATGTTTACTGGCGGGGTCTGGATTTTCATGCGCTGCGGACGACTTTTCACCACTGCCTCATGGACAATCTCGTGCCTGGCTACGTCAAACGGGCCTTGATGGGTCATAGAAAAGTCGATGAAGGTGAGCAGTCCTATTCACAGGGAGGCATTTCCATGAAGACATTGCACAGTGTCATATCGGGAATATCCTTCAATCTCGCGAAAGTGCAAAGTCCGTTCGGTGACGCTGATCTCACTTCGCCGCGAATGCCCCTGCGCGTGGTTGGATGATCGGTATTTCTTTCATACGATCAACTCCATGCTAACGTTCGCGAGACCGCTCAAGATTGCGCAGGTTGTTGTAGCAAAGGGTCTGTTTCCGGTTAGCGCTTCCGGTAATCAGAGGGGGCTCTGCGAGGCTATTCCCGGCAGACGCGATGGCGGTAGTCAACTGCTGCCTGACCCGCTTGACCAGAACCTGGAAGACGAACTGATAGCCACGGTGGCCGATACCGAAGCCGGTGCGATACACCGCTGATACACCACCATCCTTGATCGCGGTTCTGCCCCGATCGTCCTCAACCGATAGGACGGGCGCTTCTGAGGAAAAACGCCCCGCTGACGCGGCCCGAAATGAGGCGCTGAGAGACACCCGGCACAGCGGCCGGGCGTTCAATAGGCGCTGTATCGGATGCTTCGGCCGAAGCAGGATAAAGGCGAAGATCGCTGACTCGAGGCCTGGCGGGAAAACATCGCTGTAAGCCGCCACGAGCACCACACCGCCGGAATTCACTTCCGCGTTGCTCTCATGAATCGCTGCTCGGCCCTCGACACCGCCGAGATTTCGCGCGTGGCTTGAACGTGGGTGTACGGGATGCCGTACCCTCAACGAGATTTTTCTATCGTCAATCATGACACCCTGCAAAACAGTAGGCTCCTGCTAAATGTTGATTGATGTGGAGAGCAGTTAGGCCAGACCAAGAGAAATATGTTGCCCGAAACGGATCTGTTCCGGGCAACTCAATTCACATGGATGGCACCAGCTTCTGCAATTGACGCAAATCTTGGTCGATCCGTGTGAGCACATAATTCGCAAGCATTAACCTCAATTCCTCATGAATAGGTGCAAAGCGAAGGATCTGCGCAATTGCTTGCCGGCCGGCAAAGTAGCCGCCCTGATCTTCCACATCGTGATCCGGCTCAACGTGACAGAATGGCGGGGCCGAGGCCCGGCTAAACGCAGCGCTGGCGTGCGAGAGCGTCACAAGCGCATCGACAACGCCGAGGAGAACTTCCTCTTCGAAGGCCGCCTCGGCGCGGCGCTGCACCAGCCGCGACCAATCGAGGAGCAGGCCCCGCTGTCTCTGTGGACATCGTGCATGTTCGGCGAGGAACCGGATATCTTCCGCAAGATGGACAAGGGGGTTGGAGTGGACATTGATTGGCATGATCGACCTCCAGGTCAGGTGCCGCCGAAACCATTTCCGACGGTTCAAGTCCCGGCCTCAGTGAGGCCGGGAGGAAGTCGTCATGCCGCCTTGGACAGGTCTGCTGCCTGCTCCAAGGCCGCCGCATCGGTGATCGTATCCAACTGCATTAGGAGATTGTCGAGGGCATCCGCGAGTAGACAAATCTGATCCACGCTCCTCGAACCCGATACGAGATCCGCAAACAACATCGTCTCCGTTCGATCGGGATCGCCGACATTCTCCAGCATCAGAAGCGCAAGTGTCCGCTGGAGTTGCCTGACGTGTGCTTTTGTAAGCCGTCTCGCGTCGAGGACCGCCTCAATAAGGCGAAAGACCGCGCCGCTGGCCGATGCACCACCGAGCAGATAGCTGGCGTTTGCGAGTGCCGTTCCGTGTTCGCCGAGGTATTCTCGGACGAGATCGAGACCTGCCGTTGCCTGCGGATCATCGAGTGAAATGAGTGTCTCTTGGACATAAATCATTCCGCTTCCTTCCATTCTGTCGGATCGCACAATCGCGCCGACTTCAAGCGCCCAAGGCTCCTTTCGAATTGGGCGTTGTTATGTGGTCCGCTGCTGTAGCAGCAGCATGATGTCCATCGCGAACCACTGATTTCGAATATCTATCGCTGCCTCAGCCAGCACCCGTACAGGCGCGCGAGACATCGGATACGGTTCTCAGAAAAGCCGGATCTGATTGATCGTCAGTCTGTAGCCATCCCCTATTCTCTTGACTGCCTATGGGCTTGCAGGGCTCGGTCAACCCGGCCGAGCGCCAACAACCGCCGGTGAGCCGACAGCTCAGTCAGAGTGGGCGTTTCGAACCATTCAACGCTTGACCCGCCATCCGGATCGATCTGCCAACCGAGGGAATGAAATGCCTCTGCGACAACGGACTTGATCTGCGACCGCCCATCCGCCGCGGAAAAAACAATGATGTGAGAAAACACCTTATGCCATTTCTGGAACCGGTAGCGCTGGAGACTAAGATGTGCCGGGAGTGTCGAGTGGGTATCAGCAAACCAGGCTGCGATGTCGAGGAGATCCTTGTTCAATATCTTGTTTGAGAGCACCCCAGCCGCGAGTTGTTTTGCAACCTTCGCGTTGCCTGCACGCCGGGGCGGGTAGCGTTCGATGAGCTGACCCGCGGTGTAGGCTAAGTAGATCACCTCGCCATTTTCGAACTCATGTTCGATCGTGATGTCGTCCTCAAAGGCATGCGTGGCTCCGTTCATTTCAGCACCTTTTCTTCCTTTCTCACAATGTTGTCCGCCGTCCAGTTGCGGCGGTATCACATACCTGCCGTCGCAACCGGACCGGAAACATTGCAGCGCCAATTTAATTGATGCATCGTTGCCAAAAAAGGAATTGCGAGCGTGAAAGACGATCCGACTTCGGCGCAACCGACATGTGCGGACGAGTTCGCCGAGGCTCTCAAGAAGGGCCTAAAAAACCATGCATTGGAGATCATCAATCAGCCTGACTTCGATGCTGACGCCGGGGATGGTCTGGCACTCCGGACTTCAATAGAGCTCGGCTTTCTCGACATCGCATCACAACTGCTGGTCACCGGCGCCGACCCCAACGCGGGTGCCGGAAAAGGCAAGTGCCCGATCGTTCTGGCGCTGGAGCACGAGTATTTCGACTTGGCAGACCTCATGCTGAGCAAGGGTGCCGAGATCTCAATTCGAGACCAGAATGGCTGGACCCCGCTCATTTGGGCCGCGATCAAAGGACGAGAAAAGGTGGTCGAGTTCCTGATTGCCAAGGGCGCTGATGTTCATGTGTGCAGCAACGATGGCTGGAACGCGATTACAGGAGCATTTTTCAAAAACCATGCGCCGATCGTTAATACCCTGACCGCCAATGGCGCCAAGTTCGGAGAGAAGTATCGGGAAGCGGCCCTTTTGTCAGCCTACGAACACGGCTCCACCGAAATCGTGAGATCCCTGGTATCCGATGGTGTCAGCGTGAATATCGGGACCGCGGAAGGACAGCCGCTTCTCGTTCTTGCCATTGCGCGCGGCGATCTCGTGATGCTCGACCTGCTTCTGGTCTCCGGCGCGGACGTCAACATCCGGGACACCAATGGCAATCCGGCCCTGGTGAGCGCACTTGCCAACGCGCAGTATCCGGCCGCCATGCGGCTTATCCAGCACAGTGCCTCCGTAAACGTAAAAGGGCCGAAATGGGCCGCTATCCATCTCTCCGCGCTGTACGGGCGCACAGACTTGTGCAGAGCCCTTCTCGAGGCTGGTGCGTCTGTGGATCAACTGGGAGAGTCATCGCACACAGCCCTGATGCTCGCATGCCAGGAGGAGCATGTCGAAACCGTACGATTGCTCTTGGAGCATGGTGCCGATCCCAATCGAAAGAACTTGGATGGTAAATCACCTTCCAGAATTGCGCCTTTCATTTCGAACAATCAGACTGCAACTCGAGCCGTCTTGCGAGAGTTCGGTGGGTAGTAATGGAAATTGTTCGTGAAGACGTCTTCGCGGCCGTTAGGCGTGGATACAACGATCTCGAACTGGCCTCAGACACAGACATCACGGCGTATTTCAGCGCCATTGATGCAGCCGATGTCCTGGGACACTCGAACCATATCAAGGGTATCCTGTTCGAGCTGGAATACGTCGAAGCCCTCGAGACGGCCGGGATAACAGCAAGCCTCTTTGAGGCGACCAACCATCCAGTCACTGATGTCCTGGTCTTCGGGGGCCTGGATACCGTCACCGAAATACAACTGAAGGCTACAGACTCAGTGAGCTATGTGACCAGCGCCATGCAGGAAGATCCTGAGATCATATTTGCTGTGACCTCCGAAGTTGCCACTGTGATGGGCACTGACCTGGTCATCAACACAGGGATCGAAAACGCCGCGTTGGAAGGCGCGGTCTCGGACACGTTGTTCGAAGAAGCCTTCTCGCCGATCGGCGCGTTCTCCCTGTTTCGGCTGCTCATCGGAATTCCGTTTTAGTTCTCAGGCAGATTGGCAGGATTGGGTGGAAAAGCCCCCGATTGGAAAGAACGAGGTCACAGTGCCAATACGGCCCCGACTTCAGCAGCAGAAGGATGTGATCCGGCGAGCGCGTGTCAGCATTATTCAGTCTGGCATCGGAAGGCTATGCTCTGTCAATGCGGCACACCATGGGTGCTCCGCTCTGGTTCATGCTTCGAGTAGTCTGGTCGAGATCAAACGGGCTTCAGCGGCGTCGAGAGCCGCGGCGATAGACGAGCCGAGATCAACGAGTTGATCCACAAACCCCAAGTAGATTCTTGCCCGGTCGATCCCGATTGGAATCGGATATACGCAATCGGGATCGTGTTCGTGCCTTCGCCATCCGGTCTTCATCTCCTCCTGCGCCAGCCGATCCAATAGAACGTAGAATGCTTGGAGGTCCCCAAGAAAGAGCTCGTTGATGATGCGGCGTTCGGCAATTCGCAGGCTGATATCGATCGCTGCTGGCCGATGGCGCGGTTCGAGAAGCCCAATCAACTTCTGATCCAAACCGGTGCCGATCGGACGGGCGTCGGACAGTGCTTCGCTGATCAGATCGGAGATCTTGTCCATTACGCCACCTCCCGAACCTGGGATGTTGCGAGGATGCGCTTGGCATCAGCGCCCGTATCGTCCGGATGAACCAAGACGATGCAAACAGCCTCCATGCTATCCAAGTCGGGGGTGGATGGCATCGCCAGCAGACGGTTCAGAGCCTTGAGATCAACCTCGACGTCTTCCGGAAGAAAGCAACATGGGTTTGTCTCATTTACGTCGACGGCACGCGTCTGTGATGCGCTTCCAACGAGCATCGACGTTTCGGGCGCAAGGCAACGGAATTTTGAGGCGAGCCAGTCCACCGGTGCCCGGCAGATTTCTGCGGCCAGAAGCGCGGCACACATGAGCTTGGTTTCGTGGTTCATGATGGTCTCCTTTGAAAACCCGGGGATCATTCACCCGGTCAAGTCAGACCGCGATTCCGGTCTGAAGAGCGCATTGAATGCGCTTGAGGTTCTCCTTCTATGTCTTTCATCTCAGTGGGCGAACGGACCGCGCCCTCAAAAGGGGGGCGCGGCTCTGATTGCTCCACTCCAGCCCTGTCGAAACGATGCAAAACGACTGGACCCCGCCCGACCACATGCGGTTCAGAGGCGCTTTCGCGATCTGCCTGTGGTGTTCCGTCGTACCTCTCTGGGCCGCTTTCGGGCCTTCGGTCGCTTCTGGCCTTGACGCGTGGGGGACGTCTGAGCCCCGAGCTCCAAGCCACATAGTTCCGTGGCCGCATGAAGTCGGCGCGACGCTATGATCTGGTCGGCTCGTTGCGTGTATATCGGTGTCATAGCGTTGCTGCGATGGCGGAGTATCGTGCTGGCGAGAGCTGCTTCTTCTGGTGCGGTTGCCACGATAAAATTTGCAACCGAGTGCCGGATGGCGTGTGGCGTCACCCTGACCTTGAATACGGGTTCTGTGAAATCGCCAATGCAATTTGACAACTGCGACACTTTCACGGGTCCACCCCTCTCACCCACGAACAGTCGGGTTTCACCCGGCGCGCAGATGACCGCGCGGTGTACATCGATGTATCTTTTCATTGCGTCGATCAATGTCGCGCTAAATGCTCGATGATCGTTATCGCCCTCCTTCGTCTGGGCCGCATCGAGGTAGAGCCCGTTCAGGTCACTGAGGAGACTGGCCTCAAGTTCGAGGCTTGCACAGCTGGTAATACGGATCGGTGCTTCCGACAGCAGGATCATCGTCAGCGCGGTTCGTGCCCTCGTATGCGCCCGCACAAGGTCTCGACGATGTTGTGCCGCTGCATGGGCCGCATCGGCCTTCTCCAGCAACTGTTGTCCTGCGGCCCTGAGTTCAGCCGCGTTGACGGCACGAGCGGCGTTCCTCGACCCCCTATGACTGGCCAATTTCTTGATCCGATCTCGGGCCGTTTTCAACCAGGTCCACGATCTGTCCGGCTGGACAGCTGTGGCCAGTCCCACCAACGCCTCAAGATCGGCAGAGACCCCACCAAGCCGCCGATCTCTCGCTTCGACGCGAGCTTGGTCCTCTCGAAGTTTCGCTCGAATGCTGGTTGCTGAAATATCGACCACGAACCCTCGGGCCCGGCAATAATCGAAGTGATGCGCCGCGGCTTCAAGACGCCGCTTGATGGTGCTCGGTGCCCAGGCCTGGACGAGAATGCCATCGCCTAACCCAGACGGATCGACATGTAGAAGTTGCGAAGCTGCACGTTCCCACTCTGGGGGAAATCTGGCCATCGTGCGCGCGATGACCGACTGGAGGCTGAGCCGCTCATCCGGGCGATCGGACCGCTCGTTGTCATCACTGTAGAGCGCAGCCGTAGTTTGCGGGAAGACAATCGCGAGGGCTTGACGAACTTCGTTCTGTCTCGCGCGTGAAAGCCCCTCCGTTCGCGCCATCCACGTCTGCCGGGATACATCGTATGCATCCACACACAGATCATTCGATAACTCGAGCCAGCGCCCCAGAGCATACCTGAGCCGTCGTTCTTGCGCCTCCGTCAGAGCATTCTTCTGAAATCGTCGACGAAGATCGTCTGGCCAGATTTCCATCGGCATAGTACAGCGTTTCTGTGACATCTCAGAACTCCTTTCCTGTCTGTGGGTCCACGAACCTGAACGATATGGTCGCCAGAACCTGACGTGTTTGACGCTCGAGGAGGTGCGTGTAACGACGTTGCGCCACGATCCCAGAGACTTCTGCATAGTAGGATTGTGTGGTTTCTATCTTCATATGGCCGAGTATCTCCTGGACGAGCGACATCGCCGACGGGTCCTGATCGAGAATGATTTTTCCCGCGAGGTGCCGCATGACATGCAGGCACAGGTCCAGCCCGCAATATTTTTTGATATGACGCTTGAAAGTAGTGTTGAGCTTCGATTTCGTGTGGAAGCCATGACCCGGCGCGTAGCCACCATCTTCAATCTCAGCTCCGTCGGCCCCCGGAAATAGGTGGGGGTTGTCCGCTGCGGCATTTGCATGCTTCTGAGCAACCGGCAGGAAATGTTTGATATAGTATTTCAGCATCCTGACGGTTTCAGTGTCGATACGCACATGAACCTCGCGAAGAGTTTTCCCTTCCTCAGGTGGTATGATCAGCGTGCCTTCTCCATTTCCCTCCGACAACACGATATGCCGATCAGGTCCCTCGTGGCGCAAACGGGCGTGGTTCGTCCGCCGTATTGGGGCCACGAACTGCGCGATCCTCGCGATCAGAGCAGACCGTGCAAGAGCCACATGGCTCATTTGCGGCTTGCGGCCGCTCCAGATCGGCTTGCAGGCCACAGCCCAAAGTACAGTGGGCGTTTCGAGCCAACGCTTCAGGCACGAGGTGTCGTTGAAGGCAGCCAACATAATTGCATGCCGCTTGCCTATCCGGCGTTTCGCATAAGTCCGCTTGAAGGTACCATCAACGCACCGCTTCATGCTGATCACGGCAGGATCTATTTGGCGCTTCAGATCTTCGACGACCTTCAGCCGTTCAGACGGGATCTCCAGGGCGGTTCCAACCGAATGGAGCGACTCCACAATTGAATGCTCATATCGCCCCTTTTCCTTCGGGTCGAAGACACGACCTTGTACCTCGAGCCTTTTGAGCCGCGCACGTCGCGTCGCCGCTACCAGCGCTGTCACGACAGGTATACTGAACAGGTCGCTGAGCACTTCCGGCTTGGGCTGCACGCGCGGGTCGGTGCTGGCCGCGTGCCAAGCCCGTTTCACCGCGTCCCGCCAGTTCTTGTGTGTCCCTTTCTCGAGAACACGCGCCACGGGCGCCTCTTCGACAATTGCCATATCCACGAAGCCGACTCCAAGTTCGGCGTATTCCGGATCGTCTTCTGGGACGAAGTCGCCCCAATCTCCCGGGTTGCGCACCGATACTGTGGTATCCAGATAGGCGTCCACCGGCTTTCGTATGCCCATAGGAACCGTCATCCAGTAAACAATTTCTTGGCGATGTTGGCTGACTCCGGGAACCGGCAGGCGCGGAATGGCAATGCCGTCGTCGACAGCAGCGTTCCAGTGTCGAAATGCGGATCGCAGCTTTTCTATATAGCCGGAAGCATGTGTTGCCACTTCCGCAGCCACAAAGGTTTGATGGAGCGCCAGGTCCACATCACCTGGGGCGATACCCAGTCCCGCAGAAAAGTTGGCGAAGCGCCTCAAGATCGCTGCAACGCTCTTTTCGTGATCTTGCAAAAGGGACTCGAGCGCTTCCAGTTTTTCTCTCCATTCCAACGGCAACCGGTCCTTGGATGTCTCCCGCATGCCCGAGGCAACAGGATCGACGAGGCGAACGACCTTTCGGATGAGTGTCCGCTTGTTTTCAAGGGTCTTCATGCCGGCGACGCCGAAGGTTTCAGGTGTGGCTGCGCGCAGCAGCGACTCCACTGTTCCCATTGTCGCAGGAAGTTCGTCGAGAGTGCCAGATTGTGATGAAGCCAGTGCTTCCAAAGCAGCGACAGCTCGTTTGGCCTCATCTTTTCCGAGGTGCAGGCTGCCTGCTGTGGCAGCATCGGTTAAAGTCGGAACGCGCCCACGAAGGTGCTGTGCCAGCCAGCGCGTGGGCTCGTGATCCCAGCAACGAAGGGCGCGACGAACATCACTGGCGATTTGGGTCCAGCGCTTGCCGACCGCTTCCCTCACCTCAGGGTCCGCGCCCGCAATCAGGCGACGGACAGAATCCACTCTTGGTTCACCGTCGAAGCCGGACGCCTCGCAGAGACTCCCAAGGCTTGCCAGCGTCGCACTGCGGGTTGCACCCTTCATCGGCGTCAGCCAAACACACCGCCGCAGATCCGCGGTATCGCCGGGTGCGCATATTGTCACTTCTGCGCTTATTGGTTCGTATTTCATCTTCTTGACCATCCTATCTGCATTTGAAGGGGCCCGGCTCTGGTGGTCCGGCGCGTTCCGAAAGACGCCGCCGGACCACCAGAGCCGGGCGACGGGGGCCGCCACAGGGCGTCACCATCAGACATCCACCGACATCGTTCGACATCTGCCGCCATCGGGGGAAAGGGGGTGGTCTGCACTCCTACGCCGTGGAAACCGCCCCTATTCCCCGGCTTCGTTATCTACTTGTTTTTGATGAGTTATTTCTGGTTCCGGAATCGACAAACAATACGTCCGCCAATTCTCCATCATCTCTTCCGCGATGCCCTGAAACTGCCAAATCTGAAGGGCGGTCACGGACCACCTCCCGGATGCCTTAGAACCACGAAGCGCACCGCTTTCCAGGTAGCGAAGAACCTGACGCCCCGACTTCTCCAAGACAAATGCGGCTTGTTCCGCACTGTGAGGCCTGTCTGGCGGCACGATGTCAGCGAGGATCATGGCGATGCCCTTCGGTACGGTAGGTTTCAACCGCTGCCTGCGTCCAGCGCTGAGAGCCGCCGATCTGAACCGGTTGAAGGAAACCGTCGCGGGCGAGTTTGCGCACGTCATCAGGTGAGCAGTTGAGACGCTCCGCAACCTCATAGAGCCTCAGGAGGGGGACTGCTGAGCCCTGATGGAGAGCACTGCGCAAAGGTTCCGCAAGCGCCTTCAGTGAGAGAGCCCAAGTTGCGCCTATGCGCGTCGGCAGAAGGTCTCCGCTGTCAATCAATCGTCGCACGGTGCGCGGCGAAACCGAAATCAGCCGAGCGAAATCGTCGATCGACAGCGGCTCCAAGTTATTATTTTCCATTCTTCTTTTCCCAGTTTTGTTGCCTCGAAAGGGAAGTAGGGAAGCTGGGATACCATCCCAAAAAAAATCACTCAGTCGCATAGGCAGACATACAGACATTCCTCCGTAGGAGGATGTCTGTATGTCTGCCTGCTTGACGCAAAGTCATCTGATGAATTTTCCAGATCGGCTTTGGGGAGGCGCCTGGTGGAGCAATCTACTCGTTGTCCAGATGACGGACAGTCAAACGAGCAGCCAGAAGGAACCTGCAAAATGAACCAGCTAAATTCATCTACGTCAGAGATTGCGATTGTGGGATCTGATGGTTCTACCATCGAGGATCTCTATTGCGACGCGCGCAACTACGAGCCCGAGCTCCACTGGAATTATGTCGCCAAGGGAATCGTCTGTCGCGGGGAAACATCCGTTTTGTATGGACCGTCCAATTGCGGCAAGTCCGCTTTGGTCTGCCATCTTGGTCATTGCATCATCACCGGAATCCCTTTTTTCAGTGCCAACGTCACGAAGGGGGCCGTGATCCATGTGTGCGCCGAAGCTCCCAAATCGGTGCAGGAGCGAGCGCACGCATATCACGATGATGAATCCGCCGCCCCCTATTTCATTCGTAAGGCTGGTGTGGACCTTTCTTCGAAAGACGAAGTTGAACGGTTCCTTGTCGAAGTGAGGGGCTTGTCTGATACAAGCCCTCATGAGGTGGTTCTCGTTGTCTTCGACACCCTCGCACGCTCGATCGGCGTGCTCGATGAGAACTGTTCAAGTTCGATGACACACATTGCCGAAACTGCCGAATATATTGCTGCCGAACTCAATGCACATGTCATGCTTGTTCATCATACCGGGAAAGACGCCGAGCGTGGGGGGCGCGGCAGTTCAGCATTGCGCGGCGCGGTGTTTACCGAACTGTCCCTCAAGCCTGACGGGAAATTGGTCGTACTCTCCCAAGAGAAGCAACGAACTATGCCGAAGTCCTTGTCGGTGCAATTTGGGACAGTGCCTGTGGTGCTTGGAAAGGACGAGGACGACGAAGACCGCACGACCGTCCATCTCGTCGAACTCGAGGGCAAGGTCGAAAACGCGCGGAATACCGGTCGGGAGAAAGATAATTCAGGTTGTAAGACGGCTGTGCTGACGGCGCTGCATATTCGCGGTCTTATCGGAAGTCGCTCCTCGGAACCGTTTCGCCCCCGCGAGATCCTGGACAGCCTTCCAACAGAATTGTTCGGCAGCATCGCAATGGACAGTCGCATCAAGCGCGTCAGCCGCGCTCTCGAGGAACTGGCCGATCGCTCAAAACCGACGGTCATGAAGGTTGATCAAGGATGGTGCCTTATTCAGCCCCACGCTGCCGAATCCTCGGGGAATGAATAGCTTCCGCGATTTCTCGATTTTGGAAACGGACTACCATCCTCCCGAAACCCAACAAACGGAGTTTGTTAAACCCGGTTTGTTAAATACTTAGGCAAAGACAGCATGACAAAGAAACAGAACAACGCCGACACGGGCCGACCGAAGCATTATAATGAAGAAATGCTCCGCTCGGTCATTTCAGAGATGCTGGGAAACGGCATCTCGGCCGCCAACATCAACGAAAAATGCGTCAAACCAATTCTCTGCGAGAAGCATGGCGTGAGCGAGACTATCAATTCTGGCAGCCTCACGAAACACGTGACGACGGTGCTTGAAGCCGTCGTTGCAGAGCAGAACGAGGCGCTCCTTGTCGAGCTCCCTTCGCATGTCGCTCCAGCCTTGGACGACCTAATCGCTGAGCTGAAACAGGACATGCTTCTGATGGTCGCTCGCCAGAATGATATCTGTCAGCGGGAAGCCGGGCGCGAATGTAAGATCCTGCGCCAGGACAAGGCCAACGCAAATTGGCGGATCGCCGAACTCGAGGGCGATGCTGGTCGTCTTGAGGAGCAGGTTGCGGAACTTCAGATGGCGCAGACCGAATTGGAGGCAGAGTTGGCTACTGCCCGCGCAACAGTCACTGCTTTGGAGTCGGAACTGGAGCAGCGCGGCTCCGAGACACGAACGGTAGGCATGCTGATAGCCGAAGTGCGAGGAGATCCGGCCGCTCGCAAGGAACTGCAAGAATTTTTCTCGCAGATCGTGGCTGATCGAGGAGAGCAACCAAGATCAGCATGATCCGGATGGCATCGCTTTTCGTAGTGCAAGGTCTTCAAGGGGCATCAATCGCTGCGGCTGTCCGGGCCAACCGGTCCACACTCGAAGCGCAACCCACAGACAAGCGCAAAATAGTGAGAACGGCCGTCCTTCGGGGCGGTCGTTTCTCGTTTTAGATGAAGGGTTTCTCAGTCGGAAGCCGGTCGAAATACAGGACGCGAAGCCGGGCCGATCAAGATCCGGGGCCCACGTAAAGAGGATCTGAGGACGGCGGATCGGGTCCCTTACCGGTTGCTCGACGAGGTGCCAGACCTGAGCCATGGCGCGGGAGAAGAGGGCCTGCTGGCGCACGGCGACAACTTCGAGACGAGGCTGAAATTGCGGCCAGACAGAACCTCGAAGATGACTATGCTCGCATCTTCGCGGATGCCGCATGAGCGGCACTAAGAGGCGTCAACCGGTCCAATCGATACGACCAGCTCCTGTCATGCCAACAGCGGCTTCCTTCATCACTCGGCGAACCAGCGACAGTGTGCCTCCGCTCAACCCGTCTCAGCCGGTGCGTCGTCGGCGGCCGATCGATTCATGCTGCGAACATGTTCAAGAAAGCTTTCGACTTCGGCGCTCTCGAAAACACCGTCGGGCCCGTCCGGCGTCTTGTCAGTGAATGGGCTGTCGTAAAGCAGCCCAGGATCGATGACGCCATTCCGACAAAGATGTTCGATGACCATACCCACAAATTCGATTTGGTCGGCAGATTTTCCGTCCGCAATAAAATTGGCGAAGTGCTCCTGCACTGCTCCGCGATCCAAACCGATCAAATCGCGCAGGAAAACGCCAAGGCCGCGAACCTGGGCGTTTTCCGTGTTTTTGGCCATCGCGATCTCATCGTTTGATCCAACACCCGCCTCAGTGAGCATTTTTTCAAGTTCATCGATATCGACCGGTGTCAGCGGCCTTCCCGTTCTCAGCTTGCGCAGAGCGAGATGGTCCTCATGTTGCATCAGGAACGCGCGCACCTTCTTTTTGAAGGCTGCAAAGTCAGCGGCAACGTTCAGCACCACACCTGTCGGAACGCCGAGTTCATCCTCAAAATCCGTATAAAGTATCGTACGCGATTCCTGGTCGATCAGGTGAACGATCTCGCGCAGGCGGAGCCGGGCACGTTCAACAATCGGCACTGTCAGGCCGTCCCACCAGCTCTCCGTCAGGATCTCCTCGATCAACTCGGCATGTCTTGCTACCGCTGGGATGTCTGTCTTCGCCGCAAGCGCCGTCGTGATGTCACAAAGCTTTAGTCGACAGGCCTCCATTTTTAGGGACCGCCCCATCAAAGCCAGCTGTAACTCGAACATCAGAAGATCGAATCTTTTGGCCTCCTCGCCGCCGAGGTCCGTGCTGCTGGGCAGAGTAGCCAGTTCCGTCAGCTGGTCGGCCGCACTCTCTGATAGAACTGACCATGTTGCTTCCTCAGCCTGCCAAATCTGGACCTCGCGCAAGTGCCTGCGCACGATAAAGGAAGACACGTTGAGCCCCAACACGAAGCGCCGGACATCCTGAACGAGCCCACTGCGGACTTCTTTCAAATCGTCGAGAGGGGCCACCGCATTGCGGGCGTTGCCTTCCGGTGTATCCTTGACCAGCGCTGGCGGCTCGTCGATTGCCTGCGCGATCTTCAGGCGAGCTTCGATCAAACGCTCGGTCAGGGATTTCGGCATCGAAGGGACTGACAGCTCCGGGTTCGATCCGAAGAATTCCAGGTTTTCGCACACATCGAAGATCCGGAACTCAGTCTTCCGGGTCCCGGGGCCGAAGAGGTCAGGGCATAGACGCGTTCCACGGCCAACCATCTGCCAGAATTTCGTCTTCGATCGCACCACCTTGAAGAAGACCAGATTGACAACCTCCGGAACGTCGACACCGGTGTCGAGCATGTCGACCGAAATGGCAATCTGCGGCTCCTTGGTGGGTATCTCGAAGGCCTCGATCAGGTTCTGGGCGTAGCTCTCTCCATACACGACGCGCCGGGCGAAGGTTCCGCCGTAATTCGGCCAGCCGGCGTTGAACCGCTCCTCGATGAATTTCGCGTGCGGCTTGTTCGCTGCGAAGACAATGGTCTTACCGATCTTGTCGCCACCATCGACCCGAATTCCGTTCTCCATGACATGGGCGAGCACCTTGTCGACCGTGTCCTCGTTGAACAGATACTTGTTGATCTCCCCCGCAGTCACTTCGTCTCGTCGACCTGCTTCACCCCAGTCGAGCTCATCCCATTTGTCCTTCTCGTCGTCGGGCAGGTCATCATATCGAATGCCATCGCGCATGAAGCGGGTCGGCACGGATATCGGGTCGAAGGGAACAAGAAAATCGTCCTCGATCGCCTCCTCAAGCCCGTAGAAGTCCGTCGGGTGGCCAGGGTCGAGGTCGAACAGCCGGTAGGTATCCCGGTCGACCTCGTCCCGGGGCGTGGCCGTGAGACCGACGAGGTGGCTGTCGAACCACTCGAAGATCGCCCGGTAGCGCTTGTAGATCGAGCGGTGCGCCTCGTCGATGATCACAAGGTCGAAATGCCCGGGGCCGAAGCGTCGGCCGCTGTGATCCGCCCGATCGATGAGGTTCATCATCGTCGGATAAGTGGAGAGGTAAACGCGCCCGGTGCCGGAAGGGTCAGTCACCAGGTTCACCGGCGCGCTGTCCGGCAGATGAGCCACGAAAGCGTTTCGCGCCTGACGGACGAGGCTCACCCGGTCGGCAAGGAAAAGGGCGCGCTTCACAAGTCCGGCGCGGATCATCATGTCGACCAGGGCAATCACGGTCCGCGTCTTGCCCGTGCCCGTTGCCATGACCAGCAAGGCCTTGCGTGATCCGCCATCGAAATGCTCGGCAATGCGGGTCAGCGCGCGGGTCTGGTAGGGCCGGCCTGCAATCGCGGCCTTGGGCTGTTGTGCAGCCAGAGGCCTGGCATCCTTCCGCCGGGCGATCATCTCGCCCAACTCTTGCGCCGTTTTGAAACCACCCAGTCGGCGCGGCGGGATGCTGCGGGCGTCGTCCCAGATCCAGTGCTCGTAGCCATTGGTGTAGAAGATCACCGGACGGCGGCCATGCATCTGCTCCAGCGCGTCGGCATAGAGCTTTGCCTGCTGCTGCCCGTCCGATGGCGAGCGGCGGGTGCGCTTGGCCTCTACGACGGCCAAAGGCAGGCCGTCAGCACCCCAGAGGACGTAGTCGGCAAAGCCATAGCCCTTTTCGTTCGGCATCGGCGCGACCCGGCATTCCAGATCCTGTCCGTCTTTCAGGTCGGTCCAGCCAGATTCTGCCAGCAGAAAATCGATCAGGCGGTCGCGGGTCACGGCCTCGTTGTAGTTGTGCGTGTCGGTGGTCTGATCAGTGCGGGCCTTGGCAACCTCTGTGCGCTTCGCTTTCAACTCGGCATCCAGGCTGGCGTACTGAGCCCGAAGACCTTCCAGCTCCTCGGTGCGCTCCTCCAGGGCCTTGTCAGTGCTCTGGATGCGGGTGCGGGCCTCGCGCATCAGATCGAGCCTTGAGGTCAGCGGGGCCGGGTCGAAGATGTTTGGCTCCGGTGGCTTCTGGCGGCGGGCATAGGTGCGGCCGAACCAGTGCAGGACGTGGTGCAGTTCCTCGATCACCTGCCGGGCGCCCTCGGGCTTCAGGGATGCGCCCTCGTGGGCGGACTTATTGCGGACGAGGTTGATGAACCGCGCCTTGGCATGGACCTTTTGGCCCATGATGGTGCGTAGGTCGGGATCGTTGATCATCCGGCTGGCGCCGGTCAGGGCCGGGGGCGTCAGGCCCGCGTCATGGGCAAAGGCCCAGCCGAGCGCCAGCTCCACCGCCTTGCCCGCCAGGATCGCCGCCGCCTCGGACTCTGACATCGCCAGCCGCTCGGCCGAGGACGCAGCGGCGTGGACGGCAGGGAAGTCAGTCTCGAGATGGGCGAAGTTGCTGGCGGTCATGGCTGTGTCCCGGGGTCAGAGCGCCCCGGCGAAGGCGCGGGATTGGAGGGAGGCGAAGAGGGTTTCGAGTTCGATAAGGTGGGCAGTGTTCTGTGTGCGGATTGATCTGCCAATTTTCACCCGTCGCGCGAATTCATTTTGTTCCTCGATAGATGGCTTGGCAATTTCAATCGATAGAACCTTGCCTTTCGATATATTTTTCATGGAGCCGCTCGAACCTGATGCCCGTCGGGACACCTCATCACGAAATTTTCGGGTAGCAAACAGATGATGCAGAAATGTTGGATTGGCTTTGCGATCATCCAAATCGAATCTCCAGATCTTGTCGGGCAGAACAACGTTCTCAGATACCGTTTCGACCAGAGCCGTTGCTCCGATCAGAGCGGAGGTATTAGCCCGGCTGAAAAGCAAATCCCCGGGTCTGACGAAGTGCGATTCCGGTGGTGAATATTCCGCCGGCAGCGGCTTGGACTCGACCTCAAGGAACTCTCCCTTGGTTACCGCGCTGACCTTAAGGACACGATGGCGAGTTCCTTCCTCGTCGGATGCGGGTGCAAGATTCTTTCCGGTGCTGAAACCATCGATCACTTCGCTCAAAGGGCCACGTGGGTAGCGTTCCGAGGTGGTGAGGCTCCCAAACATCTCCGCGAAGATCGCGCCCGGGAGGGTATCGAGCAGGGCGAGGGCCTCGCCGCGGCGGCGGCGTAGGGCGTCGGCCGCATCCAGTATCCCCGCAATCCGCCGCTGCTCCTCGAACGGCGGGAGAGGAATTTCACCGCGCTTGAGAAATTTGAAATGCCGACTGTATCCAGCGTCCGGGATGTCGACATTGTGCAGGGCATAGTAAAGAAATCTCAGGTCGGCATCGATCTTGGGAACCAATACCTTGGTCCCGTCCGCCCCAAGACAGAATGGGAAATCGACATACTTCAGCGCCTTGGTGTGATCACCAAAGACGATAACCGGCTCGTCGGACTTGCAGAGGGAGGCCTCTTCGTCGGTGTATCCACCTACCAGCGCCTTGCCTTGGTCAACGATCGGATATGCTCCGGTCGGCAGATATTCGGACTGCTTCGTTTTGATGTTCCCACCAGTAGCATCTATGAAAACCTCAGGGAATGGCAGCGTTGGCCAGCTCATTCCGCCGCCTCCTGCTTCGCGGCCTGAGCCTGCTGCCAGTCATGGTAGGTCTGTATCTCGATGGAGCCTTTAACCTTCCATTCCGTCCGACCATTGGCTTGTCGGTCGAGGACGATTCCTGCTGCGGCAGAGGGACTATTGAATGACCAAGGCTTCGCAAATTGAAACTTTCCCGAGCCGGTCGGAACCAGAACACCGTCTTCGATGAGCTTGTCTTTGAGGGCCCTTTGCCCCAGCCAAGTATATCCGGCATCCTGAAGCGCTTCGGAACCTTCCAAAACGATGAACTCGCCGTCTTCCTCGACCGCCGTAGCCGCCACGCCGCTCTTGTGTCGGATCTCGAATTGCACCTCTTCCGAGATGCTGGGCGAGGTCGGGCTGGCCTTTGCGCTGACTGCTTTTGGTTGGGGTTTCAGCATGTCGAGCCCGATCACCGGCAGGATGATCCGTAGGTTGGCGAGGAACTGTTCCATGTTGGCGACATCCGCCTCGGGCAAGCGTCGGCGGCTGGTATCTGGCTGCGTGCCATTGTCGAGCGTCACGCGGCCCGCCTGTGCCGTCACTTGGATCAACCGCGCCTCGAGGTATTCCGCGTGCCCCTTTGACATATCGTCGTCGCTGGTGGTGACGGTAATCGCCGTCTCCCAAAAGTCCCGCTTTACCGCGCTCTGCTTGATGCGCTCCGACACTGAATTGCCCGACCCGATATAGGCCCGCGTCATTCCGGGCTGGTCGGGGTCGGGGCCGGACAGGATGTAGACGCCAGTGCGGTCCACCTCGTAGCGCGCCGTCAGATCCCCGAAAGCCGATGCGCCGGAGACGAAGAGCAGCCCGGTCCAGCCGTGAATGGTCGCTTTGCGCAGGCCAGTGGGTTTGCCGTCGACCAGGAAAAGCTGGATGGTGCGGCCGAAGGTCTCTCCGATGCTCATTCAGCTGCCTCTTTTACGGCGCTGTCGCCCAGCATCTCTTCCAGCTCTTCGAGGCCGTCGAATATGTCGCGCTCCAACACACGCAGGCGTGACAGGATCTCGGCAGGGGGCTCGTGCGCGACTGCGTCATGTTCGATCTCGCGATACCGGCTGAGACTGAGGTCGTATCCGGCCTCGGCAATCTCGGCCTTCGGTACGACGAAGCTGCGGGCGGTGCGGGGGTTGTGCTTTTCCGCCCCCTCGCGCGCCTGCCAGCGGGTCAGCGCGTCAGGCAGGTCGTTCAGGGCGGTTTCGGCCTCGGTCAGCTCGGCCCAAGGGCCTATCTTGTCCTCGGGTACCAAGAGGTTGCGCTTGTCGTCGAGGCTGAGGCCATCGGCGTGCAGGTCGTAGAACCATACACCTTCCGTGCCGCCAGAGTCGGTGCGCTGGAACATCAGGATCGCGGTGGACACCCCGGCATAAGGGCGGAAGACACCGGCGGGCAGCTTGATCACGCCCTGAAGTTGCTGATCTTCGATCAGGATGCGTCGCAGTTCCCTATGCGCCTTGTTGGAGCCGAAGAGGACACCGTCAGGCACCACGACCGCAGCCCGGCCACCACGCTTCAGGAGTCGCAAAAAAAGGGCCAGGAAGAGAAGCTCGGTCTTCCGGGTATTGACGATGCGGGTGAGGTCCTTGGCCACAGCCTCGGTATCCAGGGAGCCGGCAAAGGGCGGATTGGCCAAGATAAGGGAATAGGCCTCAGCCTCGTCGCCATGCTCCTGGGTGAGGCTGTCGCGGTAGACGATCGGGGCGTCTTCGAACCCATGTAGCGCCATGTTCATCGCACCGAGCCGGAGCATGGTGCCGTCGAAATCGTGGCCGTGGAACATACCACTTTCGATGTGCTGCCGTGCCTCGGCGTCCGTCCAGGCGTCACCATCCTTGTGGCGCAAGTATTCGGCCGCGCTGACAAGGAACCCGGCGGTGCCGCAGGCGGGATCACAGATGACGTCATCGCGGCGCGGCTCGGTCATGGCGACCATGAGGTTGATGATATGGCGCGGTGTGCGGAACTGGCCATTCTGCCCGGCCGCAGCCACCTTTGAAAGCATGTATTCGTAGAGATCGCCTTTCGTGTCACGCTGCTTCATCGGCAGGTCGGAGATCAGGTCGACGACCTTGGACAGCAAACGGCCCGTCGGGATCTCATACCTGGCACTTGCCATGTGCTTCCGGAGGGGCGCGCCATCGGAGCCGAGCCGCCGCAGGAACGGGATCAGATGATTTTCCGCCGCTTCCTGCATGTCGGCAGCGGGCAATGCGACGAAGCGCGGCCAGCGCAGATCGGCATAGGAGCGTCCCTCTGCAACCTTTTTGCCGTCGTCAGCGAGGATCGCGATGCTGTCGAGCTCATCTGGGAACAGGTCGCGCTCGAGGGTCGTCCCGCGAGCTCGAGCCTTGCGCTCTGCCAAGGTCTGAGCATCATCGAGCCCCTTCAAGAAGAGAAGGAGAGTTAACTGCTCCATGACCGTCTGCGGGTTCGACAGCCCGCCGGTCCACATCGCGTTCCAGATCGCATCGACCTTGGATTTGACTTCGCCGGTGATCATACGCTGCCCTCGCCTTTTCTTCGAATTTACATAGTTTTACGCTGCGCGTCCATCTCGACTTGCCCATCTTATACCGCTTCCATCGAAGGCGGACGAGCATTCCATGCTTCAAGTTGGTGTTTACCCGCCGATAGGCCATGAGCAATAAATGTGAGCGTAAAGCCGGGGCGACCTTTTTGGAGACCGCGTTTCAATAACGATTGAATTTACAGTTTCACTGGCTATTCCGAGGGTGCTTCAGGGCAAGATACTGCAACACAAGTTCACTGAAATAGAGCGCACTGAACCGCCGCATGCGAATGTAAAGTGGGACGGCCAATACTCCAAAAACCAACATAGCCATCGGCCAAGCGACGAAACCGCTCATCAAAAGGATCAACAGGGCGGTCAAGAGTGCGCCAGCAACCATTCCGCGGCACAGTCCGTAGGTTCTGTTGAACGCATCAATTCTCTCAGTGCGACCTTCTATTGAAAGCCTGGAGTAAACCTCCTTCGCGACGGCAAACCAGTTTCCTTTGGTGACAACAGGTTTCTCCCCGCCAACGTCGTCCAGATATCCATTCAAAAAGCGATCCCATTGATCTGAGCTTACGGGTCTGCGGGCGGCGTTGAAGGGTAGCGAGCTACGGCCAACCCCAAGAAGATCTTCCAAGTTCTCGATCCAATTGCCAAGCACCTGAACCACGTGACCAATGACGAACGATATTATCAAAAAGATGCCAAACTCCCCGAGTTCCACACCCTCTTTGCCGAGGACCCAAGCGATTTCCGGAATCAGGAGCGACGCTGCCAGCGTAGGGAGAGCGCCGGGAATGATAACCGCAATAAGCTCGTATGCGTCGAATTTCAATTTGTCGGCTCCTGGGCGGAAATGCACAGTTCGTCGGCGCCGACGATGATCATGACAGCGGGACGCTCTTCCGAGGCGAGATCGGCCGCCAAGGTGTCGAGTTGCTTTCGGTCAATAGGGCTCGGTTTGGCAGCTGCGCCGTCCGGGTGCGTGTGCCACTCACCGATGTAGGTCACCTGATACATGACCTTGCTCCTGGCCACATCGACAGCTTCGGTGAGATTTTGAATGCCCCTTTCGAAAGCCTGGGGTGACCCTCGACTGTCGGCTGGTGGCGGAAGACCGACCGATACCTCAATGCATCTACGCTGGTGGTCAATGATCCCGAGCAGGACGCCGCCGGTCTCGTTCGGCAGCGCTGCCTCTCTGTGTTGCTTGAGTTGCTCATGGACCACGCCAGAGCACCGAATGCGCCAGGATTCGTGCCGAATTTCGTGTATCTTTCCACATGCCGGTATAAGCGTCATCACCAGCGAGCCGTCGTGGCGCAGCGTTCCGATTGACAGATGTGAGTGCTTCTCGCGCAGCGCCTTGCCTATGGTCTTGGACGCGGCAGATGCCAGTATCGCCGCATCTGAAGACGAGATGCGGCTGGTGACCGATCGACATTGACCACTCACTACGACAGCTTCGTCAGGCGGCCGTAGATGCGCGCCGAGATCGGGCTGGAGAATTATGCCGCCGTAGTAGTTCGCCTCCAGTGTTGCGAGGTCTTCATGTCTGTCTTCATCTTCGACCATCACGACCACGGCGTCCCCGGACGGGTTATAAAAAGCACTGGTCGCTCGGCCGCGCTCATCGAGGTCGGCGAGTGTGCGGCTCGCACCCACCGACGCGGTCAAATCCATCGCGAGATCGGACCCATTGATGGCGGCAGACAGTTCAGCGCTCATGCCTCCATCACGGAGCCTCTCAATGTAAGGGGTCGGCATGAGATCTGGACGGATCTGATGGATCTCTGAAGCAATCTCCTTCGCCTTGAATGCACCGATCTGGCTCTCCCGCAGAACATGGCGGGCCAGGTTGTGCGGGAGAAGGCGATCATCATCGACGATGTCGAGCTCCGAAAAGGCGCCTTCTCGAACCAGACGATCCAAGACTTGGCAGCTGATCGCTCCGGCTCCGAAAACTATCGCGCGACCGCCGATTGCTTCGCGTCCGACCCAACGTTGAGCGGTTTCCCGGTCGAAGGAGAGTGAGAAGTTCGCTGGCGTAAGTGGCATGCTCGCCAATTGAATCTCATCGATTGGCCCCTCTGGAATCCTTGATGTATGAGCGCCATCTGCGGCCGCTACACGCGGCCAGAGCAGACCCATCGCTTCACCGATTTCGCCGACCGTGTTATGCGCAAGCAGGCAGTAGCCCTCGATGCGATCTGCGATCAAGTCGTGAACGAGAATCCGGATCAGGAGATGTGAGCGATGGACAAGATGAATCGGCTTGGCATCTGCGAGAAACCGGCGGGCGTGCTCTCGAAGGTGCTCCAAGAGATTGAAGTCAACGTTCGACAAAGCCGAGTGAAGTTGACCGAGGTGACGCGGCGGGTGCCACATAGCGCCCCGGTTTTCGACCTGAAAGCTCAGCGTCATGCCGATGAACGGGCGCCAGGCCTTTCCCTCACCGGCTGGCGGGTTCGCCTTCTCGTATTCCAGCGCCAGCCAGACCCTCGCGTTTTCTTCGGTCTCGGTGAGCGCGAGGAACACCGGAGGTCCGTCTTCGGTACCCATTGATCGCTCGAGTGCAGAAGACATCACAATCGTATCTGGCGATGGCACAAACGCCGGATCTCGGAATTGCATGTGATCATCCATCTCACCCGCGCCCGCACGTCGGAACCAAGAGGAAATGCGACGGATGATTTCTACACCGTTATAGTCGGCGCATGCATCGTCCCATGGGCGGTCGTCGATGCACAGCGCGATGCTGGCGGAGATTGGCGCGCCAACTGGAAGACCGAACGTATGCGGGGTGGCCGGAAAATTGGTGCGAAGCGGGACGATGAGAGGCGGAGCCTTGTCCTGAAATAGGACAACCACAGACTCGGAAGGAAGGATGTCGAAGACAGGTTCCTGGGGTGAGCCTGTCTTGACTGTCAGAGAAACTGCCTCGACACCCTCGTCGAGCCTGCGAACCTCATCAAGCCGGACGTCTCGCCCGCCCATTGTCGTGACGTAGCGCACCACGGCCCTCGAAAGCCAATGGCTGAGATTCTCGGGCTCGATCTGATCTCCGGCCAGCGCTTGGCGGCATGGCGCCTTATCCAGAGTAGCGCCATCCATCTCCTACCCCGCACGCATCGGTTTGGAGGTAGAGCTCGATCCGGCAGTCGCAGGAGTCGACAGTCCGAGCGCCGCCCCACTGGCGGTGATACTCACCATCAGTGGCTTCTTCGGGTCGTCCATCGTGACCTCGAACTGCGCCTTCCGAGAATTCTGTAGGGCTATGTAGTAGGCTGCTGCCTGCCGATGAGGAGGCTGCTTGTCATCCTTCGAGGAGCCTTTCGCAGGAATCGGTTCGCTGGGGGAAATGACAATGGACCGATCCTGTCCCTGCGTCTCCATCAGCCAAGCGACTTTTTCGACAGGCATCGTCTTGTCGATGCCGCGATCATCGCGGTTCAGCGCCTTGTAGGAACAGTGATGGAAAAGATGGAGAATGTCCCATTCCAGGCGCTCATCGTTCTTGTGCCGCTGGGTGCTATTGACGATCCGCGTCAGTGTCTCCGAGTCGATGTCGGAGCCGAGCAGCAGGCGCGTATCGCGGCCACCCTCCCGCAAGATGGCCTGGAGCACGATCGAATGCTCATTTCGGATCACGTCGCCGTCGCCGTCCTGCACCCAACTGAGGGGGCAATGGACGAAAAAGTCGGCTTTAGAGGGCCCATCAACGCGATACCCGGGGACGCTTTCGCCGGCGTTCACTATGCAATGTGAGCGCTGTGCGAGGGAGGTGCCGTTCGAGCCCAGCCAAGTTTCCAGCGCCTTCGGGGTCGAGAACACCTTGATGCCCTCGCCATTCTTCAGGCGGTGCTTCGCTTCCTTCTGAACGGCGATCGCGGCAGGCTCCTCGAGATTCGTCTCAAGGATCGCAGCCGCCGGCACCCAGAGCTCGTCGAATTTTATCCGGTCGTTCGACTGATAGCTGGTGTTGTAGGAAAGCCAGAACGTCTCGTCTGCTCCGAAGGTGTGATCACTGTCGAGATGGGTGAAGCAGAGGACTGCCAGTCCATGCTTGCCATTCTTCCTGAGATCGCGCCGGATCTCGTCTGCGAGGTCGATCCCGACCTCGGACCCTTTCGACTTTCCCACGTCAGCAAAATCAAAAAGGAGGCTCTTGCCGTCCGCCAGCGTGAGTAGCGAGGAATCCGCATTTCCAAGAGGGTAGAATGTTATTGTCGCGCTCATCATGTCACCGATAAATTTTATTAATCAATACTACTGGATGTGGGTATGGAAGGCAAAAACACAATAGGGTGTGGTGAAAAATCTTTCCATTCATGCCGCTGTGCCTCGTCACTCGCTTCCGGCATCGCCGCGGCAGAGCGGCCCGACCGTTTCCGGGAGATGCTAATACACAGGCATGGCGCCCTGCCGCCTGTGGTCTCATAACCGCAGAGCGTCACTCCAGATGTATCCGTTCGCAGCCGATCAAGGCAGTTCCAATGCAGGCTGGGGCGCCAGGTCGGCACGAATAAATTCGGCACACATCCTCGGCGAACAGGATGCTTGCCAGTTGGCACAGGTTACGGCACATTGCATGTCACACTGCGGAGTCGGACAGGAGTCGCTCCTGAAAAGTCTCGTGATTTCAGTGCGTTGAGCTTAGAACTCCGGACCCTACCGCCGGAGCCATAACTTCAATAAATCGTTTTAGATCATAGGCTTGTCGCAATCCGCTGCGATTAAAGACAAGTTTACACGTCCTCTGTGCCCATTGCTGTAGCCCAAGGCTGCGCACAAACACGGATCTAAAATGTACAAAACTCCATATCTCATCAAACGCGGTCATATTTTCTGGTGGCGAAGACGCGTTCGAGCTTTCACGTTTCTGAAAGCTCTTGATGTCAAAGCGTTAAAGACCGCGAGCATAAAAGAGACCAAGCTCAAGAGCCCAGGTCATCTTGCAATCAGTCTCAACACAAGTTGCCCGAAAGAAGCCCGCCGTCGGGCGGCACATATGAACGTTCATTTTGAAGACCAAACCCAGCTGGTTGAAACGAAGTTCTACTCGAGGTCCTGCATGGAAGATCAAGCTCTACACCTTAAAATAATGGCGGACCTGGCAGAGACGATGCGTTCGCAGGCAAAAATGCTGGCGGAAAACCAAGTTGAACTTTCGCATTCAAGAACTGAACCGCAAACGCGCGCTGCCTCGTTGAATGCTATGTCCGGACCAAACAGCGTCCAACTTTCCAACACCACAGTAAGCAAACTCGACGACCCTGAGTTTGAACGCGCACTGCTCGAAATGGCAGACAAAGAGGGATGGTGGCACGACAATCCCGATGACATTGTAGAACAATTCGATATGATGTTGACGGGTCTGGTTACGCTTCAAGAGGAGTATATTCGATACTGCGTGCGCAAAGACGTCGACCCAGCCGACGCCCTTCCCTCTCTCTCAAAACTCGGAAAATCCTTACAGGAAACCGCAGTCGATTTGAATCTGGATACGAACATCCCGGCCAACCCGCAGTCGCTCCAATCGGCACCGGTCAAGTCACCCAAGCACCTCGTCGTCGCAAAGCCTACAGATCGGGGACTAAAATTCTCTGTCCTTGCAAACCGCTTTCTTGAGCTTCGTTCGCAAGGCTATGACCTTCAGCGTCATCACGAAACTCCTGACGTCGGTGCTGGGGAAAGCTTTGTTCGGACATCGCGGGCTAACTTTGAAGGCACCGTCCGCCTGTTCATCGACATTGTCGGAGATCTTGCGCTCGCGGACATTGAAGAGACCGTTGTTCACAAGTTTATATCAACATTGGACCAAATTCCCGCGCACCACGGGAAATCATCCAAAAACAAGCAAACCGTTCTTCAACAAATTGAAGATGCCAACCGACGCGAACGCAACGACATCGCGCGGACACAGTCAAGAATGCAACAGGACGGGCTGAGTGTTGGCGAAATTGAGGAGGCGTTGGCCTCCTTGAAAATAAAAAGGCTTAGAACGAACACCTGTGTTCGTCACGGCAATTCTCTCGCAAGAATGTTCAAATTCGCGGTCTTCGAGGGGCACTGCCAAAGAAACCCCGTGACCCCGGTAAAATGGACTCATAAAGAAATCAAACGGCGTTTGGACTCCGAAGAAGATGCAGAGCGCCTTCCATGGGGGGATCATCTGCCAAAACTACTTACGTCGTCGATCTATCACGCACCTCTGGACGAACCAGGAGATCCGATGTTCTGGGCACCTCTCCTGGCGCTTTTTTGTGGTTTTCGGCTTGAAGAAGCATTGCAACTCAGGATCGATGATATCGACACCCTGGAAGGTATGCCGGTTATTTTCATTCAGATAAGTAGTTCGACACAAACGGTAAAATCCCGATCATCGAGGCGACCGATTCCGATCCATAACGCTCTATTGGAGCTTGGCTTCCTCGATCTTGTAAATCTACGCAGGGCAGAAAATGTAAATCGTATCTTCACGAACCTTCCAAGGGGTCAATCCAAGAACAAGCTTGGTGAGCTCTATTCGAAACGCTTCACGCACTACCGGAAGACCAATGATATCTATCTGCCACGAAGGGACTTCCACTCCCTCAGGAAAGATTTCCTGACGAAACTCATCCGTGCTCATGTGCCAGAACGTGCGTATAAAACGATGATGGGACATGAGTTCACCGACGTAACTCATAAGCATTACTACCCCGACGGCGATACACCGCAAATGATGGCAGAATTTATCAACAGGATACAGGTCGACATATCTCAAATTCGTAAGCCGTTCGGACAGATTACCAAAGAAAAGAACGTGACCCAGTTTCCTGGGGCCCAGTCGAGCGGAAGGAAAAGGACGTTGTGAAAAGCCAAGTCACTTCGACTTCCACGGGTAATTTTCCCCAAAACTAAGACGATGTGGACGTAGAATTTTCTCAGATACCTCGCCGAGGAAATTCTACTTCTGAACACCACTAACTTATTAGGGGATTAGCATTACGCGTCCACCCAATTTTTATCGAAAAGGTCTTTTCCAATCAAACTGCGGGCATGTATCGCAAGTTTACTGGTTACGTCCCGAAATTCGCAGCAGCACAATTCAACATATTCTTCTTCAGTCATGAGCACGTTGATCATGAAATTAAGAAGGTCCCACGCGTCAAATTTACAGAATTCTTTATAACGCGCAGTCGTCTGCATATCGACGAAGCACTGTGCGTATGCGATTTTGTTTTTGAGATATGCGTGCATATTATATTCGTAATCACCGCTCGTGATCGTGATTGAGATTTCGCCAGCGGAGAATGTTGTTACCTTGATATGAGCCATGTTCAGTCTTTCTTTTTCAGTGCGTCGAGCGGGCTGCCGTCTGCTTCTGAACCGGACATGGGACTCTTTGAGAGGGGGTCCGTAGTTGATTTCTACAACTTTTTTGAAGAAATGATGTAAGCTCCTGTTTTAATTTGATTCATTCTTTCGATTATCTAATCGCAGACTCGCAGCGTTCGCGTTATGTTCTATTGCTATGGCAACAAAGAAGCCGCATAAATTTGAAGTGATGGATAAGGAGTTCCCGGTGCGCATCAGCATCACGTTAGAACCCGGCACTTTCGAACTGACTGGACGCTGGATGTAGAGCGTCAACCAGTTTGTCCGCGTGCGACAACCATCTTGGCCGGTTTTCAGGCCGCTGAGGTTGGCTTGTGTTACAGTTTTTTCAGGTTGAGCGTCTCCTTCGTTTTGGTTGTCGGTTGTAGTTGTCGCTGTTATTTCGTTTTGTGCCCTGTGTTTGGAAGCGGCTGCACGCTGACGGAAGCTTTCTGCGTTCATCTCGAGGATGGTCGCGTGATGAACGAGGCGGTCGATGGCCGCGACGGTCATGGCCTTGTCAGGGAAAATCTGATCCCAACCGCTAAACGGTTGATTGGCCGCGATAGCGATACTGCGATACTGCGATATTCATAGCGTCTTGCGATCAGTTCAAAGAATACGCCGGTTTCAGCCTGATCCTTGTGTGCATAGGTGATGTCGTCGAGGATGATCAGGTCAAACTTGTCAAGTTTGGCCAAGTCTGCCTCAAGGACAAAATCGCGGCGCGCGGCTTGAAGCCTTTGCACCAGATCGCTGGTTCGGGCGTAGAAGACACGATGTCCGGCTTCAATCAGGGCATGACCGATAGCTGATAAGATATGGGTTTAACCGGTTCCGGAATTACCGATAGCAATCAGGTTGCCGCCACCGTCCAGCCAGTCTCCTGCCGCAAGGGCCTCGACGCGGGCACGTGGCAAGCTGGGGAGTGCTTTGAAGTCGAAGGTTGCCAGCGTCTTGCCCGCTGGGAGCTGGGCCTCGTTCAGATGGCGCCGGATGCGTCGCATATGCCGCTCCGCCAGTTCATATTCCGCCAGCACCGCGAGGAACCGGGCGGCGGGCCAGCCCCTGACGGTAAATGTTGAAAATCTGTGGTGCGCGGTTCAAAGTATCGCTTCAAGACCCCACAAGATGGTATACAGTCCGTCCATCACCGCTTGGCCCTCATCCGGAGTCAGTTGATGGACCGGTGTCAGGTGTCGCAAACGATCTGCATCCACCGTGAGCGGCATGTGCGCCCTGATGCGGTATGGATCGCTATCGATCAGGACGTCAATGGTGAGCTTTCTCAGGGCAGGAAGCGCGTGGGACGGCAAAAGCGGCAGGAGAACGACCGTATTGAGTTCCAGCAGGTGTTCGGCCTGGACAAGCAGGTACAAATCGGCGCCGATTTTGAAGACGTTAAATTTCTGCATCGGGCCACGGATGGTTCAGAGCCAGATGCGAGCCAGGAACACCTTTGTTTCCAACATACTCCGCTTCGGCGGAAATCGCAGCTTCGTTTTCGCTGAACCATGCAGCAGCGCGTTCTTGAGGAGTTCCGATCGCCATATCGGCGACGACAAGCGATTTGATATATTCAGTGGCGCTTACCCCTCTGATCGCAGCCCATGCCATCAATTTGTCTTTTTCCTGAGGGTCTATCCTTATGGTAAGGTTTGCCATGAGGTCTTCCTTTCGTTCCTTGCACTAACGATTATAGGTTATCGTTGGTGCAGCGCAAGGTTCGGATGTCACGCCGTCGAAGATATTTTCGGGACACTCTCTGCCCGGCGCCCCTTTCTGAGAACAGATCATTCCTTTTATTTCAAAGGAAAAGTGTACCGAAATGCAGTTAGACGAAATGAATTTTCAACATTTACTGTCAGGCGCTGGGGCAGCGGGCCAGCCTTCGGTGTCAGCGCGGTTGGCAATCTCGGCTCAGAGCTTGTGGAAGCTGGGCAACCGCAGCGCGTTCAGCATGCTGGGCAGCGTGTGAATGTCGATCTCGCGCGCGCTCATGCGCCTCTCCGATCAGCCATGCCTCGTATTCGTCCGGATGAGGATTGCGGGCAGCCTGTCAGGATGTGTCTTCCAGACGAGCTCGTTCGGTGTTGTTGTTATCATCGACGAAGTACGGAGTTCGCGATGTTCACCACCATAGTTGCCATTGAATTCGCGTCACACACCGGCAAGAGCGAAGGGTGGGTGGTTTCCAGTTCCGTTGACACCAAACCAGACGTAGGTGGCCGGATCGCAGCCCTTTGCTTCGCAAAAGCTCGTCGCCGGGAGCAGGCACCGGCGTTCAATAAAGCTTTTTCCAGAATGAAGACGTCCGCAGCGTGTCATCACGGGCGTTGTTAACCGCTTTGGGCTGTATCGGGGTGCCGAACTTTTTCGAGACCTGCGGCAACACAAAACCCCGTGCGCGGTCGCATTCACGCGATGCAGGATATCGCTGAGGATCGCCGAGACTCGCGGCGACGCATTTCGCCCACCGGGACTGGCCAGCGCAAGACTCGCTGTACGTTTCTCGGCCGCAGGAAGGGTCCGAGCATGAGCACCTTGCCGACATCTTAAAGCATATCCACCGGTATAAGGAGCGCGCGTGCTGCTCCCTGGCCCGGGGCCTTCTCAAGACGACCCTGCCGGTGGCCTGCCTGCGCGATTTCAAACGTATATTTCCGAAGTATTAAATGCAGAAGGATATTCGTTTCACACAAATAGAGGAGAAAATATGAACAACGAAACGCACTCAGATGACTACCCAACTTTGAACAATGATGATTCAACTTTATTCTATGCTTCTGACGCCGGCGGCCTAATCGAAGCTGCAAAAGAAACGGTTATCACTCTTAGAAAACACGGTTTCAATGAGCATGCGACGTCTATAAGTCGTTCGATGTCACGCTTCTTCTCCGGCGGTTCAACAGTCAAAATCGGGACCCTGAAAAAATGGAACGCTCTTTTCGAGACGGCTTTTGATCTGCTCGCAAACAGTCCAATCGATGACCCCTCGATCTGCGACTTCACCGCAGATTTAGCTCAATCATTTATTGTTCGTGAGCTGCGATCTCTTGAAGCATACGCAGTGCGCTACGGTTAATTCGCTGACCGGCATTTTGAACGACCAGATCTCTTCACTACTTCGTAAGACTGCATGTCTTTTGCAGGGCAGTTCGGCGCGCATGTCTGCGCGCCGATCGACACTTTCTCCTCATCTGAACATAACCGCATCCTATGACCCTTCTTGCCCGCCATATCTGCCCTCAAGATGTCCACGATTAATGGTGGACACTAATCTGAGCTGTGCGATCCGTATCATGGGTACGACCATTGAGCGGGACGGTGTATTGGTAACGGACGGGTCGGACTGGGCCGGAGCCGCAGCGGATCGGGGGCCACTGCGCACCGATAGAAAAACCTCGAGGATGCAGGACTGGCTGACGGATCAAGATTATTGCAGCGCGGAGGTTGCGTCGCTGTCGGGCACGCATTTCGCGTCCACGTCCACGTCCACGTCCACGCCGAAACGCCCCATGCGCGGGACGCTCCAGTATGGCCGGGGTCAAGAAACCCGCAACCCTGCACACCTTGCGGCACAGCTTTGCCACCCAACTGCTGGAGGCCAATACGGACGTGCGGGTGATCCAGGTGCGGCTCGGCCACGCCAAGCTGACGACCACCGCGCGATACACCCATGTGGTCACCAAGACGATCCGCGACACCGTCAGCCCCTACGAGATGCTGGCAAAGTTGCAGGATCAGACGGTGAAACGAAGTCTGGAGTTACCGGACGCCGGGGTGCGCCGACCCAAACTGGAGATCGCTGACATCTTCCGAGCTCATGGCCCTGCGTGGCGGCAGGCCAATGCCGGGCATGTCAACCTGTCCCAGTTGAATGTGATGTCAGCGATTTAAGCCTGCCAACCGCAGCGCAGCAGATGCCTCTTTCGAAGCCCTATCCATGCCCGCTTACGATTCTGAAACTTAACGCCGCTAATGCAGTCCGAATGAAACAAACCAAACTCAGAAAACCGACAGGTAGATATAAGCTGGCGCTTATATGGCTGGCGTTTTCTTCGCCATGGTTTTTCTCAATTTGGCAGGGCTTCCAGATAGTCGTGGAGGCATTTTTTAGCTGAATTTTCAAGAGAGAGAAAAACAGTCCTATCTGCGAGGCGCGATCGCATGCAGTTCGGCGAATGGATATCATCGGTGAGCGGTTTGCCGGCGTCGAGACGGCGACAGAGATGCTGCCCGTAGAGTGCGAGATCGCCGAGGCTTTCGCAATCTTGGATGAACCTCGCTCGCGGAACTCATCAGGGCCAGTGACGACAATGCCGTCACATAAACAGGCCGGACACACGACTGTACTGACTAAAAAGACCGCAGAGTATCGCCAAAAAACACTTGCAATGCAGGAGCCATCCACACACGATCTTGAACGGCTGTACCGGATGCTACGGTGCGGACCGTTGAAGGAGACATTCGCTGCACAATCTAACCTGGGTGATCGGCGAATTCACAAACCTTAGACAAAGCCGCCGTTCGTCGGCGCCTGTCGAAAATCCGCTATTTCGAACAGATATGACCGTATAACATCGAGGACCGTTCCGCATGGATTGGATCACGATGCATCGGCGAAGTGAACCTGATCAGATGGCGGTCCTCATCCTTTCCAAGCCGATTGATGGGCGAACCGCGCATAGTCGCGCGTCCCGTTTGCATTTTCGACAATGATATGCGCCCTGCCCCTTGCGCCCCTCCATAGAACATCCATATAACATCTACACGGATGGAGATTGAATATGAGTAACGTCAGAAATATTCGGGATAAGATGCCTGAAAACGAAAAGATCACGATCAACCTTGGCTATGTGGATCTGGGCCGGATCGACCTGCTTGTGCAGGAAGGGTTCTATTCCAATCGCAGCGATTTCATTCGCACCGCGATCCGCAATCAGCTCGATACGCAGGGCGATACCGTCTCGCGGTCCATCGACCGCCACACCATGGAGCTGGGCCTGCGCGACTACTCGGCCGCGGATCTGGAGTCGCTCAAAGCCGCCGGAGAGATTCTGCACGTCAAGGTTGTCGGCCTTGCCCGCATCCATGCCGATGTCACGCCCGAACTGGCTCTGGCGACTATCGGCTCAATCACCGTCCTCGGCGCGCTTCAGGCGAGCGCCGAGGTGAAGACCGCCCTCGCCGACCGAATCAAGTAACACCTTTTTAGGATTGAATTCATGATACTTCTGAACGCTGGCGCACCGCGCCCTGCGACCGGTGACGCACGTCTTGCCGCCGCCAACGACCTTGTCCGCCGCACGCTGGCGCAGCACGGGCTGATGCCAAACAGGGATAATGCCCCCAACCCGTCGCCGCAGTTTCGCGGTCAAGGTGTAACCGACCCGATGGAACAATTCCGCAGCCAGATGCCCAAGATGGACTTCGCCAATCCTTTGGCGCGCTTTTCCGGTATGGCGCAGTCCGGTGCGATGGGCGGGTTTGGCGCATTCGCAGAGCCGACAATCCCCGAAGGCGCGGCCTTCGAGACCGGCACGTTCTCCAACGGGGCGGGCAACCGTGACTATCGACTTTACGTGCCGTCGAAGACCGACAAGATTGTGGGCGTTGTCATGATGCTGCACGGCTGCACGCAGAATCCCGAGGACTTCGCCACCGGCACAGGCATGAACGCGCTGGCGGAAAACCGTGGTTTCGCCGTGATCTATCCGCGCCAGTCGCGGGGCGACAATGCGCAATCCTGCTGGAACTGGTTTTCGCGGAATGACCAGAACCGCGACCGCGGAGAGCCTGCGATCCTTGCGGGAATGGCGCAAGAGGTCGCCGCCCGCTTCGATGTCGGCGCGGACCGGACCTTTGTCGCCGGTCTGTCTGCGGGTGCCGCGATGGCGGTGATCCTGGGCGAGACCCACGGCGATACCTTCGCCGCCGTGGGCGCGCATTCGGGCCTACCTTACGGTGCGGCACGCGACGTCCCGTCCGCTTTTGCGGCGATGGGAGGGAACGCGGTCCAGCGTCTGGTGGTACCTTCCGAAGGCCGCGCCCGGACGATCGTGTTTCACGGCACCGGCGACACCACCGTGCACCCTACCAACGGACAGACCATCGGGCGTGACCTGCTGACAACCACGGGCGCTCAGACGATCCAAACCGAAACCACGGGCACCCGCAATGGCCGCAGCTGGACCTGTGAGACCACGACCGACACGACCGACATGACCGGCACCCCTCTGCTGGAGCACTGGACCGTCGAGGGGCTGGGCCACGCTTGGTCTGGCGGACAGCCAGCAGGCACCTACACCGACGCCAAGGGCCCTGATGCCAGCGGCGAAATGATCCGATTTTTCTTCGATACCGAAAGCAACTGATATGACCGATATGACCCTCACCTTCGATGCGGTTTCCGAAAAGACCCCCGGCCCCAAGTGGCGGGCGCGCTGGGACCGCTCCTGGCCCGCTTACGAGACCTGGTTCGTCGCCCGTGGCGGCGACGGCGGCCCCACGGCGTCCGAAAGCCGCGCGGCGCTGGAGCGGCACATGCCTGAGCTTGTGCCGACCTACGACCGTTTGGCAGAGCTGGCGGGCGGCACCGACC
>Ga0306910_1000173_pt1 | contig 37912 bp, 25 predicted proteins | sample AntRauMFilla2698_FD_190438 | JGI IMG/M metagenome (GOLD analysis project Ga0306910, IMG submission 190438) | Saline lake microbial communities from Rauer Islands, Antarctica - Metagenome Filla 2 #698 (v2) (version 2) | ecosystem: Environmental > Aquatic > Non-marine Saline and Alkaline > Saline ... | reverse complement strand
CAATGACAACACTCAGCAATGGGATTTTAACGAATTTACCTTTGTGTTCAGTGAATTTACCGGCGGACAGAGCATGACTCGTCAGGTAATTGGTTCTCTGTATGATAGTTTTGCCATTGGTGCTCATCAATTTGGCGGAGATATCGCTGAAATAATTGTTTATAACAATACGCTTTCCACCTCAGACCGGGAAGATGTTGAGCGCTATCTGTTTGAAAAATATTACTACGGCTATGATGCCTCGTATGGAAACGATATCTCCGGATTGAATTATTCCATAGCCGGAAGCGCCCAGAATGAACTCATATCAAGCATCATCACAATCAATAACGATGCTTTTTCAACAGGAGATTATCTTTTTACAGGGCATGATAATGCGGCGGCATCACCACTCAGCGCCGCTACCGGAGATCTACCCATCGGAAACAATGCCAGAGTGGAACGGGTTTGGCGGGCTGATGTCCGCAATTCAGGTGGAACCGTAACTTTTGAAATAGATATCAGTTCTATTGAAGGAGAACTTGCCGCCGGAGAAACCTTCCGCCTGCTGGTTGACACCGATGATGGTGATTTTTCAAATGCTCTTCAATATGGCGGAACCATCGCCACAAGTGTTCTCACCATCGATAATGTTACCCTTGATGGTGATTACTATTACACCATCGGAAAAGTCAGCGCTGCAGCTAATCAAACGTACTACAGTTATCAAGACGGAGATTGGGAGGATGATGCCACATGGACAAATGATCCCTCCGGAAATACACAGATACCTGTTGGCGGAACAGCGCCTTTCAGCGGTTCAAGTGTGGTTTTATTGAATGGAAAAACCGTAAGCGTACCCTCAACCGAAGCGGCCAAAACATTGGGTACACTTGAGATAGAGGATGGCGCAACCCTCGATCTTGAAGACAACACAACTTCAAACGATTTTGGCACCATTTCCGGCGAAGGAATATTAAGATTGTCGTCTGTTACGTTTCCTTCTGGGGATTTCTCCACATTTACATCTGCTTCCGGCGGAACCATTGAGTTTTATGATATCGCTTCGAGCACATTACCCGCGAGTCAAACCACATATAACAATCTGATAATTTCAAACAGCACGGTTAATAGCTATACCTACACCGTTGCTTCCAACCTGTCCTTCAATGGAGATGTTGATCTTGATAATACCGGTGCGGGAGCCTTAACTCTTTCAGTTGGAAATAACACCACTGCCAGAACGCTGACATTTAATGGTAATCTGGAGATGTCTGCTAATAGTACATTTACCACCAGCACCGATAATGCCAGTCATCAGTTTGATTTCTATGGGAGTATTGTAAATAATGGAACTATCACCTTTGAGAATGGCTCAGGAAGAGCTGAAGCAGATTTCCTCGGCACAACAGATGAATCTGTTACAGCAAACAACACTACTGATTTCTACAACCTCACACTCAATAAAGGAGTTGATCAGACTCATATTCTGAGTATTTCGTCCACAAACAGCAGTTATTTCGATTTGACTTCGGGCGGAGATGAATTATTCATCGAAAACGGAACGTTGAAAATTGAGTCGGACGTCACACTTAGTGATTTTGCCAGTGCCAACTTCGATGTCGGATCGAACCAAAATGCCAACGGAGCCCTTTGGATCGATGGCGGTACAATTGACATGACCAGTAATGCGCTTGTGGTATATGGACTGTTTCGAATTAGTTCAGGTACGGCTACGTTTGGGCAGCAGGGAATGGTGAATCGTGAAGACGGTGAAATAGTACTTGAAGGCGGAACATTGAACGTTTCCAAATATCGCATTTCTTCTACCTCAACCGATCACAGAGGTTCTTTTACCATGTCCGGCGGAGTGATGAATGTGGATGAATCATTTGGAAACAGTGATGACGGATTTGCCGCATTCAGTATGCCTTTTGCTGAACAATCTTTTGCCATGAGCGGTGGTGAATTAAATATCAAATATGCCGAAACAAGCGGAACAGCCATTAACGGCGGACTTCAAATCAACGCGGATAATTACAGCGTAACCGGTGGAGATATCAATGTTTTTATACCAAACTCCGCCACTGATTTTGGCATCGCCTCCAAAGCTCCATTCTGGAATTTAACCATTAACAGAAACGGGACCAGCGGCGCTGGCGTGGCTGTAATTGAGGATGTTAACAGCGACCGGGGAAATGTAACGGCCACCGATTTAATCGTTCTGAATAATTTTGAAATCGTCTCCACCAACTCCCCCACATTCGACGCAAATGGTTTTGACGTTACGGTAAGCAACAACTTCACCGTAAATACCGGAGCATCTTTCACTAATACAGGATCTGCAAATACCACTACATTTAACAGAAACAGCGGACAAACTATTACGCTCGATGCTTCTGTCACTTTTGATCATCTTACAGTAAGCACCTCCAACATTGCCGATTTCAGCGGAACTTCCTCTCCTACTGTTGATGGTGATTTAACGCTTACAAACGGAATTTTTCAGATTAATAATTATGATGTCACCCTGAACGGAGATCTGATTATCAACTCTGCACAACAGACGGGCAGCAGCGCTGTTATTATAAATTCACCTTCCGCTTCTCAAACCATTTCAGGCAACGATGACGCCACCCTCAACAATCTTGAGTTGAATAATACAAGCGGCGCTGCCGGCAGCACCGTTGTGTTACTGGAAACAGATCTGCAAATCAATTCCACCCTTGATCTTACTTCCGAGCGTATTTTTAATTTGCAGTCGGGTAATCTTGTAATAGCGGAATCGGCCACAATTTCGGGTGCCACCGGATCAACCCGTATGTTAATTACCAATGGAACCAGTACAAACGAAGGATTGACCAAAAAATTCAGTTCGTCCGGCGGATCATATACTTATCCAATTGGAACAACTACGAATTACACGCCCGCCACCATCAACATTACGAATACTGATGGCGCCTCAGGGTCAGTAACCATCGCTCCAATAAACGCAGAACATCCAAATGTAACCGCGAGTACTTCGGTTGAATACTACTGGCAGGTGAGCAGTACCGGATTTGGAGCAAGTCCTGTAGTTACTCATACCTATGATTATACACCATTTATTACAACAAACGGAACGGAAGCCGACTATGTCTATGGCAGGTTTGATGTTTCAGGATCGAGCTGGAGCAACGGAGCCACATCTGATGTAACTACACAGACGATCGGCGGCACAGGAACCAATCTCGAAAACGTATCTTTTATTGATGGTGAATTCACCGCGGGAGAAACCTCTTCATTCGGAGCTGTAACCGTATTTTACAGCAGAGCAAATGGCGATTGGAACACAGCTTCAACATGGTCGAATGACAGTCACACGGGTGCTATTGCCGCAACAGCACCAACTGCAAGTTCTGTTGTAATTATCGGCGATGGCGGGTCCAACAATCATACCGTTACGGTAGATGACGCTGAATCTGCCAGTTCTGTGAATCTCAAACTTTCAACCAATTCCACTTTGGATCTTCAGGGATCTTCCGGAAATAGCTTGGGAGTTGTTGTGGAAGGCGGAGGATCAAGCGGATTTGGAACTCTGCGCCTGAACTCAAACAGTTTTCCTTCAGGAGATTTTTCTGATTTTCTAAAAGCAGATGCGGGAACAGTAGAATATTATCGCAACGGATCAGATTTCTCACTTCCGGTCTCTCCGGCCGCATACAATGATTTGATTCTTTCTACAGATGGGGGAGATACAGGAGTATTAACGCTTCCTGCGGGGAACCTTACTATTCGTGGGGATTTAACCCTTGGAACAGGCTCAAACAGCGCTTCTCTGACCGTAAACAGCGACAATGTTGCTGCCCGCGATATCGATATTTTGGGAAATCTATTCATCAACGGAGTCGATGGCTCAAACACATCCACATTTACGGTACAAAGTGGCGGAGATCACACATTCACCGTAGATGGAAACATTACCGTCTCTGCCAATTCCACATTTGAAGCGGAAAACGCGGGCTCAAATGCATTCACACTTACATCATTCGGAAATTTTATCAACAACGGAAGCGTTGATTTCAGTACAGCTAACTCTAATCTGAATCTAACTTTTCAGGGAACTACTGACAATAGCATCACCGGAACAGGGACTACATTTGATATCAATAATCTTACGCTAAATAAAGGTGTAAACGCCAACAATGAATTAGAGATCAACGCTGCTAATTTCAGCCTGGGCGGAGGCATCACGCTGACAAACGGAACGCTTAAATTAACCGACAGTCAAACGGTGCTTTTAGCCAACAACAGTACGTTTGCCATTCCATCTTCAGCCTCTTTGGTTATAAACGGAGCCACAGCCGAAATTACAGGAACCGGAAATATGACATTGGCCGGCGATTTAACCATCGACTCAGGCACATTAAACATAGGGACCACAAACAACAACAATTACATACAGTATTCATCGGCTGAATCTCCTTCAATAACTGTAAACAGCGGAACGTTGACTGTTGCATCACAAATAAGACGTCCCACAGCAACGAGTTCGGGAAATCTCAGCTTCACACAAACCGGCGGAACAGTGACCGTTGGCGAACAACAAGCCCCCTCAAATACACGCGGTGTTTTTGAGGTGTTGAATAACGGAAGTTTTACAATGAGCGGGGGAACACTGATTGTCTCAAGGGCTCAAAGCACGGCCTCTGACGCATCAAGAGCAGCGCTCTATCTGCGTCCCACAACGACTAACGTAACAGGTGGAACTATTCAAATCGGGGATGCAAACACTCCCGCAAGCGAAACCATCAGAATTAATTCAACAGTGTCGCTTTACGACCTTACCATTAATTCAACCAACAGTCCGACTGCTCGACTTGTGATTGCGCCGATAACCGTTTCAAATCTTCTGACCATAAACTCAGGGGCCACATTTCAGGCCAACAATCTGGATCTTCAGCTGGGCGGTGATTTCACCAATAGCGGCACGTTTACTCCTGGAACCAACACAACCACATTTACCAATTCAACGGCATCACTTGATGGCGCCACCACGTTCTATAATCTCATTTATTCCGCTTCAGGTACACTCACATTACAGGCGTCAACCGCACTGACTGTTACCAACAACCTGACCATTTCATCCAACTCCGGAACTGTAGCCAACGGTGGAAATGCGATCACAACAGATGGAGATGTCACCATAAACGGAACCCTTTCCGGTTCGGGCGCTCTTGTATTAAACGGGGGCAGCTCACAGACATTTTCGGGCGACAACTCAGTTTCTGTCTCTAATCTGGAAATCAACAACGCATCAGGAGTAGTTGTCGATACCGATGTGGAAATGACCGGGGTACTGACATTAGACAGTGGAACATTAAACATTCAAAGTAACCGGTTGAACATCTCAAATACCTCAGCCTCAGCAATTGTTGACGGAATTGGGGGATCTGCTTTTAGCGTATCAAATATGATCCTCACAAACGGAAGCAGCAGTGATAAAGGAATCAGAAAATCATATCCGGGAAGCACCAGTGATTTCACCTTTCCGGTTGGAGTCGTCTCAAAATACACTCCCGCCCGCATTAATGTCACCGCCAACTCTGCCACAGGAACTGTTACCTTAAAACCGGTAAATACAACTATTGTAGCCGCAACCGATGACAACGGAGACGGCAATGATCTGCTCGATTATTACTGGGAAGTAACCTCAACCGGGTTCAGCGGATTAACCGCCACGCACGAGTTCACCTATAACGATAACGATGTTCAAACGGACGGAACCTCCACAAGTGAAGGAGATTACGACGCCGGGCGTTTCCTGAGTCCCAACTGGACTTCAGGCACAACCAATCTTGGAAGCATCAACACCACTACAAATGTCATCACCATTGATGGCGGAACAACAGCAAGCAATAACGGCGTTTCGTTCATCAGCGGAACATACACCGCAGGCCTCGCTTCAGATGAATTTCAGGCGCTTGATATCTACACATCCACAGTTGACGGAGACTGGGAAACAGACGGAACATGGGATACGGCCGGACAACCTGCCGGAAATGTTGTGGTAATTGAACCCGGAGATATTATCACAATCACAAGTAATTCAAGATCAGCGGCCACACTTGATGTAAACGGAACGCTCGTTATTGGTGCCACCACGGGTCACAATTTTGGAACCGTCACCGGTTCCGGAACTATCACTATAAATACCGCTGTGTTTCCCGGTGGCGACTTCAGCGATTTCACATCTGCCGGTAACGGAAATATTGAATATCTGTACAACGGAACACTTCCCACCCGAAGCACATACAACAATCTGACAATAAACACAGCCGGCACATCCTCAATACCTAATATTGATATTGACGTCTTGGGCGATCTGACAATAACGAGTGGAACACTGAGCAATTCAACCTATAACAGAACCATTAATGTTCAGGGTGACTGGACAAACAACTCGGGCGCCTCAGCTTTTACCGAAGGTACGGGAACGGTAAACTTTAACAGCTCTTCTTCTGCTCAGTCCATCGGGGGCTCAGCTACTACAGATTTTTATGATATTGAAATATCAAACACCAGCGGGTCGCCTGTTACACTTAATTCAAACGCTACGGTTAATCATAATCTTACATTTACCGACGGCACGCTCGACCTGTCCGCAAATACGCTAACCGCAAACGGAGATCTCATAAATAATGCATCGGCGAGTGCGCTTGATAATTCCTCCGGCACAATATCATTAGAAGGAAGCGCGACACAAACGATCAGCGGATCATTTGAACCTGCATTCTACAATCTTACTTTAAACAACAGCAGCGCAAATGGTGTGGATTTAGCTCAAAATATCACCGTAGCTAATACCCTGTCATTCACCGATGGGTTTCTCAATACTACATCATCTTTTCAGGTTACGCTTAATACCTCAACTGGAAATCTATCAGGAGAAATAAGTTCATCCTATATTCGTGGCACTCTTACTATCACTAAAAATATCGGGAGCGGATCATCATCATTCGGAAATATCGGGGTTTCTATCCCCGCGGGATCTTCCAATCTTGGAAATGTTACCATTAAGCGTGTCTCAGGGACAAGTGGTATCGTAAATGTTGACGGCAAAACCAGTATCGCCCGCTACTGGGTTATCACAAACACTGGCTCAAATCCCTATGATGCACGAAACATTACTTATTCGTGGGTGGCAAACGATGACAACGGGAAAGATCTGAGCAACTTCAGAATCTACAAACGCCCGAATGAAGGATCAGGAGCTTTTCTCGGAGTAGATGATTATCAGGATATCTCAACTGTATCTGACACTCGTTCCATTACCGTGCAACAAGATGGATTTTCTCAAATAAGCGGGTCTGACCAAAACAACTCCCTCCCGGTTACACTCACAGAATTTAACGTATTTTCAAGCCACGGTTCAGACAACGAAATCCAGCTTATTTGGAAAACCGCGACTGAAACTGAAAATTATGGTTTTTCTGTCCAACGCTTGTTCAGCGAAACCAATGTCTCTGGCAGTAATGAATTTGATGAGATCTCATTTATTCGGGGACACGGAAATTCTACAGAATCTAAAACCTACACATTTGTAGATGAAAATCTCAGCCAGTCAGGATTTTATCATTATCGCTTGATTCAGCAAGATTTCGATGGCGACACCACTCATTACGGCCCGGTGGTTTTCAAGTTTGAGAATCCCGAGAAAAATACATTATCAAACATCTACCCAAATCCGTTCAATCCAAGCACAACTGTGGCCTACACTATCGCAACTTCTACTGAAGTCAGCATTGAGCTTTTCAACATTGTGGGTCAGCGCCTGCGCGTGCTCGAACAAGGCAGCAAACAACCCGGCAGATATAAAATTCAGGTTGATGGTTCACGACTTTCATCCGGTGTTTATTTTGTACGCTTTATGGCCGGCGGCAGTATGGAAACACGTCAAATTGTGTTGATTAAATAGAGGGGAAGCGAGTGTTCCGGGTGTTATGTATTCTGTACTAAGATCGTAGATAAATTTCCCACATCACCCTTTGACGGTGCCCAGGAAGGATTTTTATCTTATTTATCATTTTGTAGCTAACATCCATGGTGATCCGCCAATTGGCAGAGAACCATGACGGGACAAAAGTAGCCAATGCCTGACAACGTATTAACCACCTTGCTAAAAAAGCAGTTCTCAGATTAAGAATTCATCCCCTGTTCAAACCCCGTCTTGCCACCCTTCCCCCGAAGCCTCGGGGAGGATGGATTGGCCTCAACTCCTCAACAAAAGAAACCCTCAACGGCGAAGCAAAAAAAGCCAGTCACAACCTTTTACCTCATTTTATTATCTTTCGCCAAAACAAAAACATCGAACCATTTTTACATTACATATGAAAACGTTAGATAAGAATATTAAAGAGAAAATAGATCAATGGTTAGAGGGGAATATTGATCAGGAGTCGAAAAATGATATCAGAAAGAAATTAGAAAATGAGGATTTCGATGCGCTAACCGATGCTTTTTATAAAGATCTCGAGTTTGGAACCGGTGGACTCCGCGGAATTATGGGCGTGGGTAGTAACCGCATTAACAAATACACGCTTGGAATGGCAACTCAGGGTTTTGCCAATTATCTGAAACAAACTTATCCCGGAGAAACCGTAAAAGTTGCTATCGCTCACGATTGCAGAAATAACTCAGCTACATTCGCCAAAATTACTGCCGATGTTTTTACCGCCAACGGATGTGACGTTTATCTCTTCAAAGAATTGCGTCCCACACCGGAACTCTCTTACGCCATTCGTGAGCTCGACTGCCACGGAGGCGTTATGCTCACCGCTTCACACAATCCCAAAGAATACAACGGCTACAAAGCGTACTGGAATGATGGCGGACAACTGATCTCTCCCCACGATAAGAATGTGGTGAATGAAGTAAGCAAAATTTCATCTTCAGATGAAGTCAATTTTGATGGAGATGATTCCAAAATAACCTGGCTTGACGAAGAGTTTGACACAAAATACATCAATCGAATACTGGAAGAATCGATCTCTCCTGAGGCTATTGAGCGTCAAAAAGATATGCCGATTGTATTTTCACCTATTCACGGAACAGCCTTTCCAACCGTTCCACCTGCGTTGAAAGCATTTGGCTTTGAAAACGTGCAGCTGGTGGAAGAACAGTGCACAATGGACGGCAATTTCCCCACCGTAATCTATCCAAATCCTGAGGAACAGGAAGCACTGAGCATGTCGCTCGAAAAAGCAAAAGAAGTTGACGCCGACCTGGTCATGGCCACCGACCCCGACGCCGACCGCGTGGGAATTGCCGTAAAAAATCCCGAAGGCGAGTTTGTGTTGCTCAACGGAAATCAGGCCGGAAGCCTGCTCATGGATTATGTACTCAGAGCCTGGAAAGAGAAAGGCGAGCTGGCCGACAAACATTACGTGGTAAAAACGATCGTGACATCGCATCTGATGGACGACATTGCCGCCCATTACGGGGTTGAGTGTTTCAATGTGCTCACCGGTTTTAAATACATCGGAAACCTGATGACACAGCTCGAAGACTCACGTCAGTTTCTCGTTGGCGGAGAAGAAAGTTACGGCTATTTAGTGGGAGAACACGCGCGTGACAAAGACGCCGTAATTGCCTGCGCCATGATTGCCGAAATGACCGCATTCTACAAAGACAAAGGAAGCAGTTTATTTGACGCACTGCTTGATCTGTACAAAGAGCATGGTTTTTACAAAGAAGAACTCATCGCCATCACCAAAAAGGGAAAAACAGGAGCTGAAGAAATTGCGCAGATGATGGCGGATTTCAGAGCAAATCCACCAAAAGAGCTGGGGGGTTCCAATATTGCTATTGTTAAAGATTACAAAACATCTATTTCCAAAAACCTGAAAGACGGTTCTGAAACGCAGATCGATCTGCCACAGGCAAATGTATTGCAGTTTGTAACCGAAGACGGCTCCATTATTTCCGCTCGCCCGTCGGGAACAGAGCCCAAGATTAAATTCTACTGCAGCGTAAAAGGAAACCTGATCGATAAAGCTGATTACGCAAAGGTTTCAGATGAGCTAAGCGCTAAAATCAATCGCATTTTAGGAGATTTGGGCGTGGCTTAGACTTTTCTCACTCTCGATATTAACTCTTGGAAGAGCACGGCAGAGCCCGTCCTTTGAGAGCTTTGGTGGATTTTAAGTGATTCGGGCGTGGCTGAGCTGAATAGATGTTTACAAGCTTCCGAAGCCAGCAACCCGTGTAGTCGATCGTCATGACGATCGACTACACGTTTTCCGGGGCCAGGGTCTGCCGTCCCGTATTTGAGAAGGCTCTGACTTTCTCGAAGGAGTTGTGATTGAAAAGGAAAACCGGAAAAACAGCAAAATGAGAATCCTGTTCAAAAAAAGCTTCTGAATCAAAAAAAGCCTGATCGGTTTCAAATACGATCAGGCTTTTTTTTATATCTGTGAAAGAAGGGTGATTTTACATCATCCGATTATTCAGATCAACCAAACAGGTCATCTATATCGCTTTGACTGAAGTCAGCTGCGTTTGGCTTGTCTGTTTCCTCCTCTTTCTTCTTCTCTTCTTTTTCTTTCTTCTTGAGATCTTCAGGTGCGTCAGAATCGTCCGTCATTTTGTTATCGACGTTGATTTTGGTCTCCATTAGTCGCTGGAACTCGGCTACATTAACACCAAACGTGGCGAGAATATTCTCTTTAACGTCATCTTCAATGTGCATTTCGTAGACACGTGTGAACAGATTGAGCATTTTCTGCTGAATTTCAGCTAAAACACGGCGGACGTGAACCAGCTTCTGAGAAACGATATCATGAAACTGAAGCGCGTTCATAATGGTATGTGCATCGTTGCGAAGTTCACTAAACTCTTTACTTACATCCTTGCCTTCCTCAATTTGTTTTTCCAAAGCGTCAATTTGCTCTAAAATATGCTCCACGCGGTCCATTATGCGGTAGGTGGCATCGGAAGTCTGTGCGACGGCTGACTCAAGCTCTACGGCAGCGTCAGGCATCATTCCGGTGGTATTCATGATTGAATCCGACAGCTCATTCAGCATTGGGGAAACTTCTTTGAGAAAGATAAAGAGCTCCTCTAAAAACGGGAGAATTCCCTCTCCGAAAGCGAATAGGCTCTTTATATGCTTTATACGTGAGAGGATTTCGTTGTAATCATTTTGCTTGATCGCGTCCGGATCCGGCACAAAGTTGTTTTCTTGATCCATAATGAAACGAATTATAAAAGTTTACTGATTTTCTCTTCCAGCGTTTCCGGCGTAAAAGGCTTCACAATGTAGTTATTAACTCCGGCGTGTACAGCCTGAAGCACATCATCTTTCATGCCACGGGTGGTAATCATAAGAACCGGAAGATCTTTGTATTCATCATCTCCACGCAGCTCGGTAACAAACTCCAGGCCGTTCATTTCCGGCATATTCCAGTCGGTTATGATGAAATTTACAGGGTGTTCTTTTAATTGAGAGAGCGCTTCTTTTCCGTGAGCCGCTTCAACCGAATCTTTATATCCCAGGCGTTCAAGGGAGTTTTTAATAATACGTCTCATAGTCGGCGAATCGTCAACTACCAGAATAAATAGATCGTTTTTATTCATTACACATTAATTGATTATTGAGTGTGTGAACGTGTGTTCTGTCGTAAGCAATCGGTTATTGATCGGGAGGCCGATGCGGACTGACAAATTGAGGATAAGTTGAGTTATTTTTTGCTTTCCCGCAAGGGTTCATTTTGCGCGGGTGCGTCATTCTACCGCTAAATATTGATATTTTTGCAATCTCACACGTGATTATCTCCACCCATTTACTTTTATTCATCTGTCTTAGTTAATATTTTTTCAGATTTTATTCCATAAATACCTAACACAAAACTCACTACACGACATTATATAACAAAAACTTACGTCCCATTTTACATTATATTAATATCTGTCCTGAAACCGGGTGTGTTTTTTCATTAATTTCGCTTAACCTTTATAGCTAAGTCTGAATAGAATTATATATTAGAAAAGGGACAGAAAGTATTGTATATCGGCAGTTTGTTGCACAAAATTATCATCACCTGAATAAACAGTACCGCTATTCAGTAGTATCCCGCCTTCTTTTTATCATCAAAATATTGCTATATGTGTAAGAGATCTGTTATCAGCCCCGGACTTATTATCTCATTAATTGTCTTATTCGCATCTGCTCCTTTTAGCGCTTTCGCACAGCAAACATCTGTGTTTACTGACGATTTTTCTACTTTTACCGGTTGGTCGGATTATGGTACCGGAAGTGTTGAACAAAGCAATCTTCAGGCAAACTCCGGAACCTATTCCCTGCGAAAAATCAACAATAATCATCCCAATGGTGCTATCAAACCAATGGGTACAACTGTTCTGCGCAATTTTACATCTGAAGGCTGGATTTATCGTCCATCAACAGCCACCGGCGGCGCACGAGACAGAATCGCGCTGCTAAACAGTAGTAATGATGGATACGGCTTAAATATCTTAGGTAATAATATTAGCATTGAGCGTTACGACGGAACTTCAAATACAACCGTCTCTTCCACAGCCAACTGGAACCGCACCGATGACGAATGGTATCGTTATAAATTTGAAGCAAATGATGATGACACCTTCACGCTGACCATCTACAACTCATCCGGCGTTCAGCAGGCAACAGTCACTTCCAATGTTGATGCCACTTACACCAATTTTGATCGCGTTGCTGTTCTCGGCGGATACGAATACTATGTTGATGATATCGATGTTTCAATCACCACCTACTACACGTTTCAATCGGGTAATTATAATAACGCAAACGTGTGGACAACCGACCCTTCAGGTACATTACTACTAAATTCAGCTGTCCCATCTCCCGGTGACAATATTGTCATTTTAAATGGTCGGTCGGTAACATCTGTAGCTAATAATTTAAATCTCAACACGGTAGAAATTGGCCCATCGGCAACACTCAACCTTGTTGCAACTACAGGTCATACATTTACTTCTGTTGAAGGAAGAGGAACTCTGCGGTTAGATACCAATTCACTGCCAACAGCCGATTATACACAGTTTTTCGGGTCTGTAGGAGGAACACTGGAATTTTCCGGAGCGTCTGATTTTAATCTTCCCGGCGAAACATCTCTTCACAATCTCAAAATTTCCGGTAGCGGGAATAAAACACTTGCCAACGATCTGGATTTGAGCGGAAATCTCATTATAGATTCAGGTACGCTTACAATTGGAAATGATGGCACCTCACGTTCACTTGTCATTGATGGTGACGCGACGTTGGAGTCGTCAGGAAATCTTCGTGTGGGACAATTTAACACTGTTCACGATATCGATATATACGGAAGTCTTTTAAATAATGGAGGAGAAGTTATTCTCCATAATTCGGCGATTGATGGAAGTCCGACTCCCCAAAACAGCGATTACACTGGTGATCCGACAAATGGCGCCGCCGATCTTGAATTTTTAGGAGAATCGAATGAAGAACTTATTGCTGATGGAAGAACTGATCTGAACCGGATTATTGTGAACAAAGGACAGGATCAAACCTATATTCTGGAAGTACGCAGTGATAACGCATCCAATTTCAAGCTTTTTGGGCGAAACAATCAATCTACCGCCGATATCCCTGATCCTACCATAGATAAAAGTGTGTGGATAAGACGCGGAACACTGCGATTAAAAGCCAACCTTGATATTCCAAGCCTCACCGAAGGCGGAAGAGATTTAATTATTCCTGAAAACGGAAGATTGTGGATTGACGGTGCCGATGTATTTGTAACTACTACCTCAAACGGCTCCGGCAGGCAGGGATTAAAGATTTTTGGAACCTTCAGAATTTCAAACGGAACGTTCGATACACGTAACTCAGCCGGTATTGTGTTTCGGGAAAGTGGTGTTATTCAGGTTGAAGGCGGGTCTATCAGAGCTTCACAAATCCGGCGTTCCGGCACATCTTCAGGCAGTAACTTTACCTCCTACATTCAGCTTGGCGGAACCGTTATTGTTGACGGAGCCGGAGAAACAACGGGATCGACCGCTGCTTTTGCCATCGACAAACCCGAATCCGTTTTTCAAATGTCGGGCGGTGTTTTACGCATATCTGATAATACCGGCAATAGTGTGGGTGGCTTGTTTGTTGAAAGTTCCACAGAAAACTTCTCCGTAACCGGCGGCACCATAGAAATAGATGTCTCCTCTCAGGATATCGAGGTTTCACTTCCCGGTGAGATTAACAACCTTCGGGCGTACAATGGCAATAATCGCCTTGAAATGGATAATGATCTGATCATAAATGGCGACCTTACCGTAGAAACCAACGCCGAACTATTTGCCAATGCATTTGACCTTACCGCCAAAGGCAACATTACGTTTGATGGTGATTATAACGTTGGCAATACTACTTTTGCCATTCAGGGAGATGAAAACAGTTCTATTTCCATAGGCAACGGCAGCGCACTTCAGCTGTACAATTTCACTATTGATAAAGAAGATGCTTATCTCGATTCTGTTATCATAACTAATGCTTCAGCAACAGCATTCGACATCACAAATAACCTGAATCACAACAGCGGTGTTGTAAGCCTGAACTCCTACAACGTAAGCGTACAGAGCGATGCTACCATAAACGCGCAGTTTGGTATTGAGGGAAATACCGGACTTGTTTCTTTCGACGGGAGCTCAGCTCAAACCATTTCCCTGAATCCGCCATTAAATTCCCCTTCTTTTCCAACCCTGAGAATTAACAATTCAAATAATGTCACTGTTAATGGTACAACCGGCGATAGTTTATATGTATATGGAGATCTCAGAATTGATACCGGCCTGATCAACATCGGAAAGGTTCAACTTGTTGTGTTCGATCAAATTACGTCAACCGGTGGATTGAGTGCTTCACGCATGGTTCAAACCGACGGACAAAGTTCTAATGGCGGACTTTCCATTCGTATCACAGGAAATGGTTCGTACAGCTATCCATTTGGAACCGGAACCTATTATTCACCCGCAACTTTAACCACTTCCAATGTCGCGGATACGGGATTTGTTCAGGTCAATCCGGTGGATTCAGAATTACCATCGTTAAACGGTACTGGTGATGCGTTAACCTATTACTGGAGAGTCAGAAATAACAGTTTTACAACTCTTCCTGATGTTTCCTACACGTTTGAGTACGACCAGAATTTTGTAGCCGGAAACGAAGCAAACTACTACGCGGGAAAAGTTATTGGCTCTGCACGTTCTTACGAAGACCCCGCACCTTCAGGACCGCCAAGCGACAATGTGGATGAAAACAACAATATCATCACCTTTGATAACGAAGCATCTGGTTCAGGTACATTTCCGCTTGAACAGGGATATTACACCGCAGGAATTTCAACTCGTTTCCAAAGCGTAGTTCAGGTTTTTTACACACGGAATTTACAAGACGCCGCTACCGCTAACTGGACAAATGGAAACCTTTGGACGCTGGCACCAAACGATCTTGACAGTAACGGGGAAGTAGATGACTACGAATTACACGACAGCAGGCAACCGGCAGCCGGCGATTATCCACAAGCGGGTGATATTGCCGTAATTGGCTGGGCACCTTTTGGCGACCCTAACGAGACGAATGGAAATCCGCATGGAATTGCAGTAAACGGTGCAGTTGAATTTGCCGAATTGCGTTTCTCAAAAATGCTTGATGTTTCAGGAAACCCCAACGCCCGGCAATACTCATATAACTTTCAGTTTCGACCAACTGTCTGCATCAATCCCGGCGGATCTTTAAATGGTGATATAATTTCAGGAGAAGGTTTATTCTGGTTACGCTCAACGGGTGGCAATCAGGTTGACATCGATTTTTCCACTATCGATATCGGAGATTTTGTGCGGGAAGACTCATCTTATTATGTATATGAATCTACTAACAATGGATTTGTTTATGATAATATTCCGGCTCAGGTTCCTAACCTTATGATTGCCGGAAACAACTGGGGAGGTGCCAACCGGGATTTTGAGATCAGCACAGACGTACGTATCAAACAAAATTTTGAAATCTTAGGTGATGCCAATCTCGTGTTAAGCAGTGGTGCTACAGGTGATTTTATCGTGGAAAATGATCTTCAAATATTCCGACTTAATATTAACGGAAATGACAGTGGCGGAGATGGCGAGATCAGATATCCAAATGACGCCGACCGGGTAATTGAAGTACTTGGAAATCTCAAATTGATTAATAATCAGGCACAAGTTTTTGTCCAGAATCCGAATACAACCGTTAATACACATCAACTTATTGTTCATGGTGATATTGAGCAGGATAATAATTCCGGCGGTGGATTACAGCTCTATACTGCACTAAATGAAGATTACATTGAGCTTATTCTGAACGGTGGTAAGAATCAAACAATAAGCCGCACATCCGGTGCCATTCCTGATCTTTTCAGAATTACGGTTGATAAATCGTCCGGCTCAACCGCTACCATTTCTACCGATTTTAATTTAAACGGCCCATCCGACGGAGCTGTAAAACCCATAAATTTACAAAGAGGTGGATTAACGCTGAACAATGCCGGAATAGATGTATCCATAAACAGCGGCGGAGCGGATTTCCAAATTCCCGCTAACACCGCTTTTACCGTGGCAAACGGCACAGCCAGAATTACAGGAACGGCTTCTACAGGTATACGCCTTGACGGTAAACTGGAGATTTCCGGTGGAAACCTGATTCTTGGTGATAACGACGGCAATGATGATAATTACATCGAATATTCCGGTTCCGGAAATGCTGAGTTAACCATAAGCGCGGGACAGTTAACGGTTGGATCTCAAATGCGACGTGCATTTCTGTCGCCGTCAGGCACAATCGCCTATTCACAAACCGGCGGGTCAGCGGAATTCGGACGATACGAAGTACCCAATAACAGCCGGGGTACATTTGAAATTCTTGACTTTGGATCTTCATTCACACACACAAACGGAGATTTAATTATCACCCTTGAGCAGCCAAATAATGCAGTGGCAGGCTTTTACTATAATCCCACAACCGTAAATGCTACAGCTCCCATACAGATTGGCAGCGCCAATACACCCAATTCCTCCACAATTGATATTGACGCGGGAAAATCTATTGGAACGCTTATAATCAGCAACGCGGCAACAAATCTTAACGCCGATGTTGTTATCAATCCATTAACAGTGAATACGGAACTGGAAATTCAAACGGGAACACAGCTCAACACCAACGGTCTGACGTTAAGCATTGGCGGCGACCTGACAGCTGACGGAACCCTGAGCGCGGCCTCTTCCAATTTGATTCTGAATGGAAACGGAACAAACACAGCATCTCTCACCAATAACACCACAGTTTCATCTCTTGAAGTAGATAAAAGCAGCGGGACTATCACCTTTCAAGGGGCTGGAGATCTTTCGATTTCTAACAATCTGACTATTGATTCGGGAACACTTGATGACGGTGGAAGCACCATTTCAGTTTCAGGAAATGTGACCAACCGCGCAACACATTCAAGTACGGGTTCAGGAAACCTGACGCTTACTGGTACAGCAACCCAAACTATCGAAAATGACAACAACAGCTCGTTCGGAAATCTTGACCTGAATAACTCTAACGGATTCGCTGTCGTTAATGACATGAGCGTAACCGGAGATATCACAATTAGTGATGGAATTTTGAATCTGGGTTCTTATGGACTGGAATTAAGCGGTCAAAGTAACGTCACAGGAACATTCAACAATACCCGTATGATTCGTACGGATGGCTCTCTTAACGCGAGCGGAATTTCTCAAACAGTACCTGCAGGAGCATCTATATTTCTGATTCCTCTTGGAGTATCCGGTAAATACACACCTGCAGAGTTCAATTTCTCTGCGAACACAACGCAGGGAATTCTTACGATTAAGCCGATAAACACCGTCCAAAACTCTGCTATCGACGGGCAGGATGATCTTTTGGATTTTTACTGGAGCGTGAGCGAGCAAAACTTTGGCACCTACACATTAACCCACACCTACACTTACGATCAATCAGATGTTCAAACAGCTACATCCGCCGAAACTGATTACGTTTGGGGGCGCTTTTTTAACGGTGTATGGTCTGAAGGAACTCAAACAAGTGATATCGATGAATCTGCCAACGAAATTTCCATCAGCTCAGTAAATTTCATTTCGGGAGATTTCACCGCTGGTTCGCCCGACGAATTTGGCATTTTGGCAACCTACTACTCAAATTCAACTAAAGCGGGAATCACATCCGCTCCCGGCGTTGACTGGAATGAAACAGACTCCTGGTCGCTCGTTGATTGGAATGATCCCAATCACGGAACACCGGCAGAAGAGCCAAGCGTAGTTCCCGCTGGTAACAGAGTGGAAATAAAAGACGGACATTTCATCTTTCTGAACAGCAATAACGCGCGAAGCGGGAACCTTGTACTCGACGGCACGCTTGATCTTCAATCAACAACTTCACACATTTTAGGTACAGTTACCGGCACGGGAACATTGATCAATGGTTCAAATACAGTTGTTTTCCCATCCGGAGATTTTTCAGCTTTTAACGGAACAAATGGCGGAACAGTGATCTACAATGCCAATGAGGATGTAACCCTCCCGCCACGAAGCACCTACTGGAATCTGATTATTGAAACCTCAAACCAAAGAACACGATCTCTGCCAGCGGCAAATATTACTGTTGGAAACGACCTTGAAATTAAAGGTAATGCCCAGCTGGATGCCAATAACCGAACCATCCGCGTTAGAGGCGACTGGATAAACAACTCTGCCCATCCGCAACCATTCGAACCCGGAACAGGGAGTAATGTTATTTTTGACGGCAGTACGAATCAGTCTATCGGAGGATCAACTGAAACAATTTTCCGGAATCTACGCATTGCAAACAATCAAACAGGAAACACTCTCAATAGTGATATTACCGTTGAGGGTACTTTGACCATGCAAAGCGGAAGAATGAATCTGAATGGCCAAACCATCACGATTGAGCCGACGGCAACAATTTCTGAAACACAATCTCATTACATAACGGGACCGACCGGAAGTATTGTCACCACCCGAAATCTAAGCTCCTCTCCCGGAAACGTGGGCGGACTTGGGTTCAATATTACATTTTCTGCTCAGGCACCGGGAAACACCACCATCACCAGAAGCCACGCACAAGCAACCGGAAATGGAATAACCAGCATTTTGCGCGTTTTTGATGTAAATGCAACCACCAATACCGGGTTAAACGCTTCTGTAGAATTCTCATATCTCGACAGTGAACTTTCCGGACAAACAGAGGCAGATATAATTTTGTATCGACGCCCTTCATCCGGCAACTGGGTGCCTGTTGGTGGTGCTGTCAACGTTGGCGCAAATACAATTTTTGCAACGGGTATTAACGCCTTTTCCGACTGGACAGCCGATGAAAGCAGCTCACTCCCTGTAAATCTCATCGCGTTTGATGTGCGCAACCACAACAATCTGCCCATGCTTTGGTGGGAAACAGCCGTAGAAATTAATAACTACGGGTTCAGAGTCGAGCGACTGAAAGATGTTTCTGAGGAAGGTGATTCTACCTGGACAAGCGTTGGCTTTATTGAAGGTCAAGGCACTACAACAGAACCACAATCGTACACATTTCTCGATCATTCCGCTTCAGAAGCCATTGAATATGAGTATCGACTGCTTCAGATCGACTACGATAACGCGACAAAGCTGTACGGCCCCGTAACATTTACAGTGCCTCCGCCGAATAAAACCACACTTAAGCAAAATTATCCGAATCCGTTCAATCCGGTAACAACTATTCCATACACCATTCGAAATGCCGGAAATGTTCAAATTGAGGTGTACAATATTCTCGGACAGAAAGTCACTACGCTGGTAGATAATCACAAAAATGCGGGTACCTACTCTGTTCAGTTCAACGCCAACAGATTGAGCAGCGGCGTATATTTTATCAGAATGATTTCAGCCGGATATGTGTACAACAAAAAAATTACGCTGATAAAGTAATTTGTAGCGGATTAATAGCAAACTTACGCTTACGTAAATAACAAAACCCCGTGTAGTCAATCATCATAATGATCAGCTACACGGGGTTTTTGTGTTACCTAATATAAATCCGTTATTCCCCTTTTGCCTGACGCTCCACCGCTTCAATCTTCTCAATCATTAATCTATACTCGGGGAGTACTTTTTTTTGCCCTAATTTTGTTTGCTGCTTCTCAAGCACTGAAATTGCCTCCTGAAGAATATATTTAGCCGACTTAAAATCTGATTCTTTAATAAAGATTTTCGCCATTTGTCCGTATAACTGAAGAGTTGTCGGACTCCAATACAATCCCACTTTCCAGGTTTCTTTAGCTTTCGATAATTCACCTGTTTTCAGATACAAACTTCCGAGATTGCCATAAGCCGATCCCAGCGTGCTACTCAAAACAAAGGTCTCTTTTCCGATATCCTCCCGATGGTTCTCTTGCTGAACAAACGTCAAAAACTCCTCATAAAAGCGAATCGCCTCATTTATCCGCGACTTTGAGTTGGCCACTAATGCCTTGTAAAACAATACTTCCGGGAATACTTCTACATCAGGAATTGTATCCATAACAGCCTCCATAGAATCGTACCTGCGAAGATCAAAATAACGACTGAAGAGAATGCGATAGGTGTGAGATTTTACGGGATAGGGAAGTCCTAAACTGAGTCCCTGTTTACAGGCTTCAATCGCCTTTTCGCTATCATTCAGAAACTCATAGCACTGCGCCAGGTAATAGTGTGTGAACGGATCGGCCGGATTTTCTTCAAGTTTTTCCAGTAAAGCCTGCTTATTACGCTCTACTTTTCGCTCATTATTTATCTCTGACCCATACCCTTTATGCAATAATTCCACGGTACTTTCACCCGTTTTACCCGAACCCACCTTCATATTCTCGTGGATACTGAACTGATAGTAATTTTCAGGGTGATTTTTATAAAACCGAATAAGTTTGTGAGCCAGCATAATCTCATCGCTACCCTCATCTTTAATATTTTGCAGCGTCACATAATAACCATCGTGTTCCAACCAGGGATATTGATCGTAAAACCATCCGGCGGTTTCAGGGATCAACTCCTCATCGGCATCTAACTGCAAAATCCACGGATTGGTAGCGTATTTCAGGGCTTCATTTCTGGCGGCGGCAAAATCGTTTTGCCATGTGTAATGATAGACTTTCGCTCCGTGGCGCTCCGCAATTTCCACCGTTTTATCCTGTGACCCCGTATCCACGATAATCATCTCATTAACGATATCTGATACACTTTTCAGACAGTCATCGAGGTATTTCTCCTCGTCTTTAACGATCATGCACAGAGAAATCGGAAGCTTTTCTCGCATCATCAACAAAATTACACGTTTCGGTTTTTTAGATCGTGATGTTCCGGATCGAGCTTTTTGGCTTCTTCATAATACGTTTTTGCCTTGTCTTCAAGTCCGGCCTTCATCATTAAATCTCCCATAAAAATCCAGTTCTCAATATGCTCCGGATCGTGTTGGAGTCGCTTTACGAGATACTCAATTCCTGCCTCCGAATCGTCCTGCAAGATGTGCATCAACACAATATTTCGGTGCGCCGCTTCTAAATCTTCAAGATTGATCGCTTCCTCAAAATCTGTATTGGCTTTTTTAAAATCTCCAAGGCTCAGGTGAGCAAATCCACGAATATTAAAAAGATCGGCATCGTACGGAGCGCAATCTATCGCTTTGTCTAAGGCTTCAATACTCTTTTCCCAGTCAAACTGATATTGATATACCAAAGCTTCGAGATGATACCCGTCGGCGGTGTCCTCCTCTAATTCCTGAAGCTCACGGGCAGCATTAAGGGCGCCATCATAATCTTCCTCCTGAAGCCGTGCTATTCCCTGTTCGGTTAGTTCTTCGTAGGTTAATCTACTCATTATCTGATGCCTGTTTTATTCGTTTTATAAATGCTGGAAGTTTTCCGGAATCAGGTTTAGTTTCGGTCAAACTCTGCATATTCTCATCTTTTATCGATTCGTAAAGTTCTTCTCTGTAGATGGAAACTTCGCGCGGAGCTTCAATCCCCAACTTCACCTGTCCACCGTTAATTTCAATTATTTTAACCGTAACACTGTTATCCCCGATAATAATCGTCTCATCCTTTTTTCGTGATAACACTAACATATTAACCCCTTTTTGACGGTTCGAGCATTAACTGCTGACCGGTTCGTTTCTTAGAATCTACTATAATGGGTGCTTTAAGATTTACATTTGAAACAGATTCATCCAACTTAATTATTACATAGCAAAGCAAATCAGGATTATTATCCAACTTTTTACGCAGTTCCGGCAGAAATTCTTCCCGCGAAACTTCATCCAGATCTTCAGGATCGATCAAATTTAATATAGCTACCGGAAAATGATACTCTCCGATGGTACTGATCATCCATGAAATTGGTTTATACTCCTCAAATGCCACAAAGACGTACTCCTTAACCGATTCAAGTCCCGGAATACCGTTATTAAAGTGGACTTTTTTGGATTTATCAACCTCAAAATTTCCAAAAACCTTACTTGGGATGCTAATCATATTCCTGATCTCACGTTTTTAAAATGTGATTTCGTTATCGCCCGATAACTTACAGATAATTGGCTAAAGAAAGATTCCCGATTCTGGCTGTGGTTGAGAGCGCCGCCTGATAGGCAGTGTCGAGCTGTTGCAAATTTGTGATGGCTTCAGCAAAATCGGTATCGAGCTCGCGACTTATCTTCTCAGAAAGTGTTAAATTATTATTCTCATACTGATTATAAACATACTCCATCCTATTGATATTATTAGCCAATTTAGATGTTTTCGAAGCCACATATTCGGTTGCATCAGTAATATTATCAAGATCGGCATTTACCGCGCTTGCATCACCTGCCCGCAGATTCTGTTCCACTCTATCGAGCAGATCAAATACTGACTCTGAAGAATAGGCAAACAAATCCTCTCCTGTAACGCTGATATCAATGCTGGTTCGACCATTAATTTTTACGGAGATAGATTTATTATTTCCCTCATAGCTCAGCGTTCCGCCACTATCCTGAAAAGGCTGCGTGGTGGTTTTGGTTCCGCCAAACAATTTCCGGCCCTGGTAGTCAGAGTTTCCTAAATCCACGAGTTGTGTACGCAGAGAAGCCACATTATCAGCCAAGGTTTCCATATCGCTGTCGGTGAGCGCGCTTCCATTGGCGCCGTAGGTTGCAACCTGTTTTAACTCTACCAAACGATTAACCATCTCATCCATCATATCCTGAGCATAACGAGATTGGTCAAGTCCGCTATCTATATTCTTTTGATACTGTTTGTTCTGCTCCAGAACCGATTTACTCTCATTTCCCGAGCTGTAGGCAAGTGGATCATCTGAGGGGCGCTCAACACGAACCTGCGAAGAAACCTGTCGCTGAAAGTCGGCCCACTGCGTTCGGTTTTTATTGATCTCTTTGATCAGATTGTTAATCGTGCTGTTGTTAGTAACTCTCATAACTATACCTTAAACCATGTTTAAAAGCGTGTCGTACATACGCTGAGCGGTAGAAATTACTCTTGCTGAAGCCTGATACGCATTCTGAAATTTAATAATATTTGCCAGCTCTTCATCGAGATTTACTCCCGAAACCGATGCCCGCTGCTGCTCAAGCATCGACATTGATGATTGCGTGGATGCCATGCGCGTTTCGATATTATTTAACGCAAATCCCGTTTCACTAATCGTATTGAGCGTATATTCTATAAAAGACGATCCATTGATGGCATTGGGCGCTTCTAATAAACCGGCAATCTGCTTGGCAATTTCACTATTGCCCGGTTCGCCCTGTGAATCAGATGCCGAAATTCTCTCGGGATTGCCGGCTACTGCGATATTGACCTCAATATCTGAGGCAGAGGTGTATGAAGTGTTGAAAAAATTAACACCCGTTTGGTCTTTTAAGTTATAACCCTGCCGGTGCAGCGCGTTCACTTTAGTAACAATATTTTCAGCCAGCGTATCGATTTTCTCTTCAAATCCGGGAACTACCGTTCCAAAACTATCTGCCAACGCACCAAATTCACCGCCGATATCACTTTGAATCGTTCTGCCGCTGTCAACCCGAACGCGGATGATATTGTTAATCGTGTCAGTTTCGAGATTCAGTTTTGAAGCGTTGCTTCCACGTACAACCACAATATTTCCAATGCGCACATCAGCCTGATTATTGTCATTGTACGAAATATTCAAATCCGCCAGATTGGAAAGTTCCGACAAACGCTGACGACGCAGATCAATAGAGTTATTGTCAGGCTGACCGGCAACCTGCCCCTCAGCCACCTGTTGATTCAGTTTGGCAACATCTTTCAACAACGTGTTAATTTGATCAAGTTTGCTTGATGCCTCAGTGCCAATGTCGGTTTGAATCTTACTGAGTCCGGAAGAAAGATCTTTAAATGTTGATGTCAGGTTTTGAGCCGCATTGAGAACATTATATCTCAGAGCGCTGCTTTCGGGATTGTTTGAGAGAGATGAGAATTCGTTAAAAAAGCGTGATACAAGTTTATCAAGATCGTTCTCAGTATTTGAAACCAGCAGTGTTTCAAGTTGTTTGTAAATTTGAGCCTGCTCATTCAGTCCGCCAAGATCGCTTTCAGCCTGACGCAGACGCTGCTCCACCATCTCGTCCTGAATCTGCTTTACGGTAGTGACATTTACACCTAATCCGGTTGAAAGTCCGTTTTTTTGATATGCGATCGGTTCCAGCTCGGCACGCTGACGGGTATATCCGGGTGTATTGGCGTTTGCGATATTCTGTCCGGCAACATCAATATTTCTGTTGCTGGCAAAGAGTCCGCGTTTTCCTATCTCGAGAAGTTCTCTCATGGAGTTGTTTGCTTAAATCGTTCGGTTGATCATGCGTGAATTGCCTTCACCACTGCTTTTTTCACCAGTCTGATTGTAATGCATGCTGTGCTGATTAGCGGCGGCAAAAATATCTTTTAGGGTCTGGGCGATGTGTTCCTGCGCAAACTCAAGCAATTGAACCAAATGATGTTGTTTCTGCTGGGTGGTTTCAATCGCGATTTTGAGATCATCCCGAAGCTCTGTCCACTCTTCGGCAACATCCTTGCAATGTGGAATCAATTCTGTAACGGAGTAGGCAGAAGGTTCTACGCCAAGCGTACCAAAAGCTTCCACTATCTCTCGTTTAAAATCTTTTTCCAGCTCGGCGATCATGGTGTTTTTATCCACCTGCTGCTCAATCAATGCTGTTAATTCATCAAAATCCTGATAAACAACTGCTTTAATCTGACCGCTGATGAGATCTCCCGCATCCTGAAAATGATCGATGAGGGTAACCATCATCGATTGAATTGCTGACTTGTTAATTTCGTTTTGTGCCATCAGTTCTTAGAAGTTTCTACTTATTCCAATGTTTCATCACCATGTCAGCCATGCCCAATTTTCGTTGCTGAGCGATTTCGTTGGCCAGTGTATCGGTAATATGTGTGCGGTGGATTCCAAATGAGCTCGCGCCATAAGCATTATCGTCCATTTTGAAAGAACCTTTAGTCATTTCCTCCACCAAATGGCGGGCAAATATCCGCTCGAACTCCATCGCCATATCTTCTTTCTTATCCTGAAACTGACGTTCACGATTTTGCTCTAAGGCAATTCCCGCAAGCTGCTTAATCTGAATACTGCTCATTTTTTCTCCTGCTCTTTTTCTGTCTGAAAAAATTTATGTGTGATGAATAATTACATCACCACTAATTCGCCCTTCAATGCACCGGCACGATTAATTGCCTGAAAAATGGCGATAATATCACGGGGAGTGAGTCCCAATCTGTTTAACGAAGCCGCCAGTTCGGTAACACTTATATCGCCCTCAAGCACAAATGTTTTGCTCGGACCCTCTGTAATACTGGCCGAGCCGCTTGATCCTATAACCGTTTCACCCTGCAAACTCAGCGGAGCAGGCTGTGATACAAAAGGAGATTGCTGCGTCTGAATCTGAATATTTCCATGACTCACAAGAACTTCACCAATGCGAACTCCTCCGCCCGCTACCACAGTTCCTGTACGCTCATTAATAACAATTCTCGGAATAATATCGGTGGTGATTTCAAGCTCCATAACTTCGCTTACAAACAAGTTCAATTCACCAATACGCTGAAGCTGCTGTGGCCACTGCACTTCAATTAATCCCGCGTTGATGACTTCCGCCAGTGGATTTCCAAATCTCTGATTTATGGTCTCCGATATGCGCTCGGCATTTGTATAGTTTGGCTGTTTGAGCACCAATCCGAGTGGTCGTGATTTATTCGGGCGAAAAGTGGTATTCGATATCACAATTCCTCCGCCCGGTACAGTTCCTGTTAACGTTTGATTTTGGCGCACGCGGGCACCGGCTGTTTCAGCACTGATTCCGCCAACAATGAGCGGTCCCTGCGCTTTTACGAAAAAATCTTCATCCTGCGGATCGGTAAGTGGTGTTTGCAGTAAGACTCCGCCCATTAAACTTGTAGCATCACCCAGCGACGAAACCGTTACATCCACATAACTTCCGGTAGCATTGTAAGGTCCGAGCGTGGCCGTGACCATTACGGCTGCCACGTTTCTGGTGCGAAGCATGTCAGGATCGACGGTAATGCCAAAATTTTGCAGCATATTGGCGATCGACTGAACCGTAAATGCTGCTCCTGAACGACGAATGGTTCGGTCGCCAGTTCTGTCCAAACCAGTGATCAATCCGTAGCCAATCAACACACGTTCATCGGCTGATTGAACTTTGGTGAGAGATTTCAGCTTGGTTTGCGCCTGCCCGTTAAACGGAATAACGAACAAAAGGGCCGCAAGCAGATAAAAATGGATTCGTTTCAAAGTCATAGTTTTCATCTTGTCAATCACGTTAAAATATTCCCACATAGGCTGCAACTCCAAGTCCGACGCCCAGTGTTGTCCACATCACTTTCCGCCAAAACCCCGGCTGTTTCGATATCTGTTTCAGCGAATTGTCTTTTTGATAGACAATTTCAGCATTGGCAATCCGGTACGAAATCACTTCATTATAATTGTTGATGTCGTTAGGGCGCACAAATCCTTTTATGTTAACCTTATGCAATTCACCATTAATTTCAGTTGATCGGCTTCCAATTACGTAGAGATCTCCATTGGGCATAATATCTTCAACCCGCACACTTACATTTCCCTGCAATAACTGACGCTGATTAGCAGAATTTCTGTCATCAGATTGATAATCCACCGATGAATTTGCGCCAAAAAGTGGCAGAAATGGTGATAAATTTGCCGTCAATGCTCCCTGCGCACTTCCACTGTTGGCCCCGGCGGTATTGGCCGCCGTACTGCTCGAACCGGAGATGTTTTCCTGAAGCACAACCGTAAGAACATCACCTATCCGGGTCGCTTTATAATCCTGATAGAGAGAATATTGCGCCGAGGCGGGAATCACCAGGACCAGAAAAAAAACGATCAGTGATACGATCAGTTTGTATGAATTTGTCGGAGATGTCAATGTGAGTCTCATAGTGTTTGTATCCATTCTGCGTGAGCGGGGTCTATTGCTTTGACCAAATAAGTTTTGCGCGTTTCGGTGCTGTAAGCCCTGAACTGTTCATGTTTTGAGGCAGATGAGCGAGCGGTCACTTCCAATGCCACCTGCATGTTCTTTTCAGTAAAAAGCATGGTAACCTGATCGCCGTGATCAATTATCGGTGGATTGGTTACATCATTGGGACGCAACGGTCTTCCCGCAGAGATAAATCCGCTTGAAACAAATCCCACCGCTTCATTTACATCTGTGATAAATCGGCCGCGATACCGTGTAACGTCCACCCAGCGGGTTAAAAATTGATCTTCTGTCAGAAATGTTCCTTTTGATGTTCTGTTTGCCAGCACCGGCAATTTTTGTTCAATTTTGATGTAAAACTGTGCTTTTCCTGAGTGCTGATCATTCCCGTTTTTCCAGGTCACATCGTACGTCACATAGCCTTTCGGCAGATCACTTCCCGGATAGCTGAGCGACAAAATCGTATCCGCGCGCTGCTTCAGAAGTGATGGAACACGCTTTATCTCAACCTGATACAGAATAGTTTCTTTCACTCCGTATGTAGTTTCCAGATGTTTTTCAGCCAGTGTTTTAAGCTGCTCCTCAACCGAAACGTTTTCACTCGCTGAAACGACCTGTACCGTTGTCATTACACTAATAAAAGTGATCAGAATGATGGTATAAAATCGAAGAAGCTTCATCTTCTCAGCGATCATTGTTCTCTGTTTCTGTTAATTACCTTTTGATGGAGTTGGTGACAGACATCATCTCTTCAGCGGTTTGAACCATCTTTGAATTGGTTTCATACGCGCGCTGAGCTACAATCAGATTCACCATCTCATTCACAATATCAACATTCGAGTTTTCCGTAAAACCCTGCTGAATGTTTCCAAATCCCTGATTTCCGGGAATTCCTATAAACGGCTCACCCGAACCTTGTGTGGCTTCAAACAAATTGTCACCCATGGCACGGAGTCCCGCCGGGTTGGTAAATTTTGCCAGCTCAATCTGGCCCAAATCAACCGGAGCCATTTCGCCCTGAAGCAGTCCTGAGACCATTCCGTCCTGCGTAATTTGAATACTCACAACATCAGATGGAATCTGAATTTGATCGCCCAGCGGCAAACCCGAACTGTTTACCATCAATCCTTCCGAATTAAGAGAAAACTGACCGTCACGCGAATAGGCAAGTGAGCCATCAGGTCGCTGAACCTGGAAAAAACCCTGTCCGTTGATAGCCAGATCGAGCGGATTTCCCGATTCTTCAACTGATCCCTGCTGAAAATTTCGAATAGTTGCAACGGGACGTGACCCATGACCAACCTGCAGCTCGGGCGCATCAGAAGCCACATTATTTACCGACGATCCTAACCGGGATGAAGCCAGTGTTTGATAGAAGAGATCCTGAAACGCGATAGTCGATTTCTTGAATCCCGTTGTATTAACGTTACTTAAATTGTTGGCAATATTATCAACGGAAAGCTGCTGAGCTTTCATGCCAAGTGATGCGGTTCTGAGTGCTCTAAACATAGCGTCTGGGTCGTTTTATGAGATTAAAATTTTCCTAATTGGGTGGTTACTTTCTGCAGTATTTCATCATTCGACTGCATAGCCCGTTGTTGCGACTCAAATAAGCGCATATTTTGTGACATTGCGATCATCTCTTCAAGCGGGTTTACATTGCCCGATTCGTAAAAGCCCTGATTTACCAGGCTGTCAGGATCATCATACACATCAACGCCGGGTTGCGCCTGCAGATATGAGTGGGTTCTGCGCTGGATCTGAGAAGGGTCATCCACCGTTACAAGCTGGATTTTATCCACAATCTCGTCGTTAATACGAATTGTTCCGTCCTTGCCAACATCTATATTCACCTGCTGACTTTCATTTCTTAAATCGTTGATTTGCGGAAGGAAAATATCACCGGACATACCCTGTACAAATCCTCCGTTTTCATCACGCATAAAACCATCACCATCGAGAGAAAAACGACCGTTTCGGCTCATCATCTCCTGACCTTCGTAGTTGATATTAAAAAATCCGTTGCCCTGAATAGCGAAATCGAACAGATTTCCCGTCGATTCCAAACTTCCCGGCTCAAGGTTAAGCTGCTGATTGGCAATAGGGTCGGACACATTCTGTCCGTTTAATTGCTCCTGAAAAGCATTAAAGAAAAGCTGATCCTTTTTATAGCCCGGCGTGTTGATATTAGCCAGATTATTAGCCGTGATATCCTGATAGCGGGATATCATCTGCATGGCTTTCATTGAAAATTTAAGGCGATCGATCATGGAAACTTCTCGTTACATTCTATTTTACAAGATGAAGTTGGCAAATGGTATGCCGCGTTTGAGAAGTGCTTTCTACCCTTATTCCCGCTCATTTACAGCCCGTGATGCGGAAATTTTATCGGAAATTCTTGCCACAGGGTTCATATTGAGGCTTAGGATGAGAGTGAGGGTGAATCTATCTGCCACCAATTGGATTTGTATGCAGCATTGTGAGTTTACCCGTCAGACGGCTCATTCTGGAGAGTAGTAGGTTTTCTTGGTGTCATATCAATATTCATTTGTCGCAATAAAACTGCCGGGTTTTGTTGAGCTTGTGTTGCAGTATCAACTCGTATTCTCTAAACCTGAAAAGTTAGCGACTATATAGCTTTGACATAACAATACAATATGATGGTCGTGTCGGGTAAAATCGTAGTACATCCACCAAAATGTGGTGTATGCGACATTAGCATGCATTAGCAGAGTTTATGAGCAGGGCACCTTCCGGCACAAGGCCGGAAAGACGATTCTGCTGCAAACCTATTGTCATATCAATATTCATTTGTCGAAATACGGCTGGCTGGTTTTATGGCGATAGCTTGATATGTAGTTGTGGCGGAGTTTCATGGGCATTCAGCCGCCAGACGGGGATGTATTCGATCAGAGAGAACGTTAATTCCCAACCCGATCAACAATTTCATTAACTGAGGTATTCTTAAAATTCAGCTCTTCCGAAACCGATCGTATCTGCTCAGCGCTAACGCCGGAATTGTAAAGCCGTGTTATTTCAGCCGAAGAAAAATCTTCAAGTACACCTGTTTCCGCAAGGTCACTCAAAAATGACGCCGTAACGCCATCTTCATAGAAATTCCCGATTTCCCAAGCCTCCCACGTGCTAAAGATTTCCGCCTGATCGAGTTCCTTCAAATAATCAACCGTAACGTTGTTAGAAAAAAGCGTTGATATTTCCCAATACTCCAATCCATTCAGCATATCGGCCTGTTCTATTTGCTCCAGATAAGTAACCGGCACAGAAGCTTCGAATAGATGATCTATTTCCCAGCTTGGAAACTCCCTGCCCAGTTCTCCGCTGTTGAGTTTCTGCAAATATTCATTGTAGGATAAATCAAGCCCATTGGTAGCGGAAGCATCGGTGTATCCATCTGCAAATCCCTCCTCAAAATCATCAATCACCTCTGTCGTAGAATTATTGTCCGCATTCCCAAAAAAGGGCAGATTGATGTAATCGTAATACGACAACACAGGCAGAACAATGCAGATCACAAATATGAGAAGATTTTTTATCCAGTTTGACCCGGCTTTTTTACCACCGGCGTCTTTTTTCTCAACTGTACTCAGATTCTGTTCAAAGTTTTTATCTGTTGGAAAAGGATTCTGATTGTCATCTGACGATGCCTTATTTTCACTGCCACGCTCCCGCAGCATGTTAGAAAGTGATCTGTTTTTATTGTCCTTACTCATCGAAATTTCTTTGATCTCTATTTACAACACCTGAAAAGGATACCCGGTACCAATTTATGATGGCTCCAAGTTTAGAAATTGAATATTATTCACGCTCAGCCATCAATCAAAGTTAATCAATCTGAACGACGTGCTCACATCCGATTTATCACAACTCATTAGATCCCGCCGGTCCGTATATCCACATCAGTTTAACAGCAAACCCATTTCAAAGGATGTTCTCGAAGAATGTCTTGAAAACGCGCACTGGGCACCCAATCATAAGCTAACAGAACCCTGGCGATTTAAAGTTTTGCGCAACGAAAAGAAAGATGATTTCGCTGATTTTTTCGCCGAAACCTACAAGCTTGTTACCCCATCCGAAAAGTTTCTGGAAGCCAAATATGAGAAGTTGAAATCGAAGGTAAACCAATCCTCAGCTGTGATTGTCATCTATTTTCACCGCGATCCTTTGGAGCGTCTGCCTGAGTGGGAAGAATTGGCGGCTGTGTCTATGGCTGTGCAGAATTTCTGGCTCACCGCCGCTGCTCACGGAATCGGCATGTACTGGGGATCTCCGGGACTGATCAACCATGTGGATGATTTTTTCCAGCCCCGGAAAAATGAGAACTGTCTGGGATTTTTATTCATGGGCTACCACGATGAACCAGGTCAAAAACCCACAAAAGGCAACCTGGAAGATCGGGTTGAGTGGATGGATTGAGGGATTGAATCCAGATCCAAAGGACTAATAATCTCTGTAAATATCTCTTCTGTGACAAATGCGTATAACTAAAATCACAATCTCTTCATCTTTTATCTGACTAATAATTCTATGGTCGCCAATCCTGTAGCGCCAAAGCCCCTTCATCCTCCCTTTCAAAGATGTACCAAATCTGCGCGGGTTTTCATCGCCCGTCAGATTGTGACGCAACCACTTTAGAATTCGATCTTGATCCTGCGGGTTTAACTTACGTAGTTCTTTTCGAGCGCGATTGTCAAATTCAATCCTCCAGGTCATCGCCACGCTCTAATTGTTCCAAAGTCCAACGCTCTTCCTCAGGCTCTTCAATACGTTGCTGGGCGATATAAATATCTTCCATCTCATCAAGCTTTTCTTCGAGAGCCTGCCGCACATAATATGTTTTAGTCCGCCCCGTGACTTTTGCTAATTCATTAAGACGTTTTTCGAGTGTTTCCCCTAATCTTACCGTTATTGACATATTCTCATACTCTTTGTTTTACTTGTAAGACAGATATTACGGAATTACTGAACTACATGAAATGCTATAAATATTTGCTTAACAGATATCCACAAAGAGTCTATTTAACTGAGTTCGATTTCAAGAAGTGTTTAATTAGCCAGAATTGATGGGCATTTATTACTTCCTATACCTTTGTGAATGCTTTTTTTGCCAAATTTGAGTCCAACTCAGGTATCAAGGATCTACTCATGCTCTTTTTGTTCCGGCAAAAAGAACCAATCCGGCCGGCCGGCGGACCTCCGCTGCGGCTATTTGTCCGGCAGTGTTATCACGCCCGTTTGACACAAAAGTGATCGGCAATCAAGTTACCCACTTTTCTGCTTTGACGGGCTGATGGTATCACACTGCTATTCGGCCAAATTTCCGAGGCGGGTTTAGTATCTTCCTAATCATAACCTATCTAATACTTCGCATGTCACCATGCCTACTAAAGTTTAAATCTCTAAACGGGCAAAATATTCCAAACCTTGAACAAAACTAAACAGCGCTCACAAAAAAAAGCACGAGCAGAATTAACCACACGTGCTTTTAATATTTTTTGTAAAGAAATCAGATCTGATCTGATTCAGATGTTATTTATTTCTCTTGCGCTCATGCTCTTTCAGATACATTTTGCGTATTCGAAGTGATTTTGGCGTTACTTCCAGAAGTTCATCTATATCTAGGAATTCGATATGCTCTTCCAGACTCATCTTTTTAGCAACGGAGATTTTAACAGCATCCGCGGTTATTGACGCACGGTGGTTCGTCAGGTTCTTCTTTTTGGCAATGTTAACAGGAAGTTCTCCCGCGCGATTATTCATACCAATTACCTGACCTTCATACACTGAAGTACCGGGCTCAACAAAAAACAATCCGCGATCCTGCACATTCTCAAGCGCATAACCGGTTGCTTCTCCCTGCTCCAACGCTACAATAGCACCACGGCTTCTGCCCGCGATATCACCTTTGTACGGTTCGTATGCGTAATACTGCTGGTGCATCAGTCCTGTACCACGCGTATCGGTGAGCATTTCGCCTCTGAAGCCAATCAAACCGCGCGAAGGTACATGGAATACAATTCTGTTATTCTCGCCTTCCTGATGCATACTCTGCATAATACCTTTTCTCTTCTGCAGATTGTCGATCACCTTATTACTGTAATCGGTGTTCACATCAACAATAACTTCCTCAACCGGCTCGAGTGTTTGACCGTCTTCCTCACGATAAAGTACCTCAGGACGTGAAACTGAGAACTCATATCCTTCACGGCGCATAGTTTCAATCAAAATAGCGAGCTGTAATTCTCCACGTCCGGCTACTTTATACACATCGGCACTCTCAGTTAGAGAAACCTGGATAGCCACGTTGTTGCGATCTTCTTTTTCAAGACGATCTTTCAAAAAGTTTGAAGTCACATAATTACCTTCTTTCCCGGCAAAAGGAGAATCATTCACACGGAAAAACATAGCCATGGTTGGCTGATCGATATCCTGAAACGGCAGGTGCGTCATGTCGGAACTGGCGGTGAGCGTGTCTCCGATATTTACATCTTCATAACCGGCAATAGCGATAATATCGCCCGCGATTGCTTCTTCAACAGGCTCGCGATTTAATCCGGAAAACGTAAACAATTTCGTCACTCTGCCCTGATCTTTCTTCTCTCCTTTATAGGAAAGCAAGCCGAGATCATTATTCACTTTAACTACGCCCTGTTCTATACGTCCCACGCCAATTCGGCCGAGGTAGTCGTTATACTCAACGGAAGAAACCAGCATTTTGAAAGGCTTTTCTGAATCGGTATCCGGTGGAGGAACTTCATCAACAATCGTATCGAAAAGAACTTCAAGATTATCATGCAGATTATCGGGCTCAGTTCCCGCCACACCATCAATTCCAATGGCGTAAAGCACGGTAAAATCGAGCTGCTCATCGGTGGCGTTCAGATCCACAAACAGGTCGAAAATTTCATTTAAAACGGCATCGGGACGAGCATCCTGACGATCAATTTTATTGATAAGCACAATTGGCTGATAACCGAGCTGGAGCGACTTTCTCAAAACGAATTTAGTTTGAGGGAGCGGCCCTTCGGCAGCGTCAACCAAAAGGATAACACCATTTACCATTTTCAGGATACGTTCTACCTCTCCGCCGAAGTCGGCGTGACCGGGAGTATCCACGATATTAATTTTTGTGTTTTTCCAGTTAATCGCCGTGTTTTTTGCGCTGATGGTAATTCCTTTCTCGCGTTCGAGATCGTTGGAATCCATGATTCGGTCGGCCACTTGCTGATTTTCACGAAACGTTCCGCTCTGCTTGAGCATAGCATCAACGAGTGTGGTTTTTCCATGATCGACGTGCGCCACAATGGCGATATTACGAATTGACTGGGTTTGCATATAAGATGATGGTTTTAGGGAGGATTGTAAAGCCGCCAAATATACGGATTATCTGGCACAGTAACGGAAGCTTTAAATAATTTATTTCAAAAAACCATACTAAACTGCTTGACTTTAACGTATTTAATACTGAATATTGAAATGTTAACATTAAGGTAACATTGAAGTAACATACAGCTAACACTGCATGACATAAAACATCCACTACTCATTAACCTTCAGGAGGTTGTCATGAGAGCAAAATTATACGAGAAATATTACAAACTGGGATTTTCACAAGACATGTGTAAATCTTTGCATTTAAAAAAGCCTAAGAAGAACGTTAAGCGTTTTTACTACCTTTTAATGGCCTTAGTTTTTACTATTGGAATGCTGACAGAACTATAATTTCCGGTTTCAGAATAGAGAAATCGTTCATTTTCGTACATTAAGAGAAAGCCAACTACCCGTCTATTACCACTTAGGCTGCTTGTTGGCTTTTTTTGTGAGCCGTTTATGAGCTTCCGTAAATCGTAGAAATCGTTTCTTCAACTCCTCTACCGGAAGCGCGGTAAGCATTTCCCGCAAATCATCCACATTAATTTCCTCCATATCTTCCCGCAGCTCAAGATAAAGATAGCTGTTCAAAAACACGGTTAATCTACTCTCATAAGCATTTTGATACACATGCATAGTGTGATCTAAAAACTTCTCGGTATGATTGATTATGCTGTCACGATCAAGATTGAAGTTTTCCGAGCGTTGTTCTGTGTAATAAATTTTATTAATCTCATAATCTTTTAGCTCAATGGTCACGCTGCCGGGTTTCAGCGGATTATAATAGATCTGACTGAGGACATACGTTCCCTGAATCTGAATATCGGGTGTTTCAAGAAAGGGTTTATCTGCATGCAGATTTTCCGGCGAATGAGGCATGAGCGCGTATAAAGAATCACGCTCTTCATACACATTTACCCCTATTTCATCTGTCCCAACCGGTCTGTCACTATCCTGAGCCAAAACCGGAAAACTCAATATAATTACTGCCACCAAGCTCAAAAGCAGGAGTTTTGTCGCGTTACAAACGAAATTATATGTTCCCTGTTTCAAAATCATTCTACTCTGATGCGTACGATCTCAGTCGTGTAATATCTTTCTCCCATTCCTCTGTGTTGGGTGTTTCGAGAACCATGGGAATCCGCGCAAAACGATCATCACTGCAGATCCATTTAAAAGCATCTTCGCCAATGAGTCCCTGACCAATCGGATCATGCCGATCCACTTTTGACCCACACGGTTTTTGGGCGTCGTTCAGATGAAGAGCTTTCAAATATTCAAGTCCAATCAAAGCGTCGAAGTCGTTCCAGAATTTGTCAAACGATGTTTTTTCAGACAAATCATAGCCCGCCACAAAAGCGTGACACGTATCTATACATACGCCAACCCGCTCTTTATCATCCACCTGATCGATTATTTCGGCGAGATGCTCGAGCTTATACCCCACATTGGTTCCCTGTCCCGCGGTGTTTTCAATTACAGCGGCGCAGAATTCGGTTTCATCAAGTGCCAGATTGATACTTTCGGCAATGACCGACAGGCATTCCTGCTCGGTATATTGTTTAAGATGAGCTCCCGGATGAAAATTCAACATCGTAATTCCAAGTTGCTCACAGCGCTGAAGTTCATCCAAAAAAGCATCACGCGATTTCTTCAGGGCATCGGGCTTGGGATTGCCCAAATTGATTAAATAGGAATCGTGCGGAATAATCTGATCGGGCGTAAAACCAAGACGCTCACACTCTTTCTTAAATCCGTCAATTTCATTCTCTTCGAGTGGCTTGGCTTTCCATCTTCGTTGATTTTTCGTGAACAACGCAAAGGCTGTCGCTCCGATATCTTTTGCCCGTTGCGGCACGTTGGAAACCCCGCCAGCCGCTGAAACATGCGCTCCGATAAAGAGATCTTCTTTCTTCATAAAAAAATTACTGATCCAATCTGTGTTTAAATTTCATCCTTAAGACTTCTGACAATGCTGAAAGGTAGCAAATCTTGCTGTATTTACCGGAATTTCCCAATTGTTTTACTGCTTTCTCATCACTATTCTGATCTGCGAATAAAATTAGTGGTGAAGTCACTTTAAGAAGTGAAACAATAATGTTGAAGTTCAATAGCGTTGATCCGTCCGGTAGGTGGAGGGGCCTTCTGAAACCTTATTAATTGGAAGAAATTGTTGTGTAAAATCATGAATCCTAAGAAAAATTACTCGTGTAAAAGTCCCGGCGGGACGACCAATATCCTAACCCCGGAATTCCGCAACGCGATCACTTTGTGAAATTCCGGGGATTAAAAAAACAAAAAAGTGCGAGGAGGCTCTAATTACGACAGGGCAATAAAACTAACCGACGAGCATGAGGAGACAGAAAACCACGAGCAAAATTCTTTCCTTCCAAACCAGAGACAGTGATCAAATATGTTGAAATCTTTTCCCAACACCAATAACTCAGCTATTTTATGATTGAAATTCAAAATATCAGCAAATCTTTTGGTGATGAAGTTGTTCTTAAAAACCTTCACACAGAGCTTCATCCCAACACTATTTACGGCTTACTTGGAAAAAACGGAGCCGGGAAAACAACGCTCATCAATTTGATGATGGGATTTTTGGAAGCCGATTCGGGAGATGTGGTTTTTGATGGAAAATCCATTCAACACTACGCCCACGAAATAAAGCAATCAACGGGAATTTTGTCGGATGATCTTCCCCTCGTCGATCAGTTAACCGGTTATCATAATCTGGAATTTGCCGCGAGTCTTTATGGATTACCCGCTGGAGAAGCCAAAATGCGCTTCACATCTCTGTTTGAGTATTTTTTTGATGATGTAAATGAATTGCACAAACCGCTCAAGCAATATTCAACCGGAATGCGCAAGAAACTCATGCTCATCTCAGCCGTAATGCACAAACCAATAGTGCTGATT
>Ga0306910_1000172_pt1 | contig 38056 bp, 43 predicted proteins | sample AntRauMFilla2698_FD_190438 | JGI IMG/M metagenome (GOLD analysis project Ga0306910, IMG submission 190438) | Saline lake microbial communities from Rauer Islands, Antarctica - Metagenome Filla 2 #698 (v2) (version 2) | ecosystem: Environmental > Aquatic > Non-marine Saline and Alkaline > Saline ... | reverse complement strand
GCTTGGCCCCATCGGGAATATCCCGCCAGCCGAGGCCGAAGAGAACTTCTATGCACAGCGTGACGTGCTCGATATGGTCGCGTGAAATGAAGCTATAGGTCTCCGGTAAAACCGGGGCGATTCAGTATGCCCAGAGCCGTTCAGTAGCTTGGTCTTGTGCTTCCTCAATCTGTTCGAAGATGTATTGCCCCAACCATTCACCAAGCGCTGTGCGGTTCAGCCTTCGATGCAGGCGTTCTGCTGAGGCTTTCCTGGCACATTATCGACACGAATTGTTTACGGCAGACCACGCCGTTGAATGATCTGGTTCAAGCTGCGCGCAACGCGCTCGGCAGGCATTGAGATGGCTATTTCGATGCACAAACCGTCGCGGTTGAAGTCGTCCAGCATGTTCAACTTCGCGATCGAACGACTGTCTGCAACTGATACGCCAAAAAGCCTGATGAAAAACACTCTTACTTTCAGGCAATAATCTTGGAGTATTTTGGAGTGCCTGCACCATCTGCGAGCTCAGTCAGATCAGCAGTTTGCAACGTATCGTCTGGTAAAGGATTGATGTCACTGTTCCGTTGTTGAAGTATCGCAGCCACCTTCAATCACCCACATTTCTTGTAAACTAAACCACTCATCCTCTGCGTATTAAGCTGCCCCAAGCCTCTCCGGTTTTTACGCGAGGTGAGCTAATCGAGCACTTCGGAAGACTACAGTTCAGAGTTCCCGTTAAATAGGTACCGGCGGATAGAATGTTTATTAGTCGTGGCAGTGCCTACGCCGCACTGGATGGCTGCTGCCGTGATCACATGGCTCATCCGTTCAGCTTGGCCGATAGAAAAACCATATCATTCGGGCTGATCAGACCATCACAATCCAAACGAAAATCAGACTTACGACCAGATAGACCAGAGTGTTGACCATCCAGCGGATCAAACCGGCCTCCCCCTCCGGGTCTACGCCCAAACGTTCGCAAACTTTCGTACCAGGCCAGAGAAACGCTTCGGAAAGTGTCATGCTATATACTCCTATAATGCGCATTTTAGATACGTATTACCTACGGGTTTTAATTGCGCACTGCAAATACTAAATAATGCCAATGCAGTTTGACAAATTTACCGATTACGGCCTCCGCGTACTGATAATGTTGGCTGTGCGTGCGCCCGACAGGGTGGCTACTTCGGAGATCGCGTTGACATATGGCTTGTCGGAGCATCATTTATCCAAAGTCGCGACGCGATTGGTCGCCGAGGGGTTCGTGGCCTCTGAACGGGGGCGCAACGGTGGCCTCACGCTTGCGCGCAGTGCCGCAGAGATCACCATCGGTGAAGTCGCGCGCGCGATGAAGCGGGACGATCCGGTGGTGGAGTGTTTCGGCACCGACACCTCATGCCTCATTTTACCCGTGTGCGGTTTGCGCGGCCCACTGGCACAGGCACAGGAGGCTTTCTTCGCAACGCTCGACGCTTATTCGCTGTCTGATGTGACACGGGCACGTGGTGCTCTGGCTGACTTGCTCAATACAAAAGGGGCGCAAGATAAAGCGCTGAAAACGTCAGGCAAAGCGCGCCGAGCGCATGGTTGAATCCCCGCTGCCATCTGGGTGCTGCCGCAAGCCCCAGATACTCTGCAAGGATAATTCGCGCCTTTAGCCATGCGAACAGAAGAACGCTAAGGCCGGTAGCCGTCGGCCAATACGTTGAGAGGACAGGAAACGACAACGCCGTCGATGCGATGCTGAGCCCGATCAAAGACAGCCATGCGATATGCAATCGACCGATGTCCTTCATAGTAAATAAATTACAGGGAACAGCAGCACCCACACCAAGTCTACCATATGCCAGAATGCAGTTGCGTCTGCGATGTTGTCTTCGGTGTCGCGCCACGCGACCAGCAGCAATATCAGAACCCCGGCGCCGACATGCGCTGCGTGAAAACCCGTTAGCATAAAGTAAAAGTTGAAAAACGGGTGCGTGTCCCAAACGATGCCACTGGCAGATTTGGCTACAAACTCGGATCCTTTGATCCACAGGAAAATGCATCCAAGTAAAGATGCGCCAACCAGTGCCAGCCGTTTTTTGAAGCGCTGTGTAGGTTGCGTCCACTTGCCTGCGAGTGCGGCCAGATAGCCGCTGGTAATAAGAATAACAGTGTTGATACCCGCGCCGGTCCGGTCAAGCATGTCCTGAGAGGCATCAAACCCTTCAATATCCGTCAAGCGGACAGACAGAAACACAATCAGGCCTACCCCGAACACCAGCAGCTCGCTGACGATCAACACCCAGATCATCAACTCGCCCGGCAACTCGTCCAGCAGGCTGTCGGATTGGGATGTCATACCGCGAACGCAGGCCGTGCCGCACTTCGTTGCTGATAGGCATCCATAACAGAAGCACAATCAAGCGGAGCATCATTTGCCGCGACGGTCACCCGAGCACCGCGATGGAAAATGAGCGCGTCCGATCGCAGGATCAACAACTTGGCTGAATGGTCGTTATACCATCCGTCCGGCACGGCGTATTTACGCCCTGCCTGCACAAGGTCCACCGCGCCCACGCACATCAGGTGTTCGATCACATGCGCGCGCATTTTGTCATCGCAGCTGAGAGCGACACCTTTGCCGACGCGAAGCTGTCCCGCCTCGTTGGCGCGGGTCCACGCACCAGTCTCGGACAGGATCTCCAAAAAACCAAAAGGCGTATGCCCTTGGAAATTCCGCCGCAGGGTGCCTGACTGGGCCGCTCGCGCCAAGCTGTCATCGGGCAATGCAAAATGGTCCAGACTGATTGGCACATATCTGGCCCTTCCCAACGCGTCCGCCACGGCTGTCGCCGGAGCATGCCGCGCATCCGATGGGGGCGAAGCAGCATCCAACGCCGAGATCCAATCACGGTAGGGTGGCCGTCGATGGACTTGGAGGTAAGCAGCGCGGTCGGACAGACGGCACATCGCGGCACGTTCCGGCCCACGCATTTCTTGAACATATCTATCATTTTAACGGGTCTCTAATGCTCTGCCGGTTCTTACCTGCATCCGAGACCAGCCGCATGCCAAGATGAGCCGGAGGTGCGCCCACCGCACAACCGCCGCGTGCGGGGTCGCGCACAAGATATGACATGACGGCCTCATGCTCTCCGCCCATGATGAAGGCGGGGCACCGGTCAGGATCAGCTGGCGCTTGTCCGTCTGATCCGGCATAGCAATCCTGTGTCCACTCCCAGACGTTTCCGTCCAGATCGGAGACCCCGTCCGAGGTTGTTGAAAATGCGCCGCTGGGGCGTAAGGCGCGGCCTGTGCGGCTGGCTTCGATCAGGTAGGTCGAGGCCCAAGTGAGTGAAGGGTCATTGAAAATAGGGTCCGGTTTCTCGGGCATCACCTCGTCCGAGATCTCGATCCACTCAGCCGCAGACGGCAGGCGCCAGGTGGCATCGCCCTGACTGTTGACCCAGGCCACAAATTGCATCGCGTCGGGAAAGCTGAGCCCTGTTGCGGGATAGTCTATGTCTCCGAGTTTGCGCGAAAAATCCAGATCGCAGGCTTTCGCATCGTGGCAGGTTTGCCATTCCTGAACTGTGACTTCGCGTGTCTGCACCCACAAACTGCGCCCGTCTTTCAGGGTAACGGCCTGTGCCTGAAGGGTATCGGATGTACCTCGCAGCACATCGCCCGGGCCACGCAAAACCAGCGCGGCGCCGACAAGGGCCACCACAGCCAAACCCGCTGCCGCAAAGCGAAGCGACGCTTTGAAAAACCGCGAGGCTGGTGTGGTGGCTTTCATGATCTTGTCCTTTATCGTCGGATCAGGCTTCAAACTCGCGGGGGGCTGCGACTTGTTCCATGAGCGCATTGTCCCATTCCCCTTGGACGACAAAGTGCGCGGTAGCCCCCTTCAGAGACGCGATAATCAGGTTGTGGTTCACATAGGCGTAAACGCCCGGCTGCTCGAAGGTATACATCGCGGCCATCGCGGTGCCGCCGCGCACAAACCATGTCTCCACTGAGGTCAGCGGATCAACGTCGAACGACGTCTCCCAGACATAATCGCCGTAGCCCCCGATCAGGTGCGGTCGGCTGTCAACGTTGCAGGAGTTATGCACCATCAGTACGGTTTCGCCCACGCTAAACTTCATCGCGTTCTCGCCGGTAATGGCACCGACTGCCCCGTTGAACACCTGATGGGTGGGGGTGAGGGTCGCCATCGCATCAAGACTGTCGGCATAATCGTCACCCGCATTGGCATAGCTTTTGAAATCGCCATTCTCGTCCTTGGGCAAATAGTAATCCTGCTCGCCCATGTAGGCGATCTTGTCGTAGGTCAGCTGGTTGCCGTCGCGGTCTTTAAGCCCGTCGCGCGGCAGCACCATAACGGCACCGTTCATGCCGTGGCAGACGTGGTACGGGATCATCGCGCCACCAGGCGCACAGTGATAGGTAAAGCAGCCGGCTTTGGTCGCCTTCCAGCGCAGCACAACCTCTTCGCCGGGGTAGACGTGGGTCAGACCACCCCCGCCCAACGCACCTGTGGAGGCGTGAAAGTCGATGTTGTGCTCCATCATGCTGTCCACGGGGTTGCGCAGTGTCAGCTCGACCATATCGCCCTGGTGGCAGATGATCAGGGGCCCCGGAACCGATCCGTTGTAGGTCAGCGCCCAGACGGATGCGCCGGTGTCTTCGTCAACGACCATCAGCCGCTCGGTGGTCTCCATAAAGACCTCGATGATCTTTGGACCACCAGTCGCTACCTGTTCGTGAACCGGGGCGTAGGGAGGCGCGACCAGCTCTTGCTTGACGCGGGTGTAGCCGGACAGATCGGCAGGTTTCGCGGTGCTGTCAGCGGCTTGCGGATCTGCGGCTCTGTAGATCTTTGCGGAAGCCGCATCGGCAATGCTGCGGGAGGGGCGGTGCGGGGCGTTCATGGCACCCGCGCCGGTTGCGATCGCGGCACTGGCCAGCAGTGATCCGCGCAAGACGTTTCGGCGGCTGGTGGTCATAGAACCGGGATTACTAAGTTTAGTCATGGCTTTTCTCCTTCGAAGTTGGCTGTATCGTGATGTTGGCGTGATCGCCTCACAGGCCGCTCAAAGCTTCCTCAAACCGCTCTTTCGCTTTTCTTGGCATGCGACCTTCCAGAAAGCCGTCCGGCGCTGTGGCTTTATCGCCAACGGCAACGACCATCACCATGCCCATGGCGAAATGCGGCTTGCACTGCACGCCATAGAAACCAGCTTCGGTGAACGTGACCTCGATTTCTTCGTTGATTTTGCCTGCGAAATCCTCGGCGCCCTCGGGCATCATGCCGTCGATGGATTCGGCGTTGTGACCGCGGTCGGTAGCAACAAATTTGACGGTATCCCCTTCCGCAATACGCAAAGCTGATGGCTCGAAAACCATCGCGCCGCTTTCACCGCGATTCAACATCTGGACTTCAAAAGTCTCGGCGATGGCGGAACCCCCGAGGGCGATAACGATGGCGGCGGACGTCATTAAAGTGCGAAACATTTGCTTTCCTTTCAATGTCAGCGTTTGTTGACAAAAGATTTATGCGAAGTGCTGTGCCTGAACTTTGTGGAACCACAAACTTCGGAGCGCAAATCGCGGGGTTTCTTGATGCTGGTGGTTTTGCGGAAACGTCAGTACCAACAGAATACCTGAACTGGGTGGGGAACCTGCTGTGCCTTTGAGACTGGACGAAAGCCTGCTTGCGCCTTTGCCGCCGTTCTCTTTGTTGGAGCGTGGTCAGATCAGGACAATTCTGGATCAGGCCATCAGCCGCAGGGCGGATGCGGGCCTGACTGTTTTTGACGAAGGCGAAGCCGCAGACCGGTTCTATCTGCTGCTGGACGGAACCATCCGGGTTGTCAAAATTACCCCCCACGGGGATCAGGTTACCTCGTTGCACATTCCTGCGGGGCAGTTGTTCGGCATCGCCCCTGCGCTGGGGCGGGACACCTATCCCGCAACCGCGATCACCGCCTCGGAGGCGTTGCTTCTGTCATGGCCGGTCTCGTTGTGGCACGGCTTCGTTGCGGACTATCCGGGCTTCGCGACCGAAACCTACAAGACCGTCGGCGCACGCGTGACCGAGATGAACACCCGCATCGTCGAGATGTCGACGCAGCATGTCGAGCAGCGCATTGCCCGTGCCCTACTGCGCCTCGTGAACCAGTCAGGCAAGCGCACGGAAGAAGGGATCGAGATCAGTTTTCCGATCACCCGTCAGGATGTGTCAGAGATGACGGGCACTACGCTGCACACTGTCAGCCGCCTGTTGAGTGCATGGGAAAAAGACGGACTCGTCAGCAGTAAACGCAAGAAAATCGTGGTATGCGACCCTCACCGTCTCGTTCTTCTGGGCGATGCCTGATCATCCTTCGACAGCGTGATGCAACTCGGCCCGAAACACCTGTTCATCCAATCCGTACTCCACACAGGCGTCATTGACCGTATGAAACGGATTCACCATGCAGCCGACGCAGAGCATCCTGTGACGCAGGAAGACGGCAATCGTATCCGGCCAGATCGACATGAGCGTGTCGAGCGGTAAATCGGGATCGTCGAGGGTGTGTCGGTTCATGATCGGCTCCTCACTGCCTTACAAATCTAGACGCTGCAATTGGCTCAAACGTTGCGCTTGCACAAACTCGGGCGTGCTGCGGCCTGTTACCTCTCGCTCCATTACACCTGAATGGAGGGCTGAAAGGATGGCCGAAATCCTGACAAAGTCACGGGCGCGCAATATTTTCTACGCAGGATCGCTGTTCTTCGTAGTCATCTTCATCGCGCTGACCGTGCATTCGCACCGCTACATCGTGGACGTCTCGACCGCCGGCATGCCGCTGAGTGAAGAGGTCATTCACGGCAAGCATATCTGGGAGCGTCATTCCTGCATCAACTGCCATTCGTTGCACGGCGAAGGCGCGTATTTCGCACCCGAGGTCGGCAACGTGATGACGCGCTGGGGTGTGCTGGACGATCCCGACGCAGCCGCCGAAATCCTCGGCGGCTGGATGGCCAGCCAACCCAGCGGCATCGAGGGCCGTCGCCAGATGCCATATTTCGAGATGACTGACGAAGAAGTCCGCGCCTTGTCGGAATTTCTGCGTTGGGCGGATCAAACAGACACACAGGGCTGGCCGCCCAACGACGCGGGTTAAGGAGGACACGCTATGAAATATGAAACACAAAGAGTGGCCTACTGGTACTTCCTCGCAGCGATGGCGCTGTTCGGTATTCAGGTAGCAGGGGGCCTTGTCGCCGGGTGGATTTACGTCTCGCCCAACTTCCTGTCCGAGATTTTGCCGTTCAATATCATCCGGATGATCCACACCAATGCGCTGATCGTTTGGTTACTGCTGGGCTTCTTTGGTGCGGCCTACTTCCTCGTGCCAGAAGAGGCGGAACGGGAGATTTATTCGGTCAAACTGGCCTATCTACAATTGATCATTCTGCTGGTTGGCACATTGGGCGCTGTCGGCAGCTACCTCATGGGCATCCACGGCGGGCGCGAGTTTCTGGAGCAACCGCTCTGGGTGAAATTCGGCATTCTCGTAGCTGCACTCATCTTCCTGTTCAACATCACGATGACCTCGCTTGCGGGTAAGAAAACTGCCATCACCAACGTGCTGTTGATGGGTCTGTGGCTGCTGTCGCTGCTGTGGATCTTTGCCTTCATCAACCCTGACAACCTCAGCTTGGACAAAATGTACTGGTGGTTCGTTGTTCACCTTTGGGTGGAGGCCACTTGGGAGCTGGTCATGGCTGCGATCCTTGCCTTCCTGCTACTCAAGCTGACAGGTGTGGACCGTGAAGTGGTCGAGAAATGGCTCTACGTTATTGTCGCCACCGCGCTTTTCTCGGGTATCCTCGGCACGGGCCACCACTTCTATTGGATCGGCTTGCCCGGCTACTGGCAGTGGATCGGCTCCATCTTCTCGACCTTTGAGGTGATCCCCTTCTTCCTGATGATGACATTCGCGTTCATCATGGTCTGGAAGGGCCGCCGCAACCACCCCAACAAGGCAGCCCTTTTGTGGTCACTTGGGTCCAGCACTGTCGCCTTCTTCGGCGCGGGCGTCTGGGGTTTCCTGCACACGTTGCACGGGGTGAACTTCTACAGCCACGGCACGCAGATCACTGCGGCCCACGGCCACCTTGCCTTCTATGGTGCTTATGTGGCGCTGAACCTCGCGATCTTCACCTATGCCTTCCCGATCCTGAAAGAACGCGCACCTTATAATCAGGTGCTCAACATGGTTTCCTTCTGGCTGATGACCGGCGGTATGGCGTTTATGACCTTCGTGCTGACCTTTGCAGGCACCATCCAGACCCACATGCAGCGGGTTGTCGGTGACTACTACATGGATGTGCAGGACAGCCTGTCGATCTTTTACATGATGCGCTTCGGTGCGGGTGTTTGTGTGGTGCTGGGTGCGTTGCTGTTCATCTACTCGATGGTGGTTGTCCGCGACCGCGAGATCATCGCGCCGGGTCCTGCAAACCCTGTACCGGGAGAATAAGGGATGAACGATATGACACCCCTTACAGGCATTCCGCATTACCACGAGACTGGTCAGGAATGCGCGCTGTTCGAGACAGCACAAGCCAACCGTTTGCCCCTTCTTCTGAAGGGGCCTACGGGCTGCGGCAAAACCCGCTTCGTCGAGCATATGGCCGCCAAGACGGGCCGCAAACTCTATACCGTCGCCTGCCATGACGATCTGTCGGCGGCGGATCTGATCGGGCGTTACCTGCTGAAAGGGGGAGAGACCGAATGGGTCGATGGCCCCCTGACGCGGGCGGTGCGCGAGGGGGCGATTTGCTACCTCGACGAGATTGTCGAGGCGCGCAAGGACGTGACTGTGGTGCTGCACCCGCTGACGGATAATCGCCGTACCCTGATGATTGACCGCACCGGCGAGGAGCTGCGCGCGCCTGACGGCTTCATGCTGGTGGCGAGCTACAACCCCGGCTACCAGAACGTGCTCAAACGGCTCAAACCTTCCACCCGCCAGCGGTTTCTCTCGGCCAGCTTCGATTTCCCGAATGCGCAGATCGAGACTGAAGTGGTCGCAGAGGAAAGCGGGATTGATGCCAGCCGCGCAGCAGGTCTGGTCCGTTTGGGTGGCTCAATCCGCCGTCTGTCGGGGATGGATTTGGAGGAAGGCGTCTCGACCCGACTGCTGATTTATGCGGCAACGCTGATCAACAGTGGCATGTCCTTTGATCACGCGATCGAGGCGGCGATCATCGAGCCGCTCAGCGATGATGCGGACATTCAACAAGCCCTGCGCGACCTTGTCGCCGCAACATTCGGATAACACTCATGGCCCTGCATCCCCTTGATCTGATGGAGCCCGAAGAAACCGTCGGTAAACTCTGGCATGATATGGCCGAGGGAATGGGAGCCGATACCCGCTATCCGGACGCCGCCGTGGCTTTGAAAGATGTGCGCACCAGCCTTGCAGTTCTGTTCCGCGCCCTTGGCGGGCTGCCGGGGGCGGAGCTGTCGGAGGCACCCGCTGGGCTGGTCCAGCACCGCCGCACCGTGCGCCGCCGTGTGGCTGTCGAGCGGGACAAGAATTACATCGCAAGCTTTGACGGTATGGGCCTGCGCCTGCCGCCTGTTATGGATTACTTCAACGATGCGGGGCTGAACCGCGCGGCATATTTCTGGCTCACCGCATTGGCCGCATCGGTCGATCTTGAGGCGCATCCGCTGCCTTCCCTGACGCTTAACGGCCACACCTTTGATACCGCGCAGATCGCGATGAATGCCCAAGCGAGCGATGCCGCCTTTTCTCGCTGCACAGGCCTGCGAGCGGCCTTTACCCAAATGGCCCACCTCTGTGTGGCCCTGCGCCCTGCACAAACGCTCCCCGCCGCCGAGGCCGCGATTGAATGTGCCATCCGCAACCAGCTCGACGGGACCTGCGCCATTACACCTGCACAGGCTGCCACACGCGGATATACTCCGTTCCAACCCATCCCGATCTGGCTGCGCTTCGTGGCCCCCACCGCAGGCGATGCCGCCACCGAGGCGTCCGACGCCGATGCACCGCCGCCCGCTGCTGCCACCACCACGCGAAAGCTGGGCCTGCGCAAAGACCGCGACGAGGCGAACCGCAAAGACAGTTTCATCCTGCACCGTTTTGAATCCATTCTGTCATGGGTCGAGTCGATGAACCTCAACCGGTCCGTCGATGATGACGATGACGAGAACGCGCAAAAGGCGGCGGAGGATCAGGACAACATCACCCTGTCCAAGGTGGATAAGCGTGCCGCCACGCGCCTGCGCCTGCATCTTGATCTGTCGCCCGCGGACGCCGATCACGAAGCGCTGGCAGCTGAGTATACCTACCCTGAGTGGAACCACCAGAGCCGCAGCTATATGAAAGATCATTGCCGCGTGTTGGAGGCCCCGCCGCAAGAGACAGGTGAGCCATTTCTGCCGGACCAAAAGCGTATCCGCGAAGTGCGCCGCCAGTTCGAGGCCCTGCGCCCACGCCGCATCCTGCGCCCGCGCCAGATCGACGGCCCCGAGCTTGACCTTGATGCGCTGATCGCCAGCCGTGCCGAGATTGCCGCAACAGGGCAGGGCAGTGACCGCATCTGGCAGGCGACCCGTCAGATCGAGCGTGATCTGGCCGTGGCGTTTCTGATCGACACCTCCCGTTCGACCGAGGCCGCCGTGGGCGAGACTTCGGTGATTGATGTGGCCCGCGATACGCTCGCCGCTTTGGCAGGCGGGATTGACACGGCGGGGGACCGGTTTGGCATCTGGGGGTTTTCATCGCTCAAGCGTGACCGTGTGTTGGTGACCCGTTGCAAGGGGTTCGACGCGCCTATGACCCCAGAGGTCACCCGCAATATCGGCGCATTGCGGCCCAGCCATTACACCCGCCTTGGCGCCGCGATCCGCCATGTCAGCGGGCATCTGGCACAGGAGACGGCTGCGCGCAAACTGCTCATAGTGCTGACCGACGGCAAGCCAAACGATCTGGACCATTACGAGGGCCAGCACGGGATCGAGGATAGCCACATGGCAGTGCATGAGGCCCGCCGCGCGGGACTGACCTTGCATGGAGTGATCATCGACGAGGACGGGCAGGACTGGTTCGCCCGCATCTTTGGACGCGGTGGTTTCTCGCTACTGCCCAATCCCATGCGCCTGACCCGCGCGCTGCCCGACATCTACCGCCAACTTACACAGGAGACCTGATATGAAACGTATTGCCCCGATTTGTGCCGCGCTCGCCGCCTTGCCAGTGTCCGCGAGGGCCGAAACCTTTGACCGGCCCATTCCGCAGGCGCAATCCGCCACTGCTGAATTCTGGTATGCCTTTGCCTGCATCGCCCTTGTAGCGGCGCTGATTTTGATGGCACGGCTGGTCGCAAGGCGATGACCGGCGAAGGCTGGCCACTACACAAAATCGCGCTGGTTCTCTATCCTTTCGGCGCGGGGGCGATGGCGACGAATGTGTTTTTTGCATCACTTATTGGCACATGGGTCGGCCTCCCGGTGATCTCGACCGGCTGGTCCATCGGGATCGGCGCGATGATCGGCGTGCCCGCAACATGGATATTTGCACGTCACATTCGAAACATGATGGACAAATAACTCACATGACGACCAACGAACAAATACGCAAATGGACAGGCCCCGCGTTGTTTTCCTATGGCTTCCGCCCTTTCTTTCTTTTCGGCGCAATTTGGGCCGCTACGACCATGGTGCTGTGGATTGTGATGCTCAGCGGGGTGCTCAGCTTGCCCACCCGCCTAGACCCGGTAACCTGGCACGCCCATGAGTTTCTATTTGGATATCTGGGAGCAATTATCGCGGGGTTTTTGCTCACCGCAGTGCCAAACTGGACCGGGCGTTTGCCCGTGGTCGGCTGGCCACTTGCGCTGCTGTTCGGGGTATGGATCTCGGGCCGCATCGCCATCACCTTCTCTGCGATGATCCCTGCACCCTTATCCGTAGTGATCGATCTTTCCTTCACTCTGCTACTGGGCGCCATGATCCTGCGTGAAATCATCGCGGGCAAAAATTGGCGCAATCTTGTGGTGCTTGCATTGTTAGCGGTGTTCACGCTGGCAAATTTGATTTTCCACATTGAGGCCGCGCATGGGGATTTCGCCGCCCAAGGGTACGGTTTGCGGTTGGGTGTCGGGACGGTAATCATGTTGATCGCGCTGATCGGCGGTCGTGTGGTGCCCTCGTTCACGCGCAATTGGATGGTGGCAGCGGCCAAAGAGGGCCTGCCGACGCCGCCGATGCAACGCTTTGATAAGGCGACCATGATCGTCAGCGTCTTTGCCCTGATCCTCTGGGTTGTGCTGCCGCAGGCCCAGATCACGGGCGCGGCGCTGGTGGTAACGGGTACGCTGCATCTACAACGTCTGGTGCGCTGGCAGGGTCACCGTACTCTGGCGGAGCCGTTGTTGTGGGTCCTGCATCTGGGGTACGTGTTCGTGCCCTTGGGCGCGCTGTTGGAAGGGGCTGCCATATTGCGCCCTGATCTACTGGCGCTTGGAGCCGCACAACACCTCTGGATGGCCGGCGGGTTTGCGATGATGACCCTTGCCGTGATGGCGCGCTCGACGCTGGGACATACGGGGCAGGTTTTGACCGCCGGACGGGGGAGTGTCGCGATGTTCATGTGCGTGTTGGCTTCGGTTGTCTTGCGCATCGCAGCGGGCATCTGGCCGGAGGTTGCAGATATCCTTTATGCTCTGTCGGCGCTGTTCTGGACCTCAGCCTTTGCAGGGTTTATCGCCCTTTACGGGGCTTCCCTGCTGCGCCCGAAACCGGACCGAATTTTATGAGCTGGTCTGCCTTTGCGCTCGCATTCATGGCGTTCTTCGTCACCCATACGATCCCCGTGCGCCCCAAGGTCAAAGCAAGTCTCCAAGATGTCCTTGGAGCGCGTGGGTTCACAACCGCCTACTCGGCGCTATCACTGTTCATGCTGGGTCTGCTGATCGCTGCGGCACAGAATGCACCCTTTGTCGAACTATGGCCGCAAACCGGGTGGCAGCGCTATGTCGTGCTCGTCGGCATGTTTCCGGTATGCCTGGTCGCGGCTTTTGCCATTGGGCGACCCAACCCGTTTTCATTTGGTGGGGCCAATAACAACGGCTATGATCCCGCGCGCCCGGGTATTGTTCGGCTCACGCGGCACCCATTGCTACTCGCGCTGGCCCTTTGGGCGGGCCTTCATCTTTTGCCCAACGGTGACGTGGCGCATGTGATTATGTTCGGCGTTTTTCTGGGGTTTGCTCTGCTCGGCAGGTGGATCATCGACAAGCGCAAGAAGCGTCAGATGGGACCGGCGGTGTGGCACGCGCTGAAGGCCGAGACTGTGCAGGCGCCACTTGTTGCCCCCGCAGGAAGTAGAAAGGTGTTCCTATTCCGTGCCTTGGCGGCGAGTGGCGCGTTTCTGATTTTGCTTATGCTGCATCAGCCTGTCATCGGCGCGTATCCCTTGCCAGTCTAGAAGCGGAGCGGTTGTAGGATCGGCGATCAGCCTCGACATCGGAAAACGCGAGCATGCCTCAACGCAGGCTTGGAGCAATGTCCCTCCCTGCATTCGCCGCATCTTCCACGGCCATGTGCAAGGATCGGGCGATGCGTTCCGCGCGCAGGGTCACGTGCGCCGCACCTGCTGGCGTGCAAACTTCCAGCGCTGTCTCACGGAACAACACCAGCCACTCGTCGAAATGCGCGCGTGTGATGGGAAGGTGGGCATGGGCAGGCACAGGCTTGCCGTGGTAGCGCCCCGTCATCAGTGCCACCGAGGACCAAAATGTCACCATACGCTCCAGATGGTGCGGCCAGTCGGTGATGCGGCTGGCAAAGATCGGCGACAAGACAGGATCGGCTCGGATTTTGCCATAGAACCCATGAACGAGCCGCTTCAATACGTCCTCGTCGAGACCAGTCTGATCCATGATCGCGCGCGTCATCTCGGGCCGTGCGGAGGATATTTGTGGTTGGTCTATATGCATCTCATTCATCGCAACCCCCTGAGGCGTTTTGTGTTGCACCAAGAGTTAAATTCACCAATAGGTATTGTAAATACTTATTTTAGACACGGAGTGCTCCATGCGCCTCACCTCGTTTACAGATTTCGGCCTTCGCATGCTGATGCGGATGTCCAGCGCACCGGACCGCGCGTTCTCAACCGCTGAATTGGCCGACGAGTTCGACCTGTCCCGCAATCACCTCAGCAAGATCATGCAGCGGCTCGCTCAGGCGGGCATCGTCGAGACCCGACGTGGCAGCGGCGGCGGCGCACGACTTGCCAGGCCCGCAACAGAATTGCGGCTGGGCGCGGTCATCGCCGTGCTGGAGGCGGATCAGCCTATGGTCGAATGTTTTGGCACCGGCGCGACCCTTTGCACCATCGATAAGCAGTGCCGCCTGAAAGCAAGACTTCGATCCGCCGAGCGCGCGTTTCTCGCTGATCTCGACAACTCGACCCTTGCGGATATCGCATTGCCTGCGCCAAGGGATGCCGCCTGACGCTCCAGAAATTAAGGGCTCGGAAATACGACGACATCCATCCACACGTCCCGCCCTGAGTGCAGGTCCCGCCCGCACAAGGCTATGACCTTGCCGTGAAAATGTCGCGCGTGGCAGTCAAGATGACCCAACCAGATGCCAAAGCGCGCGACCGGATGCGTCCTGAGTATGCAGAAGGTACCGGCGCCCTTATCGCAGTGAGCCAAGTTGTGGTGGCCCAAGCATATTGGAAGGGGGCGCAATGAAACAGATCGCGGTCGGCGAGGTCGGCTTTGTCCTGAAGGCGGAAATTCTGGCAGAGGCCTTCGCCATTGCACCGCTACGGGTAGAAGCGCTCTTGCAATCGTACACCAAGACACCGTGGCCCTTTGTTGAATTGCCTTTTCCACCTTGAGAATGCGTTTGGTACGCCGACGCGGGTCATTCACTTCGGCAAGGAAGAAACCCTCATTCGAGACACCCTCGGGAGGGTCAGCCCTAGCGCAAGGCCTTGGCCGGGCTGCCTGAGCAGACTTCGACCAGCACCTTGGAAAAGAAGCGTGTTGCAACGGTGGGGATCTCCTCAGAACGACTCATAATGCCCACGGCGCCGCGCGTGAGGGTCATATCGACCTCGAGCGGGACCAGAAGTCCTTTGGCCAGATCGTCCATCACCACTCCTCTGCTAATGATCCAAATGGTATCGCGGTTCGCCAATGTGGCGGCCCGGCCAAATGTGGGTGACGCTGTCTCTATCCTGTTGCGGTAGAGCGGCACCCCCCGGGAGATCAACAACCGCGCCACCAGCGGACGGATCGCGGAATCCTTTGGCGGATAGAGGACGCGAAATGCGTCGAGCGCCGCAAAGTCGCGGACCTTTACCGCAGCGCTGTCAGGGCGCGCCACGATCACCACCTCTTCGGCGTATAGCTGCTGGAAACTCAATCCGACCATCGTGTCCGGCTTGCCCAAACGTCCGACCACCAGATCGAGGCCGCCGCTGCGCAGTCGCGTCGTCAAATCGGTATGTGGGCCCTCGTGTATTTCGATCACCGTGTCAGGATTGGTCGCGCTAAAAGCTGTGACCGCTTGTGGCAGCAAGGAGGATGCGACACTGGGCAAGGCCCCTACCCTCAAACGGCCCGCACCCGGTCCATTCGCCCTGATGCTGCGCAGGCCGTGGCGCAGCGCTGCGGTGCTTTGCTCCGCAAACTGCAAGAACACCTCCCCTTCGGGGGTGAGGGAAACACCGGCGCGGCTGCGCTCCAATACAACCACGCCCAATATCTCCTCCAGCTCTTTCAACGTCTTTGAAATCGCCGGCTGGGACAGGTTCAGCTGTTCTGCTGCCACTTTGAAACTGCTTGCGCGGGCAATCGCGCTGAAGGCATCGAGATGCCGGAACTTGATGCGACGGTCCACATTGTTTCCTTTTTGGGCAATCAGATTGCGACGAATGTCATTTTCCATAGCCATACTTGCATGGCAGAACAAATGGAAAAACCGGAGAACATGAGATGCAAACCCAGGTTGCAATCATCGGCGGCGGTCCTTCGGGCCTCTTGCTGGCGCAGCTGTTGCACAGACGCGGCATCAGCAGTGTCGTGTTGGAGCGAAAAACAAAGGACTATGTGCTGGGCCGGATCCGCGCCGGCGTGCTGGAGCAGGGGTTGGTCAAGCTGATGGAGGAAGCGGGCTGTGCGCACCGTCTGCATGCCGAGGGTATTCCCCACGAGGGCACCCTTATTTCTTATGGAAACGAAATGTTCCGCGTAGATTTTACGGAGCATACGGGCACGCCGGTTATGGTTTACGGCCAGACGGAGGTGACGCGTGATCTGTACGAAGCGCGTGAAAAGGCCGGCGGCCCTATCGAATACAATGTCGAGGATGTGGTGATCCACGGCGCCGACACACAGACACCGCACGTCACCTATACCGTAGGAGGCGATACGCGTAGGTTGGATTGCGATTTCATCGCGGGGTGTGACGGATTTCACGGTGTCAGCCGTCAGACGATCCCGCTGGATGTGAGGCGAGAATACGAAAAACTGTACCCCTTCGGCTGGCTGGGAATTTTGTCGCAAACGCCGCCCGTCAACCACGAGCTGATCTATGCCAATTCGCCTCGCGGCTTCGCACTGTGCTCCATGCGCAACGAAAACCTCAGCCGCTATTACATCCAGTGCTCTCTTAGCGACAAACCAGAGGATTGGACCGATGCGGCCTTCTGGCAGGAGCTGAAACGCCGCATCCCTGCGGATCAGGCGGAAAATCTGGTGACAGGTCCGAGTATCGAAAAATCCATCGCGCCGCTGCGATCCTTCGTCACCGAGCCGATGCGCTGGGGTCGGTTGTTTTTGTGCGGGGATGCAGCCCATATCGTGCCCCCCACAGGTGCAAAGGGGCTCAACACTGCTGCGTCTGACGTGCACTATCTCTATAACGGATTGCGCGACTTCTACGAGAACAGCAGCACGGCGGGCATCGACAGCTATTCCGAAAAGGCGCTGGCGCGCGTGTGGAAAGCCGAGCGGTTCAGTTGGTGGTTCTCGTCGCTGATGCACACCTATCCCGACCAGTCCGAATTTGATCTGAAGATGCAAGTGGCCGAGATTGAATTTTTGCGGTCCAACAAAGCCGCGCAGCAGGCGATGGCAGAAAACTATGTGGGATTGCCCTACTGAGCTATGTGGGATTGCCCTACTGAGGAGGATACCAAAATGAACAGCCGTTTAGAGGCAGGCATGGCCACCCGCCGCGCCGTTCTGGGCGACGCCCATGTGGACCGCGCGGAGGCGGGAAAAACGGAATTCGACGCGAAATTCCAGACCATGATCACCGAAGGTGCCTGGGGCACGGTTTGGGCGGACGACACGATTGCCAAACGCGAGCGGTCCATGCTGACGCTGGCGCTGCTGGCCGCGACGGGCAATTTCGCGGAGATCCCGATGCACATCCGCGCCACCGCCAACACCGGCGCCAGCCCGCAGGACGTGCTGCAAGCATTCATGCACGTCGCCGTTTATGCGGGGGTTCCCAAAGCCAACCACGCCATCAAGCTGGCGAAACAGACCTATGCGGAAATGGGAGTTACGCTATGAGCGATACCACCCTTCCGAAAACCGGTGGCTTTATCCCGCGCGACCGTGTCTGGCAGCCTGACGCGCTGACCCCGCCCTACAAAACGAGTATCAAGCGGAGCCCGCAAGCAGCCTTGCTGTCTTTTCCCTCAACATTGAGCGAGGAGACGTCGCCCGTCTTCGGCCACCAGATGCTGGGCAAGCTTGATAACGATCTGATCCTGAATTACGCCGCCGCCGGTGAGAGTGCCATCGGCCCGCGCATCATCGTACACGGGCGCGTTCTCGACGAGCACGGGCGAGGTGTTCCGGGCGCGTTGCTGGAAGTCTGGCAGGCCAACGCCGGCGGACGGTACCGGCATAAGAACGAAAGCTATCTCGCTCCGCTGGACCCCAACTTTGGTGGCTGCGGGCGCGTGATTACGGACCAGGATGGCGCCTATGAATTCCGCACCATCCAGCCCGGCCCCTATCCGTGGCCCAATGGCATGAACGACTGGCGGCCTTCACATATCCATTTCTCCATCTTCGGTCACAGTTTTGCCCAGCGCCTCATGACCCAGATGTATTTTGAGGGCGATCCGCACATCAAACTTTGCCCGATTGTCGGCATCCTGAAAACACAGGCGGCGATCGATGCGCTGACCGCATCTCTGGATATGCACCGCACAGTGCCGATGGACAGCCGCGCGTTCAAATTTGACATCGTGCTGCGCGGGCGGCGGCAGACCTATTTCGAAAACCGCAAGGAGGGCATGTAACATGCAAAAGCTGGAGTATCTGCGCGAAAGCCCCAGCCAAACGGCGGGGCCTTACGTCCATATTGGGTGCACGCCGAACTTCGCCGGGATTGGCCTTTATGGCGGCGATTTGGGAAGCACCATGAAAACCGGTCCCGTTCGGGGTACGGAGATCACCATTAAAGGACGCGTGTACGACGGCACCGGCACGCCCTTGCGCGATGCGATGGTCGAGATCTGGCAACCGGATGCGGCGGGCCTGTTCGCCTCCGCCAATGAGACGCGCGGCACGTCCGACCCCAACTTTACCGGCTGGGGCCGCTCGCCCGGTGATATGGAGACGGGCGAATTTACATTCGAGACCGTAAAACCTGGTGCCGTCCCATATCCCGACGGGCGTATGCAAGCACCCCATATCAGCGTCTGGATCGTCGCGCGCGGCATCAACATCGGATTGCACACGCGTCTTTATTTTGAGGACGAGGCCGATGCCAATGCGACCGATCCGATCCTGAGCCGGATCGAGCACCAAAACCGCGTGCCCACCTTGCTGGCCCGCCAAGAGGCGGACGGTGTCTACCGATATAATATCCACCTGCAAGGGCCGCAGGAAACCATCTTTTTTGACATATAGAGCAGTCCCGACCGCCTTAACAGGAGTGTGACATACACTGCGCTGAATGAAGTTAACGGGTCAAAGGCCCCAAGCCCGGTATCGCGCCTATTTCGGCCCGCCCTCGGCGGGCAAAGTATATGTGCTGCGTCTGTCGTGCAGAAATGTATAATCCGTCCGCGCGGCAGTCAGGCTGTTTCGATTTATGGTGATCCGACGGAAATCTTCGCGGTGATCATCGAAATGCAAAGGCCCCAGCGTTTCATCCATCCACGGATAGCAAAACAGCGATCCGCCAAAGTCTGGCCCTGCGCGGTTGAGTGACAGTAAGAACACCTGATTTTCGACAGCACGGGTGATCGCGAACGCGTGCCATGTGTGAAAAGACGGATCACGGAAATAGGCACCGCAATGCAAAATGACGTCAACGCCGTGATCCAGAACCAACGCGCGCGCCAGTTCGGGAAAGCGGATATCGTAGCAGATGAACGGCGCCAGCCTGAAGCCTTTGACGTCAAAAGCAAACAAGTCGTCACCGCGTTTGAAGTACTCCTTTTCCATCGACGCCCCGTATTGCGCGAGGTGCAGCTTGTCGAAGTACCCGACCAGCATCCCTTGTGGGTTCACAACGCCGATCGAGATGCGGAACCCGTCCTGCGCCCGGCGCGCGAAACTGTAGCTGACAAATACCTTGTGCCGCATCGCCACAACACGCCAGCAGTCGAATGATGCACCGTCCAGCGGTTCGGCCAGTGCATCCAGACAGTCGAACGCCCGGCGCGAATACTCAATGCTCGAAAGCTCCGGCAGCACCACGATGTCTACGGGGGTGTCCTCCAGCTGCGTCGCGACCTTTCGCGCGACCATGGCGAGGTGCCGGTCACGCTCCGCAGCGGTGGTCATATGAGGAATGTCGATCTGACACGCCAGCAACGTGAGTTCGTCATCTTCCGCTACAGGCCTCGGAGTTTCTGTCGGGATATCGCTCACTCCATCTTTTGTCGGTTCGGGACGCACTGCTTCTATGTGCTGTCGGATGCTGCACCAGATGCAAATCAATGACCAGTCCGTTCCGAACCTGCGCATGGGCAGGTCTGAAATAATGAAATCCTAGGGCAAAGTAATGTACCAGCTCCGCCAGGAACGTCACGCCGGGACCGCGCGGCGTGAGGTCGTCAAGCCATCCAGATTTTGCAGGTTTTAAAAGTGCGTGAAGGTCTTTCCGCAACCGAAACATAAAAAATTTAATCAAATTCACCGAATGACCCTTCGGAGTAAGGTCAATATCCTGAAGTACAAGAGAGTGAGCCAAAACGAATTGCTATGTGCAGTGTATTTGCCCAGCGTCGACGAACGCCAAGCGCAATTTCGCTCATCCAAGCGATTCTGCACAGGGTGAATGAAAAGAATAGGGAGAAGACTCGATGAGTTTCACTAAGTTTACCAAAGTGTTGACTGTAGGCGCCGTAAGCGCGCTCATGTCCACCGCAGCTTTTGCACAGGATGCAACCCTGCGTTTTGCGGGTGTGTTCCCGATCGACCATCAAGGCACAAAGATGATGGAACAGGTTGCGGCGGATGTAGCTGCTGCCGATGTCGGTCTGGCGATCGAGATTTTTCCGGCGAACCAGCTCGGCTCGGGCGAGGCGCTGTTTGAGGACGTGGCACGCGGCAACATCGATATGGCAAACGCCTTCATCTATGCCGATACGGATCCGCGCCTCGAGTTTTTGTCGATGCCCTACCTCGTGAGTGGCTGGGAAGAGATGAACAGCATCATGCGAAACATGGATTCCGAATATAATAAGGTCTTGCAGGAAGTCACCGGCGAGTATGGCGTGCGCGTCATGGCCCAAAACCCCGAAGGTTTTGTGGGTGTCGTCGCAACGAAAGAGCCGACCAACTGGAACACATTCGACGACAAAGGCATGAACATCCGCGTCTGGTCGTCGACGATTGTGAAATCCATGATGGAAAGCATCGGTTACCGCGCCACGACAATGGCATGGGGCGATATCTTTCCGGCCATCCAGTCGGGCATTGTGGACGGCGCGATCTGCTGCACGAAATCAGCAACCTACACGATTTCTGCGCAGTCCGATGTGGGAACGCACTTCGTTGAGTATAATGCGATTTCCGAGCTGACCAGCATCTACGTCTCCCAGCGGACGCTCGATGAGCTGAACGAAGAGCAGATTGCCGCCCTTCAGACCGCGATCACGAAGGCCTCCGACGATTTCTTCGCCTATAACCGCGAGAACGACGAGCGTTACGGTCAGTTGCTGCTCGACAGCGGCTACACGATCCTGACGTTGAACGAGGAAGATCAGGCCGCGATGGTCAATAAGGTCCGCGACGAAATCTGGCCGATGATGGCTGACAGTGTCGGACAGGACATCATCGACCGCCTCAGAGGTGCGATGAACTAAACGCCACACGATCAAAGAGGCCGGTGTATTCACCGGCCTCTTTGCGTTGATAGAAACAACAAAAAAAGAGGGGCGAGCGGTATGTCGAATACAGCTGGAGACCTGCACGTCGGCATCGGCGGCGAAGTAGACAGACACCCGATCAAGATCACGGACGAGCTGCCCAGAATTATCGGCGTACCGATGAACTGGATTTTGATCGCGATGAAAGGCATCGCAATGTTTTCCGGCTTTCTGATGGCCTTTACGTTCGGGGCTGTCGTTGTGATCCGCTACGGATTTGGCGGTGATTTGTTTGCCTACGAAGAATGGCTGCTCGCCATCAGCATCGTGGGCTTTTTCGCAGGCGCGGTACTGGCCTCCGCGTATCAGTTGCACATCAACGCAGACATCCTCGGCATCGTTATAAAGAACCCCAAGCTGACCTGGTGGCGCGGCACGGTTGTCCTGTCGATCGAGCTGTTTGTGACGCTGTTCATGGTCTACGCCTGCTATATCTCACTGCTCGATGATTTCTCGTTCCCACGACTGCGGGTGACGACCGTTCTGCGCATCCCGTTCGTATCGTGGCGCATCGCGATCATGGTCGCGTTTTCCTTAATGTCGATGTTCATCGGCGCTTATCTCTACGTTCACATACGCCAAGGGCTCGGCTACCCGCTCAGGTCCGACGCCGCCCAGAAGGATGCCGCGAAATGATTATCACCGGAAGTCTTCTTATCGCATGCGTCATGCTGCTACTGGGCGTGAGCGTCTATGTGGCCTTCGGCTCGGTACTGATCTTTATCGCCCTTGTCGGGGATCAATCCATCTCCGGCTACCTTCCAACGGGGTCTACGGGCATCCGCTCGCTGGTGCTGCTGGCGGTGCCTCTGTTCATGATCGCCGGTGGCATCATGGAAAAGGGCAAGATCGCAGCACCTCTCGTGGCGCTCGCCGAGATGTTCATCGGCCATATCAAAGGGGGCCTGAGTGCTGCCGGCGTTCTGGCCTGCGGTATCTTCGGCTCGATTTCGGGCAGCGCGAATGCGACCCTGACCTGTATCGGCGGCATCATGATGCCCCACCTTCGGCGCGCGAACTATCCCACGGGACTGTCTGCGGCATTGATCGTATCGGCCAGTCCGCTTGGCCTGCTCATCCCGCCCAGTGCGTCGCACATCCTCTATGGCTGGGTCGCCCAGCAAAACGTGCTAAAGTGTTTTTTGTCGACGGTTATCCCCGCGATCATCCTGATCACGCTGCTGATCGTCACAAACCAGTTCATGCTGCGCAAAGTGACCGATATCAAACTCAAGGATCGTCCCGATCCGTTCATGCCCGCCTTCATCGGTCAGGGCCGCCTTGCCGGTCCTGCGTTGATGATGCCTCTGATCATCCTGGGCGGTATCTACGGCGGTATCATGACACCCACAGAAGCCGCGGGTATCGCAGTGGTCTATGCCATCCCGATCGCGATTTATTTCTACAAAGGCCTGACGTGGAAGACCCTTGCCCAGACCATCGGCAGCTCCGGTGTCACGATTGGTGTGGTCATGACGATGATCTTTATGGTTCTGATCGTGTCGGACAATCTGATCGCTCAGGGTGCGCCCGCACTGGCCAAGCAGATGGTGTATTCGGTGTCCGAAAACCCGATCATCATTCTGCTGATGATCAACGTGGTGATGATCCTGATCGGGATGCTGATGGACGATATTTCCGGCCTGCTGCTGGCGACGCCGATCCTGTTGCCAATCGCGCAGAGCACCGGCATGGATCCGATCCACTTTGCGGCTGTCATCGGAGTGAACCTCGGCATGGCGAACATCACACCGCCCACTGCACCACTGCTGTATCTGGGCGCGCAGATTTGCGATGTGCCCGTGTCAAAGATGCTGTGGCCAACGCTGGTCTTTATCATCTTTGCCTGGTTACCGACCCTGATGCTGACCACGTTTATCCCCGAGCTTGCCCTGTGGCTGCCCGAGCTTTTGCTGGGACGGTAACAACGCTCCAACATGAAAAAAGGGCGCCCGTAATGCGGGCGCCCTTTTTTATTGCTTACCGTATCAAAGTGTATGCCTGAAGGCTCGGATGTCTCCCAGCCCCCCTCGGACACCTGTTTCGCGTCAGGTTATTGGGTGAAAGCCCAAGCATGCAAAGCGATAAAAAGAGCGGTTGCACCGAGCAGCGGAACGAGAGCGAGGACGTCTTTTGCCAATTTTGACATTTTGCTGATCCTTGTGAATTGTGTTTGTTACCTGTCGCATCTAGTCGCTGACCGGCTTGGCGGCTACCTCCAGTCCTGTCATATCAGTCATGCAGGGCGCGCATGACACGCGCACGGTCCTCGGCCAAAGCGACAGGGTCCCCGCTGAGCGATTACTTCTTCCTTGCATTCAACCCCTTGGCTGGACAGTAATCATCGGACAGTTTTCTTGCCCGCAGGGATCGTCGTTGGCAAACACATGCGGCGGTGTCGGGGTACAGAGGCGCAACAGCAGATCGGCCAACGCGCCAGAAAATATCAATACCCGAACCGATTTGAGGATCATAACATGGCCAAACCCAAACTTCTGATCGCACGCAAGCTGCGGCCCGTCGTCGAAGAAAGAGCCGCGCGTGATTATGACGTCGTTCTGAACCCCGAAGATAAGGTTTTCTCCACTCAAGAGCTGATCGCGGCATGCCGTGAAGTGGACGCTGTACTGCCGTGTCATTCTGAGCATTTCAGCGCCGATGTGATTCACGCCATCGGGCCGGGCCTCAAAATCATCGCGAATCATTCGGTCGGCACCGACCACGTGGATCTTGCCGCCGCGAAGGCCGCAGGCATCGTGGTGACAAACACGCCCGACGTGCTGTCCGATGCCACGGCAGAGATTGCGATGCTGTGTATGCTGGGCGCCGCACGGCGCGGCGCGGAAGGTGACGCACTGGTCCGCTCAGGACAATGGACATTCTGGTCGCCCGATTTCATGGTCGGGCGGCAAGTCACCGCCAAACGTTTCAGTATTCTTGGCATGGGCCGCGTCGGGCAGGTCACGGCCCAACGTGCGCGCGGATTCGGGATGGAGATCCACTACCACAACCGCACCCGCCTGCCCGCGCATCTCGAACAGGGTGCGATTTTCCACGATTCGCTCGACAGTCTGCTTGGCGCGTCCGATGTCCTCAGCCTGCATTGCCCCGCCACAGCCGACAATACCGGCATCATCGACGCCCGCACGCTGGCCCTCCTGCCCGACCGCGCGATTGTGGTGAACACGGCACGGGGCGCATTGATCGACGAAGACGCGCTGGTTGCGGCCCTGGCATCAGGCAAGCTTTTTGCGGCAGGGCTGGATGTGTTCCAGACCGAACCGGGGGGGAATCCCGCGCTCGCGGCCTTGCCGAATGTGTTTATGCTGCCACACATCGGCTCCGCGACCGAGGAGACCCGCGATGCGATGGGCTTTCGCGCATTGGACAATCTGGACGCGTTTTTCGCCGGTAAAGAGCCGGGCGACCGGGTGGCCTGACCTGAACGCGAGATCTTGATCCTGCTGTTTTGGTAAGTTATTTTTACCAAGACTTGCTTTCCAAGTCTGTCTGATTAATATCGAAAAAAAGTTTTACAAGAAACGTTAACGAAAAACTTCGTCGCACAGTGCGACACCAACGTCTGGGAGGACACACATGACTGATACCCGTACAGCAGCGCAGCTTTCGCGCCGCTCATTCCTGCGCAAAGGTGCGATCGGGGGAACTGCCGTTGCAGCGACCGCGCTTTCCGCTCCGGCCGTTCTGGCACAAGCCCCAATCGTGATGAAGATGCAGACCTCGTGGCCCGCGTCGGACATCTGGATGGATATGGCGCGCGAATATACCGCCCGCGTAGAGGCAATGGCTGGTGGCCGCCTGACCATTGATCTGCTGCCTGCTGGCGCCGTTGTCGGTGCATTTCAGGTAATGGACGCCGTGCATGACGGCATCATCGACGCCGCGCATACTGTGCCTGTCTACTGGTACGGCAAGTCAAAAGCCGCATCCTTCTTCGGCACCGGACCGGTCTTTGGCGGCTCTGCCTCGACCATGCTGGCGTGGTTCTATCAGGGTGGCGGCGCAGAACTGTACCGTGAGCTGACACAGGACGTTCTGGGCCTCGATGTGATCGGTATGATGGGCATGCCGATGCCCGCACAGCCGTTCGGCTGGTTCAAGTCAGAGGTCAACACCGTCGCAGACCTTCAGGGCTTCAAGTACCGGACCGTTGGCCTCGCGGCTGACCTTCTGCAAAGCATGGGCATGTCCGTGGCACAGCTTCCGGGCGGCGAAATTGTTCCCGCGATGGAGCGTGGCGTGATCGACGCGTTCGAGTTCAACAACCCCTCCTCCGACCGCCGTTTCGGTGCACAGGACGTGGCCAAGAACTACTATCTGTCGTCCTATCATCAGGCGTCGGAGTCGTTCGAATTCCTGTTCAACCGCGACTTCATGGAAGATCTGCCGGAAGACCTTCAGGCTATCCTGAAGCACGCCGTCGAAGCATCCGCGACCTCCAACCTCGCATTGGCGATGAAAGAGTACTCCAAGGATCTGTCAGAGTTGCAGACCGATGCAGGTGTCACCGTACACCGGACATCCAAGGAGATCCTTGCCGGGCAGCTGGAAGCATGGGACACGCTGATCGCCGATCTGGAAACCGATCCATTCAACAAGAAAGTAATGGACAGTCAGCGCGCGTGGAGCGAGCAGGTCGCCTATTACGAGCTGATGAACGCGCCCGACCTTGGTCTGGCGTTCGAGCACTATTTCCCGGGAAAGCTCAAGCTGTGACAAAAGCCAGAAGGCGCGGACACTCCGCGCCTTCTTCGCCTGTGGCATCCCGCACGGAGTTTTCTGAATGCAACATTATATCCGGTTCGCCGACAGCCTCTCGGCTATGTTCGGCAAGGCCTTTGGTTGGCTGATCATCCTCATGACATTCGGCATGAGCTATGAAGTCATGGTGCGCTATGTGTTCAACCGCCCCACGCCATGGGCACTGGATGTAAGCTTTATCATGTACGGCACAATGTTCATGATGGGCGGGGCCTATACATTGTCGCGCGGCGGTCATGTGCGCGGCGATTTTATCTACCGCCTCTGGTCCGACCGGACCCAGGCGCGGGTTGACCTGACCCTTTATATTCTTTTCTTCTTCCCCGGTATCCTCGCGCTGATCTTCGCGGGCTGGAAATACGCCAGCAGGTCCTGGGGCTATGCCGAAGTGTCGGTTAACAGCCCCGCGGGCATCCCGATTTACCAGTTCAAGACGGTCATCGTCGCGGCGGGTATTCTGCTGTTGATACAGGGCATCGCTCAGGTCTTTCGTTGTATTATATGCATCCGCGAGGGGTCCTGGCCTCCGACGCCTCAGGATGTCGAAGAGACAGAAACCATGCTCATGAAGCAAGCTGCCGAAGGGCAGTCCAAGGACCTGATCTAACCCTCAGGTTCACTTTCCCTGCCCTTCCCCATGTGGAGTTCACACCGTGACAGATCCCCAAATTGCCTTGACCATGCTTGGCATATTCATTTTTTGTGTGTTTTTGGGATTTCCCATCGCCTTCACACTGATGGCCATCGGCATTGCATTCGGGTATTACGCCTATTTCGACGCAAACCGCATGTGGCGCGGCTTCAGCCGCCTGGGCGAGGATGCCGGATGGTGGGAATCGACGAGCCTCTGGTTAGAGGGGTTTTACAATAACAGGATCTTCGACCTCTTCGTGAACCAGACCTACACGGTCATCTCGAACGAAGTGCTGACCGCGATCCCGCTGTTCCTGTTCATGGGCTACATCGTGGAACGGGCCAATATCGTCGACAAGCTGTTCAGCACACTCGCGGTCGCTACGCGCAGTGTTCCGGGCTCTCTCGGGGTCGCGGCCCTGATCACCTGCGCGCTGTTCGCCACGGCGACGGGCATCGTGGGCGCGGTCGTTACGCTGATGGGGCTGCTCGCGCTGCCACAGATGCTCAAGATGCGCTACGATCACAGCTTTGCCACAGGCATCATATGCGCGGGAGGTACACTGGGAATCCTGATCCCGCCGTCGATCATGCTGATCGTTTACGCAGCGTCTTCGGGTGTTTCCATCGTACGCCTGTACGCGGCGGCCCTGCTGCCCGGACTGGTCCTCGTCGGACTGTATCTGACCTACATCGTGGTGCGGTCGATCCTCAACCCGTCCCTCGCGCCGAAACCCACCAAAGAAGAGCTACCCGAAGTCCCCTTCGGCAAAATGATGTGGATGCTCGCGACCAGCTTCCTACCGCTTGCGGTCCTGATCCTGTCGGTTCTGGGCTCTATTCTGTTCGGTCTGGCCACCCCGACCGAGGCAGCTTCGATCGGTGCATTGGGCGGTCTGGTGCTGGCTGTCGCCTACCGCGCCATGACCTTCGACCGCCTGCGCGAGAGTGTTTATCTGACCGTGCGCACCACCGCGATGGTCTGCTGGCTCTTTGTCGGGTCCTACACCTTCTCCGCAGTATTCAGCTATCTGGGCGGGGAGCACGTGATCGCGGAGTTCGTGAAAAGCCTCGATCTGACGCCGATCCAGTTCCTCATCATCGCGCAGCTGATCATCTTCTTCTTGGGCTGGCCGCTTGAGTGGTCCGAGATCATCATCATCTTCGTGCCGATATTCCTGCCGCTGCTGCCGCTCTTCGGGATTGACCCGCTGTTCTTCGGTGTGCTCGTCGCACTCAACCTGCAAACCAGCTTCCTGACGCCGCCCATGGCCATGAGTGCGTATTACCTAAAAGGGATCGCCCCGCCGAACATCAAACTGACAGAAATCTTCAAGGGCGTTCTGCCGTATTGCGGCATGGTGGTGATCGCGATGATCCTCATGTACAACTTCCCGCAAATTGTCTTTGCCTTGCCGGATGCGTTCTATGGCCCATCAAGATAAGGCGCAGGCGATACTGGGGCTCGGGGCGGTCGAGATGCGCGACCGCCTCGCCTCGGGTGCGCTGCGGTCCGTTGATCTGGTCGAAGCCTGTCTGGCGCGCATTGCGGAGCTTGAGCCACAGATTGGAGCTTGGGCATGGCTTGACGGCGACCACGCTTTACAACAGGCCCAGCGGCTCGACCAGCTGCGCCAGTCGGGCAAAGCCATCGGGCCGCTGCATGGCCTGCCAATCGGTCTGAAAGACATCATCGACACCAAGGGCATCCCAACCGAGAACGGCACCCCCATCGACGCAGGCAGAGTGCCGGACGAAGATGCCTGGATCGTCTCACGCCTGCGTGCGGCCGGCGCGATCATCATGGGTAAGACCGTTTCGACGGAATGCGCCTTCATGCATCCGGGCAAAACCCGCAATCCGCACAACACGGCCCATACCCCCGGGGGCTCATCGCAGGGGTCGGCCGCTGCCGTGGCCGCCGGAATGATACCGCTCTCCATCGGGACGCAAACGGGCGGCTCGGTCATCCGGCCCGCGTCTTTTTGTGGGATCGTCGGCCTCAAGCCAAGCTTCGGCTCGATCCCGCGCACCGGCATCCTCGCGCAGTCGCCGTTTCTGGACACGGTCGGCGTGTTTGCGCGCAGCGTCGAGGATTGCGCCCTTCTGGCAGAAGTCCTGACAGGCCATGACCCGGCGGACACGGCGACTGTCCCTTCCCCGATGCCGCGTTTGTTGAGTGTCGCGCAGTCAAAAGCACCGGTAAGCCCGGCTTTCGCCTTTGTGAAGCTGCCCGGATGGGAACAGGCCGATCCCCAGATGATCGCCGCGACCGAAGATCTGGTCGCGCTTCTGGGCGAGCAGTGTTTCGAAGTCTCCCTACCCGATCTGGACGAAGTCGCCGCAATTCGCGAGCGGATCAATTTTGCCGAAATGGCCAAATGTTACTATGGGCTGGAGCGGCGCGGGCGCGATCTGATGTCGGACAAGCTGAAGTCCGCAATGGATCAAGGAAAATCGGTACTAGCGCGCGACTACATCGCGGCGTTGGACTGGCGCGAGCTGGTAAATGCAGGGATGGACGCCGTGTTCGCCCGTTGCGACGTGATCCTGTGTCCTGCGGCCCTCGGTCCCGCACCCGAGGGGCTGGACGATACGGGAAGTGCCGTGTTTAATGGCATCTGGACGCTGAGCGGTATGCCTGCTGTGACGTTGCCCGTGTTTACTGCCGAAAACGGGATGCCCATGGGCGTGCAACTTGTCGGGCGGCGCGGCGACGATGCACGGCTGCTGCGCACGGCCCGGTGGCTGGCGACATATCTTGAAACCCTAGATGACGAGAGTTGAATAATGAATAAAGTATTGGCAATCTTCGCCTTCCTCGTGTTCGTAGGGTTCCTCGCAATCCTCATATTCCACGTGCCGCGTCTGGATCTGGGTGCGGTGATCGCTATTACTGTTCTGCTGGCGGCATGGGATCTCTTTACGACCCACAGAACTCCCCGCTCCTGAGTTCCTACTTGAAACGGTATCAAGGTCGCCACCGGAAATCCGGTGCCAGAACTCAACCGGTTCTTTAACCACACTCAGGCGATTGACCGCCAAACCCTAAAAACGCAAAAAGGCCCGCACATCGCGGGCCTTTCTTTTTCTCCGTGTCTTGGGTTGCTTAGTTACCCAGACATCCGCGCAGTGTTTCCGCATCGGGACCATTTGGCGTCCGACCAAGGTTGAACGGAGCCGACGCATCGCGCCATTTGGCGTAATCGTTCAGATACTCGACCTGGCTCAGGTACACTTTGGCACTGTCGGGGTTTTCGCAGGCTGCTTCCTCGATCACGGTGTTTGCCATCGTCTGGATCTCGGCCAGCGTTTCGTCGTCATAGCGGGTGATCTCGATCCCTGCGTCGATGAACTGCTGGTAGGCTTCGGTCGCGCGCTTCTCGGTGAAGGCCAGCGACCAGACGAGGTTGGCATCTGCCGCAATGACCAGCTTTTCCTGCGTCTCAGCTGACAGTGCATCCCACGACGCCTTGTTGATCATCACGCCGAAAACCGATGCCGACTGGTGCCAGCCCGGTGTCGCCCAGAATTTGGTGACTTGCTGAAAGCCGCCCGAAAAATCGACGTTCGGTGTCGAGAACTCGGCACCGTCGATCACGCCGCGCTCCAGCGACTGATAGATTTCGCCGCCCGCCATGGATACCTGGCTGCCGCCGAGCTTCTCCAGAAGACGCCCCTGCTCCAGACCCGACAGACGCAGACGCATGCCTTCGAGGTCGGCCAGTGTTTCGATCTTTTTGTTGGTGCGGAAACCGGATTCGTTGTTGGTCACACCGTAAGGCAGATAGACCATTCCGAATTTGCCGTAGATTTCGTTGTACAGCTCGCGACCGCCCCACTGCTGGATCCAGTTCACGTAATCAACCGCGTTGAACAGCGATGCCGTGGTGGCAAGTGGCGAAAAGGCAGAGTTACGGCCCGCCCAATAGCCGGGCCAGTCCGCGCCCGCCTGAATGGTGCCTGACTCGACCGCGCCGAACACTTCACCCGCGGGCACCAGTGCGCCACCTTCGAAGAATTCGATCGACAGCGCATCGCCGGTGAGGGCATTTGCCAGCTCGACGAAGCTTTTGTCGATCTCGATCAGCTCAAGCGAGGTGGGCCATGTGGTGGTCATGGTCCAGCTGTCCTGCGCCATTGCGGCGCCTGAGACGCCGAGCGCCGTAGCAGCGGTTGCAATAAATTGGGTCAGTTTCATTTGAAACTCCTTTCTAGGGTTAGTTGGAATACAGTGTTTGTGGCAGCCACAGCACAAGCTGCGGCATCAATGCAACGGCAAAACACATCGCGAGGATCAGGCCAATGAACGGCAGCACACCACGGATAATCTGGCCGGTACGGACTTCTTTGGGGGCGATGGCCCGCAAGTAGAAAAGCGCGTATCCGAACGGTGGCGTCAGGAACGACGTCTGCAACACCAGCGCCACCAGAACGACGAACCACAGCATCGAGACATCCGGCATATCCTGAATGATCGGAAGGAAGATCGGGAAGGACAGCAGGACGATGCCGGTCCAGTCAAGGAAGGCTCCGAGGATAAAGACAATGAACATCATGGTCGCGATCAGCATCCAGGGCGCCATGTCGAAATTGCGGATGATCTCTTGCGTCGCCCGCAAGCCTCCGGTGATGTTGAAAACGCCGGTAAAGGCGGTCGCCCCCACCACGATAAACAGGATCATCGCCGAAGTGCGCCCCGTCTCGAGCATTGCCGAATAGAAGTTCCGCAGTGTGAAGCGGCCGCGCATGATCACGATGAGCAGCGCGAGCAACGCACCGATCGCGGAAGCTTCGGTCGCCGTGGCGATACCGGCCAGCAGCGAGCCGAGAATCCCCAGGATCAGAACTAAGGGCGGCAGCGCCTCGAAGGCCAGCATCTTCAACAACGCCGCGCGCGAGATCTTTTCGTCCGGCTCAACCGCAGGGGCAGATTTAGGGTCGAATATCGCCACAATAACCACCCAGGCGGCATAAAGCAGGCCCAGCAGGATGCCGGGCACCATCGCGCCGGCAAACAGCTCTCCCACGGACAGAGGCGAATAGGATGCCATGAGGATCAGCATGATCGAGGGCGGGATAATGATACCGAGGCAGCCGGACGCGGCGATCACACCCGTGGTCAGCGTTGGGGAATAGCCATATTGCAGCATCGGACGCAGCGCCATAACACCCATCACGGTGATCGAGGCACCGACGATGCCCGTGGTCGCGGCCAGCAGGATCGATATGAACACAACCGCCAGCGCCAGACCGCCCCGCACATTCGACAACAACAGACGCAGCGATTCAAACATCCGGTCCGTCACGCCACTGTCGGATAAAAACCGCGCCATCAGAATGAACAGCGGAATGGCAATCAGGACGAAATTTTCCAGAACCTCGCCGTAGATGCGGTTGATCACGATCCCCAGCACCATCGGCTTGCCCGCGATCAACGCGCCCAGAACCGCCGTGCCACCCAAAACGAAGGCCAGAGGGTGACCCATAAAAAGGCCCGACAACAGCAGGCCAAACATGCAAAGCGCAATGAGTTCAGGCGTCATGATGTGGCACCTCGCGGCCAATAATGAGTTTCAGCACTTCGGCAATGCCTTGCAAAAACAAAAGCCCTGCGGCAAATGCCATGGCCATTTTCAGCGGATAGACCGGCATCTGGATCGAGCCATAGGTCGTCTCCCCCTGACTCCACGACGTCATCCCGAAATCCCACGACCGGGTCATAAAGACCCAGGCAAACGGGAAGAAAAATATCAGATACCCCGCGACTTCGACCCAGCGGCGCAGAGTTGGTTTCATCCGCTCGGTCACCAGATCGACACGCACATGCGACTGGTGGCGCAAGGCATAGCCGCCCAGCATCACGAAATAGAAACCGTACAGCTGTTTGGTCACGTCGAATGCCCAGCGGGTCGGAGCGTTGAACACGTAGCGCATGACCACATCGAAGATGATAATTCCGGCAAAAATGATGGCGACAACGGAGACGGTCCGGCCCACCACTTCATTAATGTTGTCGATGGCTTTGATTATCATGAGGATCCCGCTCTCCAGACTTCATTGCCACCAAAGACAATATACCTCCGGGTTTCAAGCTCAATTATCTGTTGAAATCTGGAGGGTTTTATGTAGGCCACAGACTTCGCGACCGCAGCGCCGAAACACCGATCCCGAACGTGGTATCCGTGCCGTAGTTTCCAAAATTCTATCGAAAATGTACTGCTGCTTCGATGACGAGACACATGTCGAAAGTCCGAGCAGACTATGCTGATTTTGCGCCGGAGTGCGGCTCGCTTGGCATGATGCAATTCATGTCACAGGTCAGCAAGATGCCCCTGTCCCCGCACAACGCTGTCAGGCAGAGGAAGGGCAGCATTGGCGCTGTCCAGAAATTCGACCGTTGTGAACACAAGGGCACTCTCGCCCGTGTTCTCAAGATCGTGGATTTTGTATTCGCCTGCCGCATAATGGTGATGCTTGGTGTCGCCAGCGGCATAGACGGCTTCAACGATAGTACCATCATCCATGTGCGAAATCGCGCGGCCGGGTGTGACGGCAGTCCAGAAATAATCAAGCACGTGCTGGTGAAATCCGATCCGCTCGCCCGGTTCAAGGCGGAGCGACCAGACCCGGACCCGGTCGCTTTGGGACACGAGTATCTTTCCGACACAGCCGTTGCCGATGGCCTGCTCAAATTCAGTTCGGAGCGCATCGCTCCAGTCTGAGCAGGGTTCGGTTGCTTTGGACTGATGCTGATTCATAGCTGTATTCCTGCAATCTGATGCATCGGGGCGGCTGTGTGATGCCGCCCCGGCTGATATTATTCTACGGCGTAATCAACGGGAAACGTGAAGCCCGCCTCTTCCGCCGCTTTGAAGTAAGCGTTGAAAATAGCAGGCCCGTCGTGGCCCAGATCCGTGAACTCCTGAGCTTTGCGCGAAGGCAAGGTCTGCAAACGCTCTGCCCATGCCTGACGCTCTTCGGCGGACAGCTCGGTGATGTTGGCACCCGCCGCGCGCAGCTTCTCCAACCCGTCCGCTTGCGCCGCATCCAGCGCCTGCGCGGTCATCACTTCGTATTCCGCCGCAACTTCGCGGATGATATCCGCGACATCCGTCGGCAGCTTCTCAAGTGTGTTATTGTTGATAAACAGCCCGTTTACGATCATCGCACCGAAGTTCACGATCTTATAATTCGGTGCGATCTCGTGCAGCTTCAGGCCATAGTAGCTTGACGGGAACAGCGAGGCGCCTTCGATCACGCCGGTCTGGATGCCGGTATAAAATTCGGGGATCCCGGCCTGCACCACAGTGAGACCCGAGTTTTCAAACCACAGCAGATTGGCCCCGGCCCCGCCGATTTTGTGGCCTTCGAGATCGGCGAACTTTTCCCACTCGAACGACGTACCCAGGTTGTAATTATCATACCCGGTGAGCGCGAGCAGCGTCTGACCATATTGTTCGGGGAACATATCGCTCATCACCGGGAACTGGTCATACACTTTGCGGGTGATTTCCAGCTGCTCCACCGCGGAGGGTGAGGAAAACGGCACAAAATAATTCAGGTTTTGCAGCGGCGCCTTGGCAGGCTCGAAACAAAAACATACGTGCCCCATGTCGAGAATGCCCTTCTCGACCGCTTCCAGCGTCTCTCCGGTCTTTGCGATCGTCCCGCCATAAGCCTCGACAAAACGCACCTGATGCTCGGTACGCTCGGCGACGCGGCGCTCGATCTCGGGCACCAGAAACTCATGCGATGTGTTGACGTATGTTACGGGTCCGAGGGCGTGGCCCGACCCGATGCGCAACGTGAAGGTGTCGGCATTGGCGACCACCGGGGCAAAGCCCAGTGCAACCACGATGGCACGCGACAACAAGCCCTTAATCGAAACTTCCATAGTCCCCTCCCTGATGACTGATAGTTTTCGGTTGTGTCACTATTTATTAGATGATAATTTATTTTGCAACAACAAGTTTCCGGGGTCTGGTCAAAGAGCCAGACGCTGGAAATCAGGGGGACAAGATGAACAGATTGAGCGAGTGGATCACCGCCGCGCTGAACGCAGTGGCGGCGTTTTGGGCCTTCGCGCTTGCCTTCGTCATCGTGGCCGACGTCGTCGGCAGGCAGTTCGGGCTTCCGGTACAAGGCACAGCCGAGATCGTCGCAAACTCCATCGTGGCCATCGTCTTCTTGCAATTTCCCCTCGCAATCGAGCGCGGCTATTTCTTACGTGCAACGATATTGTATCAGGTCATGCCGTTCCGCTTGCAGGCAGTGCTGGACGTGATCGCGGCCCTGCTCGGTCTGTTTCTGTTCATCGCAATCGCAACCGGCAGCTGGTCGGACATGATCACCGGCTTTCGCATTGGCGAGTTCGAGGGCGAAGGGGCGCTGCGCGTGCCTGTCTATCCGATACGTGCAATCATCTTCGGCATGAGTGTGCTCAGCGTCTGCATCTACCTGCTGGTGATGGCACGCATCGCCGCAAAGGTCTTTGCCCCGCGCGACGCAGACCACAACGGCCAGACCGGAGCCTGATCCATGGACATTACCCTACTCACCGTTCTGAGCCTGACTGCGCTCACGCTTCTGATCCTTTTTGGCATCCCCATCGGCGTCGCGCTTGGCACTGTGTCACTTGTCGGGATCTGGGTGTTGTTCGAAAATTGGGACATCGCGTTCGCCATGGCCGGCAGCGTGGCGTTCAGCATGTTGCGCGATTATGTGTTCGCCACGATCCCGCTGTTTGTGATCATGGGCAACTTTATCGCCACATCAGGGGCCGCGCAGGATGTGTTCACGCTGATGAACCGGATGTTGCGCAGAATTCCCGCACGGCTGGCGGTCGCGACAGTTTTCGGGAATGCCATGTTTGCGGCGATCTCCGGCGTCAGCGTTGCGGCGGCCGCCACCTTCTCGCGCGTCGCCTATCCGCAGATGCGCCGCTACGGCTATGACCGGCCGCTGGCATTGGGTGTGATCGCAGGCAGTGCGATGCTGGGCATGTTGATCCCGCCATCGATCCTGCTGATCTTCTGGGGCATCCTGACCGAGATTTCGATCGGCAAACTTTTCGTGGCGGGCGTGTTGCCGGGACTGTTGGTGGCGACGCTCTTCGTGATTTACCTGATGATTACATCGCTGCGAAACCCAGAAAAGACGCCTTTGACAGTGCAAACACAAGCGGGCGAAGATCCGGTACACGATACCATCGACCGCAGCGTTCTGGTATCGGGTGTTGGGATCATCCTGCTCATTGCATTGGTGCTGGGTGGCATCTGGGGCGGATTTGCCACCCCGACCGAGGCGGCGGGCATCGGGGCCGTCGGCGCGCTGTGCCTCGCGCTGATCAAGGGGGTTCGGCCCCGCGCGCTGATGGCCGCGATCATCTCGTCGGGCCTGACCATCGCGCCGATCATGTTTTTGCTTTTGATGGCCGGACTTTACTCGCGGTTTCTCGTATCCAGCGGTGCGCTCATGGTGATGACGGACTGGATCACCGGCGCGGGGTTCGGACCGATCAGTCTGATCTTTGCGATGACCGTGATCTGGCTGCTGATGGGGATGATGCTCGATTCCACCTCCATCATCCTGCTGACAGTACCGATCTTCGCACCCATCGCCCAAAGCTTTGGCTATGACCCGCTGGTATTTGCCATCTACGGCATTCTGGTGATCGAGGCGGGGCTTCTGACACCGCCCTTTGGCCTGCTTGTCTTTGTCGTCAAAGGGTCCGTGCCCGAGGAGGTCTCGATTGGTGAGGTGTTTCGCGGTGCCACGCCCTACTGGCTGCTGATCGTTGTGGCCGGTCTGATTATCCTCGCAGTGCCGGAAATTGTCACTTTCCTTCCCAACCGAATGTAAACGGAGACTTACATGAGCGAACATCACCCGACCCGCAAAGCGGTCATCATCGGCGGCTCGATGGCCGGCTTGTTTTCCGCCATCGCTCTGCGCAAGGCGGGCTGGGACGTCGAAGTGCACGAGCGTGTGCCCGTTGCCCTGTCGGGACGCGGTGCGGGTATCGTCACCCACGCCTCCCTCTTCGCCGCGTTGCGCGCCATGGAGATCACCGTCGATGACAGCATCGGCGTGCCCACCACAGGACGGGTTGTTCTGGACCCACGCGGTGCCGCGATGGCACAGCTTGATTTACCGCAGATCCTGACATCGTGGAGCAAGATACACGAAATCGCCAGCGAAGCCCTGCCCGACGTACTGGTGCACCGAGGCAAGACGCTTGTGCGCTATGAAGAGACGGATACGGGCGTGGTCGCCCATTTCGACGATGGCACAAGCGCGGCCGGTGACCTGCTGATCGGTGCAGACGGCTTTCGCTCGACGGTGCGCGAACAGATGCTGCCGGACACCCGGACATCCTATGCGGGATACATCGCGTGGCGCGGCATGGTGAACGAGGCCGACCTGTCGGAGCGCGCGCGCGACGAGATGTTTCCTTATTTCGCGTTTTGCCTGCCCGAGGGCGAGCAGATCCTCGGCTATCCCGTCGCAGGTGAAGGCAATGATATGCGGCCCGGCCACCGGCGCTATAACTTCGTCTGGTACCGCCCGGCAGATGACGCACAACTGGCAGATTTGTTGACCGGTACGGACGGGGTCACCTACGATCTGTCAATCTCTCCGCTTTTGATGCGGCCCGAGCATGTGGCGCAGATGCGCGATGCTGCGAACAAGCTTCTGGCACCGCAGTTCGCCGAGCTTGTGGCGAAAACGCAGACGCCTTTTATCCAGCCGATCTATGATCTGTCAGTCACAGAAATGGCCAATGGCCGCGTTGTCCTGTTGGGCGATGCGGCGTTTGTCGGTCGGCCCCACTGCGGTATGGGCGTCACCAAAGCGGCCGAAGATGCCGTCGCATTGGCCGAAGCGCTGTCGAACCCTGACGTAACGGTGGCACAGGCACTGGCTGATTTCGATGCGCTGCGCCGTCCCGTGGATTACCGCGTCGTCGAGCACGCGCGCGCGCTTGGCGCTTATATGCAGGCGCAGGTCCTGACGGAGCGGGAAAAGCTGGCCGCCGCGCGTCACCGCTCTCCCGAAGCGGTGCTGCGCGAAACCGCCACTGCTGACTTCTTAGAGTCTGATTCAAAACTATTCGAACGATTTTAGTTTCTTGCGAGATGTCGTGTGACGCGTCTAATGTGTGCGATGACGATCCAAGCCTCTGCGCTTGCGATAGATTTTTCCCAATCTTTTGA
>Ga0306910_1000170_pt1 | contig 38171 bp, 29 predicted proteins | sample AntRauMFilla2698_FD_190438 | JGI IMG/M metagenome (GOLD analysis project Ga0306910, IMG submission 190438) | Saline lake microbial communities from Rauer Islands, Antarctica - Metagenome Filla 2 #698 (v2) (version 2) | ecosystem: Environmental > Aquatic > Non-marine Saline and Alkaline > Saline ... | reverse complement strand
CCCGGAATAAATTCCGGGGTTAGGAGATGGGCCTTCCTTAGCAGGACTACTCCCTTAGTGTATTTCTTGCCAAACCAAAGCCCATAGACTTCAGAAGTCGCCGCAAACAACGCTTATGAGTTTCCATTACAACCCTTACACTCCCCGAAGTGACTTCGTAAGTCGAAAGCCAACCCCACCCACCAAGTTTATGTTTCTTATGATCTTCTCTGATATCAAACCACTCTCAAATCCACCAGCTGGTCGGTCGGAGGCTCCGCCGTCCCACACTATAAGAAAGCTTTGCTTACCGGTCAGCCAAAACTCTCTAAGAATACACCCGCTGGATATTCCTTTTTTATCAAAAAACTGTTTTCTCGCGGAAGTTGGAGTGGATTTTGTCGAACATGATGTTGAGCCAATCTTTTTCCAGTCGGGCTATTCCTTTATCCATAGACTTATCGACGTAGCTTAGCGCTTCCACCACAGTGGATTCAGCTTTTTCCCAGTTTTCTTCCGACATCAAACATGCTGCTTCTAATCGCAACAAGCTCGATTTTTCTATAAAACCGGATTCCATCGAGCTTTGCAGCGTTCTCGACCTTTCGGCGTTGTTCTCTTTATACGCTTCTTTAAAAGCCATCTCGAGCGCAACTGCACTTTTTATTAACGGACTCAATTTCTCTGTTTTTTGCCAGGCTTTTTCCAAGATCTCAACCGCATATTCTTTGTTGCCTGAATCCATCATGTTATAAAACCCATACAAATACGTAAACGCTGCAAATTGGTCGTTTTTATCTTGATTAATTTTTAAACTGGCCTCCATCGTGTGTGCATCCCATTCAGATGGACGCAATCCATTTGTAGAAGCGGCAGACAATTTTAGCAAATAAAGTTTTCGAATTCCCCTGTTTCCGCCTTGTAGAAAATCCAGCATCTGACTTCCGTCAGTATGCAGATCTCCGTTTGATACCGGAATCAATGACACAAATCCTATAACAAGCGACATCACCGAAGCGATCATCCAAAACAATAATCCTTCACCAATAACCACATCAGAAAGAATGAACCAGAACAAGATTCCACCGCCGAAGATCAGGCTAAACAGCGGTCCTCCGGCATAATACTGAATCATTTGGGAGCGGGTAAAACTTTTCGACGGGAACATGAGCGTGAGCCCGCCCATGGTGTTGAGTTCCGTATTCACTTTAAATTGTAACTTCCCATTTACCAGCTCTACTTTTAGCGGTCCTACAGTTACAAATCGAAATTGAAATCGATGAAACAATCCTGCCAAAATGTGCCCCAATTCATGAATACCCACAACCAGAAAGAAAGAGAAAAATATATACACCAAAATGGTATACCACTCAGGCAGGTTGGGAATCATTTTATCAAATAGATCGGGAAACAGAGGGGCAATAAAATATCCCGCAATACCACCGGCTAAAGCCGGAATCAAAAACTTTAGAATGGGTTTCATTTAGCAGTTAATTGCTACAATTATCTGGTTGAAGTTCGACTGAAACTATTAAGCTCATGTTATGCTGAGATAATCTCACTATTACTAACCGGCAAATAACAAACTATTGTCAGCGTACTACTGCCAGTTTTCCTATTCCTTTTTCCTCATTTTCATCATCATAGGCGATTAAGAAATAAACACCACTGTTCAACTTTTGTCCGCTGCTATTGCGCACCCGCCATTGAACCCTTCCTCCTCGCGTAATGAATTCATTCACCACAAATCCGTCCGCTGTGACAACACGAACCGTTGTATTTGCTGAAAGTCCTTCTATGGTAATGGTTTCATCTCCATGAGTTTTATAATTGAACGGATTGGGATAGAGTTCGAGAGATTTCATTTTTCGCTCGGCCTGAATTGTAACTCCGGCAAAACTCAGTAATCCATCGGCAGTGGCGATATACACTATGCCGGTGCGCTCATTTACAGCGATAGAGTTAATGATATCTGTTGTAAGTGGAGAATTATCGGCTGTAAAATGATGTATTACACGACTCCCGTTTTCACTCAAAAGCCAGACGCCATTGTCGGCTGTTCCCATCCATTTTTGGTTGGCTGCATCAACAGCAAGAGTCCGAACATGGGCATCACGAAACAGAATGGAATCATTATTTACCGAGCGAATAAATTCTGCTCGCATATCATTAGAATTTCCGCTGGTGATTCGTTCGGGAAAGATGTAGCGAACTAACCCACGCTCTGTTCCAACCCACACTTCACCGCGTTTATCATTAACCATTGCGTTGATCTTCAGATCGGGTAAAAACCCCTGATTCAGGTCGTTTGTGAGCGTAACAAAAGTATCATCCGCGGGATCTTCCAAATCTCCCTGATTCAGAACAAGCAATCCCCTGCCTGTCTGCTCAATTGAAGCTAATGGAATCCATTTCTGATCGTAAGGGCCGATATGAAAACCAAAGCCGTAATCACCCGCCTGAACAAAGCCACTTTTTGAATAGGTCGTAATCTCTTCTGTCTCATGATCGTAGCTAAAAAATGCTTCACTTGTGTTCCAGAATGATGTTCCCCACAAACGATTTTCAGAATCGACTGCAAGTCCGGGAATCACAACAAAAAACGGAGCGCTTTCAATTCCTTCCAGTGGTGAATTCTGTTGTTGATAGAGCGTGACTTCACCTGTTTCTTTATCCAATATACTCAGACCGTTTCCCCAACTACCAAAAGCATAGTAATTATCGCCAACAGCAGTTTTGTAAAATCCACGCGCTTGTCGTTCGGCTAAAGCAGGCGTAATTGATAGATTATAGGACGTCCAGGAATCATCTTCAAAAATGTTGAATCCAGTTTCGCGTATAGTACTGCTTACTTTATTTGGATTGGGAGATGTTGCCGTGACTAAAATATCACCATCCATTTCGAGTCCCTCAAAAAAGTTGAGGAATGGGCCTTGTGGCGTCAGATTTTCCTGCGCATTTACATCAACAACACCGCTTAATTCTGAGCCAACCCAAATTTGACTCCCAAATGAAGCACCTGAATTAGCGTCTCCTATAGATAAATTCTGAGAAGTAAGCTCGTTTAAAGTGGCATCAAATGTGAATAAAAAAGACCCGTCAGTTCCGTATATCTTTTGTCCTGATTGCCAGAACACATCAACCTCATTATCCCCGAATTCAGTAGCTGATGTTGATTTCCAGGTACCGTTTTCAAATGTGTGAACATCTCCCAAACGGGTTGCTACAAACAATTTCTCATTAAAAAACTCGAGATCTGTGACAGTGGTATTTTCTTGTATCGGGCTGTTATCAATGTTATAAACAGTCCAGTTCTCTTGTAAAATCAGATCAGTATTTCGATCTCCAATAGCAATTTGGTTTTGAAACGCGATGGCAATCTGACTTTCATTAATAGTGATATGATTCACGGAAACTCCCTGAAGTTCATCTGAAAAACGTATGTAGGAATCGAGTACAAACCTGTCTTCCGTATCCCAAACCACTACTCCGAAAGCTGTTGCCAGATATAATGTTTCCCCGTCAAGCAGTGATTCATTTATTTGTTTATTTCCATACTGCTGATTGCGAGCGATATCGTTGTAGTTGCTGAATGAGCCGTTATTTAACGAGTAGAACTGAATATTTCCATCCAGATAACCGATCCACAATCCATTTTGAGCGGCGTCATATGTCATGGCAGACGCTCCCAATCTGAGCATGCCATCAACGGTAGTAAGCTGCTCCTCAACTTCGCCATTCACCAGATTAAATATTCCACCACTGGTAGCCACCCAAACTTCCTGTTCGGAAACAGCGTCCAATTCAACTACAGTGCGGAAGGAATTGTATGAGCGCCAGTCACCGATATTCTGAGCGGAAAGGTGACCGGGAGCAACAGCGAAAAAGAAAGTGAGAATGAAAGAAAAAAGTAGCGAAAGACGAATCACATTCGTCGAAAAAGGGTGTTTAGATCGAGTGTTTATCACAATATCCGTGCTATACTTATGCCTGCATAAAATCCCGGAGCATCAAGGCGCTTGGCAAAATCAACGCGCATAATCCCGAATAATGAATTAATTGAAACTCCTACCTCGTGGTGAACGCGCTCAATATAGTTTTCGTACGGATAGAATGCATCACTAAATCGTTTTTTCAATTCATCGGGAAGCCACGTCCGGGCATGACCACCAAAAATAATTATTCCGGTTCCCTGCTTTGCCACCGATTCGAGTCCGATCAACTCAAATGGAACCGTTCTGAAATTGTGCTCCCAAAATCCCGCCACGGTTGTTTGACCTTCATACACGCGATTTCGAAGTGTTTTTAAATTGCCAAAAGGCGAAAATCCCATCAATGTACCTTCTATCACCGGTAATCTTTGCAGGGGAAGATCACCAGAAATATGGGCAGCCTGTAGCTTTATATCGAGTGCGTTTGGCAGTAAGCGCCGTTTAAGAAACGTTTCGAGGCGCATCTCCATAACCGCTTCTGTTTTGAAATATGAAAAATCTGAACCTAACGCTTCGTCAGAGTATGTAAGATTTACAGCTAAACGATTTCTGCCAATCGGGCTCAACGGAACAGGTTCATCACCAATATTTATCCCGAGAGAAAAACGCTGATCTGTTCCCTCGTCAATTTCTGGATTGGGACGAAAAGTGGTTCGGGCCAGAAGATCATAGTTAGTTCTCTGAGGTGTACTTCGATCTTCACTCCATTTCCATCCGGCTGATACTAACAGTTCTTTCCAATCGGTGTCAAACTCCTTTGAAATATTAGCGGAAAACGACTTTGCCCAGTAGTAATCGAAGTAATCCGCTATTCCGAATCCGGCGGCGAGTGATGACATCCAGCGGGCGTAATTCACCGACTCAAACCGGGTTTCAGACTCATCCATAAACCGAAGATCGTATTCAAATCCCTGTTTTCGAAACTCTCCTTTTGCATAAGCGCCGTAGCCTATTCGCTCAGACACAGTTTTGTAGGTAAGATGAATTCCGGGCGTAAATTCAATCTCTTCCCGCCAGTTATCTCCCCATTCAAATTTATATTCCAAATTTCCACCAGCAGAGAGTCCGTCCACTCTGTCGTACCAAAGCTGTGGTTTCAGATACCGAAAAACCGCTCCATACTGAGCTAATCCGCCGTCATCATCGTCATCCATCGCCATACTGGCGAGTGCTCCTTTGGGTCGAAAAGCGTCTTCAAGAGATTTTGTGCTGTCGAGCTGAGCGTAGGCGAGTTCTTCATCTTTTTCGAGGGGAACCACACTTGGTGCCTGAATAAACAATGAATCCACGGCTGACTTAACCGAAGCGGAATCTACCATCAATCGCTCCCCCCGTTCTTCTGAAAAGAGCGAATCCGGAACAGGAACATTTACCTCATAATCGGTAATACGACTTATTTGGTGAAAATTAATGTCGGGAAACTGAAAACCCACAAAACCTATTTTTATGTTTCCATCAATACGTACATCAACAGGAAGCCAATAATCCTTTCCAAAATTGCTAAACTGCTGTTTGTAATTAAGATTAAACTCCTGAATGGGTGGTGGGAAAATCATGCTTTTTGAGGGTTTGAGATTTACATCCAAAATGGCAAACTCGTTGTCAAGTACCGAAACCATCCCCTCAAATGTAGGCTGGAGTTTTCTTCGTGGTTCAGCTTTGATATCAAAAACGTACGTATCTCCCAGCTTCCGTGTATTTTGAAGTGTAAAATTGTAGAAATCGAGCGCATCAGGATGGGTCACTCCAACCATCTCAAATCCCGAAATCTCAATATCGTTATCGTACATATTCGGGATATAGCTCGCTCCCGCCCAGTTTTGGTCCGACTCCACATTTTTTGTCTGACGCTTACTTTTTATGACCTCACTCGCTCCTTTTTTGGCATCCCACCACGCCTCTGAAATAGATTCGGTGATACTCACAATTCCGGTGTCATTGCGCAATATTTGGCGTGTATATGCATCAGCCTTGTAGCTTTCGAGCGTTTCCTGCCACTCTTTCTTTGCTTTTATCACCTGCCGCATAATATACATTCCGGGATCTTCGCCGGTCACCTCAATCTCCTCAAGTGAAACCGGTGTGGGCTTCATTAAAAACGAGACCGGTTCTTCAGGTGCACGTTGCAGCGTAATTTTAGTAATCTCATATCCTATAAAACGAGCAAGTAATGTAACAGGATATTCATCAATCTTGATTGAGAATTTCCCGTCATTATTCGTGATGGTTCCCCGATAGGTCCCCTCTATTTGAACAGTTGCGGCGGGAAGAGATTCTTTGTTTTCAGCGTCGTAAACATAGCCGTTGATTTCACTTTGGGCCGATGTGACCTGGCAGAATCCCGATATGATCAGAATTAAAGATAAACAGAAGAGGCGCATAAATAAATGGAGAATAATGGACGAAATTTCATTCGTTAAAAAAGTTATGCCGCTTATAACGTATTTCACCCATCAACTGTTTCATCCGGAGAGGAATTAGTTGGGAATTTGGAGTAGTTAGCATGGGAGATTCATTTACGTGACAAAAGTATCGAGTTCACGTCATTCCGGCCTTGTGCCGGAAGGTGAAAAAGGCAACCAAGCTTGCAATAAGCCCACGTTGCTATATCACCCACAAATCCTTCACAGGTCAAAAAATCATCCAACGTTTGAGCCTTGGGGCAGGTCACCTTCCGCAACGGGGTGCGGAATGACGTCTTTACTGCGTAAAGCCGGGTAACGAAAGAGCTTTAACACATTTAAAAACACGTTCAAAAGCCAAAACCTGCCCGATCTAACAACTCCTTTGCTAACTTCTAACCATTATTCACGCTTCAGGAATAGGGCCGCGATAGTTCATATTTGGCTGGGGCTTCTCATTTCCTTTAATCTTGCCAAACTGGGATTCATACTTTTTGAGATTATCTCCCAATGCTCCGTACAGTCTTTTGGCATGGTCGGGCGTCAAAACCATACGCTTTGTGACTTTTGCTTTGGGAACGCCGGGCATCACAGAGAGAAAATCGATAATAAACTCAGATGGTGAATGAGTGATCATTACCAGATTTGAATAGGTCCCGTTAGCTTCACTTTCAGGAAGCTCAACTTCCATATTCTGTTGATTCTGCTTTTTATTTTTGTCTTGCTGTTGATTGCTCATAAATCCTGACTCTTAATTTTGTTTAAATTCAGCTATCGTATTTATCAAATCACTTTTTGTGATAATCTGCTTAACCTTATTTCCTTCTTTTACCACTACAGCCGGAACTTCACGTGTTAACAGAGATGAAAGTTCTTCGAGGCTCACATCTGAATCCACTTCCGGAAATGGCTGGTTCATCACATCAGAAACAGCATTTGTTTTGGCTGAGGGATCGGTTAACAGGTAATTTAATATGGACGTTTCCTGCAAACTTCCAACTTGTTTTTCGCCATCAAAAACCGGAAGCTGGGAAATATTCAGTTTATTCATCTGCCCGATTGCATCCTCAAGCGTATCCTGTGAAGAAACCGACGCTACAATCCCATCATCCTTTTGTTTCGACTTAAACGTTAGAATATCTGACACATTCAGATTATGTGATGATGATAAAAATCCATTCTGACGCATCCATTCATCGTTATAAACCTTTGATACATAGCGTGTTCCACTGTCGGGAAGCACAATTACAACGACGTCATCTTTGGTCAATTTCGCGTTTTTGGCATATTCCACTGCTCCCCAGACGGCTGCTCCGCACGATCCTCCCACGAATAATCCCTCTTTTCGGGCGAGTGCTCGTGTAGTGACAAAAGCTTCTTTGTCGGGACACTGAACCACTTCGTCGAGCAGCTCAAAATTCATGTTTTGGGGGATGATATCTTCACCAATTCCCTCTGTGAGGTAAGGAGCAATGTTCTTTTTATCAAATTCTCCCGTTTCAAAATAGGATTTATAGATAGACCCAACCGAATCAATTCCCACAATTTTAATCTGCGGATTTTGCTCTTTCAGAAATTTCGCCGTTCCTGAGACTGTTCCACCTGTTCCCATTCCGCCAACAAAGTGCGTGACCTTTCCCTCTGTTTGCTCCCAGATTTCAGGCCCGGTGCTCTCATAATGCGCTTGGGCATTGCTGGGATTGTCGTACTGATTAGGATACCATGAATTGGGAATCTCTTCATTCAATCGTTTGGCAACAGAATAGTAAGAACGCGGATCATCGGGTTCAACATTGGTTGGGCAGATTCTCACTTCCGCTCCAAGCGCGCGCAGCAGATACACTTTTTCCATGCTCTGCTTGTCGGTAGTGGTGAAAATACATTTATAGCCCTTTACCACCGCGGCGAGGGCCAGTCCCATTCCGGTATTTCCGCTCGTTCCCTCAATAATAGTTCCGCCGGGTTTAATTTTTCCCTCTTTTTCAGCGTCATCCAGCATTTTAAGCGCGATACGATCTTTAACGCTCTGTCCGGGATTGAAATATTCTACTTTCGCGAGCAACGTCGCTTCCACATCCGGTGCGATGTGATTGAGTTTTATGAGCGGTGTATTGCCCACGGTTTCCAAAATTGAATTATGCCACATATCCTGGTATTAATTTTCTTTTCGTTGTAAAATGATCGATTTTCAGACGCTCATTCAGAGATCTTTCCTGAAACGAATTCCATATCATTGTGTTATCATTTTGGAAGATAGGAAACATAAAGCTTAATATTTTTAAGCTTCCACTATTATCAACACGGTGTTATGATTCATGGATTGATGAAGAAACATTCCTAATTTCTTAGAGATATCACCATTTTCTAAATTCTACTTTATGAACCTGGCCTTGCTGCCTGTTTTATTGATCACAACTCTCTCAACGATTTTTTCCTCGGGGATTTCATCACGAGCTACATCTCTGCCTGTTAGCCAAACCGATTCAATTGAGGTACTCCTTTTTGATGATCTTAACGTTCAGGAATTAAAAATCAGGGCAAAAGATGGAATTCTGACACTCATCGCCAATAACAAAGATTTCCAGATTGATTCTACCGCGTGGGTCACCATTCAGAAAACCAGAAACGGGTATCGTTTTAAGCAAAACGGAAACATTGTTTATGCTCACGAACTCTCTGTTGTTGCTCATGGAAATAGTCTAACAAATCTTATTTCAGAAGCTACCGGCTATAGATATTATCGGGGAACGCTTCTTTTTCAAAACCTCACAAACGAAGCTCTGACTCCGGTAAATAAAATTAGTCTGGAAGATTATGTGGCAAGCGTGACGGGCAGTGAGATGAATTTCGATCACCTGGAAGCACTAAAAACGCAGTCGGTCATTGCCCGAACTTACGCACTCTGGAATATGGCATCGCCGGTCCATCCTCGTTACCATCTCACAGATCACACAATGAGTCAGGTTTACTTGGGTGAATTAATTCAAAAACCGATCTACCGGACAGCCGCTGAAGCGACGAGCGGAACATTTATCACCTGGAGCAACAAATTGATTTTGGCCACCTACTCAAGCACCTGCGGCGGAGCAACTTCTTCCAATCAATGGGTTTGGAGTGGAAAAGCATTACCCTATCTTCAAACTGTAGATGATAATGATGCCTGCTCGGCTTCGCATCATTTCAACTGGAATTATACACTATCCACGGCTGAATTCAATTACTTTTTAAAGCGCAATTTTAAAAGTTCCGTACAGCAGTTCGATATTAATAAAAGCGTAAACGGACGAGTTGTTGAATTGAAAACCGGAAATAAAATAATTTCCGCCAATAAGTTCAGACTGGCGTTTATAAAACAATATGGCCCGAGATCACTCAAAAGCACATTGTTCACTGTGGAAAAATCGAAAGAAAGCGTTATTTTCATCGGACACGGCATGGGCCACGGAGTTGGCTTATGTCAATGGGGCGCTCTTGGCCTGGCAAAGTCCGGCTGGACACACGACACCATTCTGAGATTTTATTATCAGGGCATCACCCTCTCGAACCTTTCTACCTGGGCTGAACAAGAGATTCCGCTCGCAAGAAATTAAACGATTTATTCAGAACTCATTTTATCATAATTATTCTCACACAGTATGTTTCTAAAAAAAGAAAAACCAAAAGATTACGATTGCGGATATAATCTCGACTTAATGATTGAGGCACTTCCCGATATCGACGACGATCGTGACCGCATTGAATACGCCAAAAGAATTGTAGGGCTCATAAAACAGAGTCACATTAATTGGGTTGACAACAACGGAAGAAGTAAAATGGCCTGGGATCACTTTTTCAAACTCTCCGATTATGATCCGCGTGATTATGGCATTCTTCATCCCTATGAAGCCGGCTTAGCTGACGACGCAAGGTGATTTTATTGAAGATTGAAAAAAACGTGTAGTCGATCGTCATGACGATCGACTACACGGGTTGGAGATTAACAGCTTCTCTGTTTTAAATATTCTGTCCACGTCCACCGAACCGTCAGGGGAATTTCATGAAATTTCCCTGACGGTAGGCCATGTTTAGATCCGTTGCTGGAATTAAATGATATTTCTTTTTAATACTTAATTTCTACAACACTTTTTTCAGGGCATCCACGCAGTAATCCACGTAGGTGGTTTGGGCGGCTTCTCCCATAAATCCGATGCGCCACACTTTTCCGAGGCGATCTCCAAGTCCCGCTCCGAGTTCGATATTAAACTCTTTAATTAACCGTTTTCGACATTCAAAATCGTCTACTCCCTGTGGAATTTCAACGGCGTGGAGTTGCGGCATCCGATATTCCTGTTCTACAATATTTCTAAGGCCAAGCGCCTCGAACTTGTCCTGAGCATAGTTCTGAACTTTTTTGTGACGTTCCCAGCGGTTTTCAATTCCCTCTTCTTTAATGATGGTCAGTGCTTCATGAAGGGCGTATAAACTGTTAATCGGGGCTGTATGATGATAGGCCCTTTTTTGTCCGCTTCCCCAATAATCCACAATCATTTTCAGATCATAAAACCAGCTCGAAACCGGTTTTTTCCGTGATAGAATTTTTTCAAGTGCGCGATCACTAAATGTAATTGGCGAAACCCCGGGCGTACACGACAAACACTTCTGACTTCCGGCATAAGCCACATCAATCTTCCATTCATCAGTTTTAATCACTGATCCGCCAAGCGCGGGAACCATATCCACCACGCAAATTGCATTGTGAGCATGAACCACATCTGATAGTTCTTTCAAATTACTTTGTACACCAGTTGAGGTTTCTGCATAAACCATGGTTACTACAGAAATATCCGGATGTTCAGAAAGAGCTTTGTCCAGTTTTACCGGGTCAATCGGCTGACCTTCCTCTGCTTTCACATCTACCGGAATGGACCCATTTCTAACTATCATTCCACGCATGCGCTCGCCAAAATAACCGTTTGAGCAAACAATGGCTTTTTCACCCGGCTCAATCATATTCACGAGGCTCATCTCCATAGCGGCAGAACCGGGACCTGAAATGGCAAACGTTACATTATTCTCAGTTTGAAATGTGTACCGGAGCAGAGCTTTCATCTCGTCCATCATAGCAATAAAATCGGGATCAAGATGTCCCAACACGGGTTTTGCCATCGCTTTCAAAACACGTTCAGGGATAATGGATGGACCGGGCCCGAGCAGAATACGGCCACCGTTCAACATGGTAGAAATCATCAAATAGTTAGTCTGTTACATGGTTGATCTATAAAAAAAGCCATGAATAGATCATGGCTCAGTGATTCAGAGAAATCTGTTGAACTTCTTAGTGATAAGCAAATATTATTATTCCACGTGCCTATTTTCTATCACTCGTGGCGGTTGCCGTTGATTATAACACTACCAGAAATTATCGGTCCGGGAGTTTTACTTATTTCATTTTTTGATCTGCATTAATCATCCAAACCAAGCTCAGCTTTCACCCTATCCTCAATCTCTTCTACTTCCATTTGCTTCATGGTCCAGTCTTCTGTCAAACGATCAATTTTCTGCTCCAGTTTATTAAAATTTTTCATAGCCTCGGGAGCTTCATCACTTTCATAAAACGAAACCTCCGCCATTTTATCCGAAAACTCTTTCTTTTCAGCTTCAAGCTTCTCGAGCTCTTTTTCGATTTTATGAATCGCGTCTTTCTGCTTTTTGGTGTGACTGTATAACTTATTTCTAAGCTGCGCTTCCAGCCGTTTTTGCTCTTTTGACTTTGGTGCTGAGGCATCCGCTTCAACTGTAATTTCAGACTTATTTTTTGCGTCTTTAGATGAAGATTTATTCTCCGATTTTTGATCATTGATTATTTCCTGTTCCTTACCACGTTTCCATTCGTAGTAGTCGAAACCGCCATCATACTCAATCACTTTACCGTGCTCTACGCGCCAGATCTTTTCAGAAATTCCTTTCAGGAAATAACGATCGTGTGAGATCAGCAAAATCGTCCCCTTAAACTGTTTCAAAGCATCCACGAGCATATCTTTCGATTGAATATCGAGGTGGTTAGTGGGCTCATCGAGCACCATGAGGTTAGCCGGCTCGAGCAATGTTTTGGCCAAAGCGAGACGACTTCGTTCTCCCCCGCTCAGCACAGAAATTGGCTTAAAAACATCATCTCCCTGAAATAAGAAAGAACCAAGAAGCGTACGAATCTGCTTTCTGATTTCCGGCGTGGGAGCGTGCTGTTCCATCTCTTCAAGAACGGTATTGTCCGATTTTAACACTTCGCTGAGATGCTGCGCAAAGAACGCCATCTTAACATTATGTCCCTCCTCACGCTCACCATCAAATTCTTCATTTCCGAAGATAATTCTCGCCAGCGTTGACTTTCCCGCACCGTTTGGCCCGATGATCGCAACTTTGTCACCGCGTTCAATATGCAAATCCTGATTGTGGGTAAAAACAGGCGTTTCGTTATCTTTTCCCTCGTTATAGGTTTTATTCAAACCGTCCAGATGCATCACCACTTTCCCACTTCGGGGTGGTTCTGGAAACCGAAAACTAATGGTATCCATCTCCGGTTCCGGCTCATCCATAATCACCATGCGTTCGAGTGCTTTAACACGCGATTGTACCAGTTTTGCCTTGCTTGCTTTTGCCCGGAAACGAGTGATGAATTTCTCCATCTCAGCAATTTCCCGCTGCTGAGTTTCATAAGCGATGCGTTGTTGATCAACCTGTTCCTGGCGCTGCTCTAAATACGATTCAAAATTACCCTCATAACGATAGAGTTTCTTTTGACGCACTTCCGCAATAGTAGTCACCATTCTATCGAGGAAATAGCGATCGTGACTCACAATAACCACAGCTCCTTGATATGATCTCAGATACTGCTCAAGCCACTCAATGGAATCGATGTCAAGGTGGTTTGTGGGCTCATCAAGTAAAAGTACATCGGGTTGTTCAAGCAGGATTTTTGCAAGCAATACGCGCATACGCCATCCACCACTGAACTCTGCGAGGGGACGATTCAAGTCTTCCGTCTCAAATCCCAATCCTTCTAAAATCGCCTCGGTTTTTGACTCTTTTCTGCTACCGTCAAGCATGTCATAGCGTGATTGTTTATGCTCAATATCATCGAGCATTTTCTGATAGCGGTCGGATGTGTAATCAGTGATTTCCGTGAGTTTCATCGTGAGATCATGAAGCTCTGTTTCCAATCTATTCGCTTCTTCAAAGGCTCTGAGCGCTAACTCTTTTATAGATTGGTTTATGTTCAGTTCAAGCGCTTCCTGACGCAGAAATCCCGCAGAAACATTCCCTATCCGGTCAATACTTCCCTCATCAGGCTCAAACTCGCGGTCAATCATCCGCAATAAAGTTGTTTTCCCTGCCCCGTTCGGGCCTACAAGGCCAATTCTGTCGCCAGACTTAACCGCCAGCGAAGCAGAATTAAAAATACATTTGGTTGTAACGTAAAACGTTAGATTATTGACTTGAATCATAAAAAATGATACGCATTGACTGAAAAAAGTGAGCAGTAACGATACGGAAATCTCATGAGAATGTGTGAATCAGACTTTCGGAAGTGATTTATGAACATAGCCCACCATCCTGCCGCCCCAGGGTATATGAATTCTGAACTTCAAAGACTCTATTTCAGTTCTTTACCAAATTTGCTATTCAGGCATTCAACATCGCTGCGGTATGAATAAAATTTCTACTCTCCTTTTGTTTGATTTTTCTTTATCTTTGGAATCTGTAGAGATGCAGAAACGTCACACTTATCCTTAATTCAAATAAAAACACAAGAAAATACATGCTAGGAGTAAAAGTAAAAGATAACGAGAATATCGACCGTGCCATCAACCGTTTCAAGAAGATGATAACTCGTTCAAGAATTATGGTCGAATACAAAGATCGTCAGCAATTCACAAAGCCTTCTGAAGACCGTCGTGAAGCACTGAAAAAGAGCAAACGTGAGCAGCGCAGAAGAACCCGCGAAGACTATTAGATTAGTTTCAAACCAGTCAACGCTAAATCGCTTAAAGCATAAGTTTGATTAGAACCGTTTTTATGAACCAACGATTTTTCTTGTGGAGGTGACGTTTTTTTTAAGCGATTTATTCGCTCTGTGCTAACAGATTTTTAATTGCAAAAGGGATTTATGACTTCATAAATCCCTTTTTTTTATGTCTGAATTAAGATTACTGATAATTCCTTCTTAATCAGACCTTCCGTTCATATTTGATAAAGCCTCTCTGATATTCCTTACGCGAACAATTTCACAATCTTTACGTTCAATTTTGGGACTTTTCTCAGGAATAATCACTGTTTTGAATCCCATTTTGGTAGCTTCTTCCACTCTCTTTTCAATAAACTGAACGCCGCGAATTTCCGCGCCAAGTCCGACTTCTCCTATCGCAAGAACAGATCTCGGCAAGGCACGATCAACCGAAGCGGAGACCAGTGCCAGACAAACAGCCAAATCGATGGATGGCTCAGTAATTTTCAGTCCTCCGGCCAGATTCACAAATACATCTTTATCACCCATTTTATAACCGCACCGTTTCTCCAAAACCGCAAGTAACAAATTCAATCTTTTAGAATCTATTCCCGTTGTATTTCGTTGAGGGGTTCCATAAGAACTGGCAGAAACCAACGCCTGCACTTCAAGCAAAAGCGGCCTGCTGCCTTCCATTGAGCAACAAATCGTACTTCCACTCTGCGCTTCATCATAAGCGGGAAGAAAAAGCTCTGATGGATTATCTATGGATTGAAGTCCGGTCTGTGTCATCTCAAAAACTCCCATTTCAAAAGTGGAACCAAAACGATTCTTCAAACTTCTGAGCATGCGGTAATTGTAATGCTCCTGACCCTCAAACATCAAAACAGTATCAACCATGTGTTCGAGAACTCTCGGTCCGGCCAAATCCCCTCCTTTTGTAATATGTCCGACCAGGATAGTGGTGATTTGCTTCGATTTACACAGGCGCTGGAGCAACGAGGCTGATTCCCTCACCTGCACCACACTTCCCGGCATCGATTGCAATTCCGGGCGATATACCGTTTGGATAGAATCGATAATCAACCAGTCGGGTTTGAGCGCTTCGACCTGAGCGGTTATGCTGTTCATATCCGTTTCGGTGTATATTCGCAGGTTTTTACTATCCACACCCAATCGCTTAGCCCGCTGATGAATCTGCGGAGCTGATTCCTCTCCCGAAACGTATAAAATATTTTTATGAGGATTTTCCCTTGCCAATTGAAGCGTAAGCGTGCTTTTTCCGATTCCCGGATCTCCGCCCAAAAGCACCAGCGATCCTTTAACAGCGCCTCCGCCCAAAACGCGGTCGAATTCTGTTATGCCCGTTTTCTCCCGTACATCAGCGTCAACTTCAATATCTTCTAATTTGATCGGCTTTACGGCTGCGTCACTTCCCGTTTTTGCCCTGTGACTCTTTTCTTTCGCTGTTGCTCCGGTGTCTATTACGTGCTCCTCAAAGCTATTCCAGGCTGCACAGGACGGACAACTTCCCATCCATTTAGCGGTTCTGTATCCACAGTGAGAGCACTCAAATGTTGTTTTTTTCTTAGCCAAGGTTCCTTACTCTATCAGAAATGCGTTAATATTTAGTGATGACAGATCCCGGGTTATAAAATTATACAACCTTTTATCAGCCGTGTAGAAAGGTAGTTCAAACGAATGAGCTACAACAACAAAAGAAGCATCGTAACTGCTTATCATGTATGTACTGCTCATAAACAGTGTATTCTCACGAATATCTTTATAATCGATGATATGAACAGGAATCCGGTCAAATCCTTCCAATGCTCTCTCAAAAGTGCCATAAGGTAACATCCGCGAGCGGACTTTTTTTGTCATAACAGCGTCCACTTCAATCGTGAAAACAGACGGCGCCACAAACAGGGCGTACTTGTTAATCAGATTGAGAGCTTCTTCACTGCCGTGCTCCTTTATCATCAGCTTGATGGCCACAGAGCTGTCAATTACTGCGATGTCGTTCATTTTTTAGTAATTGCTTAACCCGCCATCGCGGAGATTTCTGATATCTTTGGCACTATCTGTAGAATACGGCTCAGAATCTTCGGCAACTTTTGTTTGTATTGCCCTGAGTTCTGTGGCGAGGCCTTTCTTTTTATTGTGAAAAGTAGCTTCTCGTTCGAGAATTGCGGCCAATTCTGCTTGCAGTGAGCGTTTGTTTAACTCTGCCTTCTCTTTTAATGATGAAACTACACTTTCGGAGAGATTTCGAACAAGTACATCTGCCATTGTATTATCATTTTGTTATCAGTTATCATTATGATAACAAAATGTGCCCAATAAAAAAAGAGTCCGCAAATGGTTACATCCGCGGACTCTTGAACTTCAGATAGATTTCTGTTTTGAACAGATTCGTATCAAAAAAGTGTATTTAATATCTGCTGATTACGCTACTGTAACGTCATCGCAGAGATATACATCCTGAATAGAGTTCAGGAGCTTAACTCCCTCTTCCATCGGACGCTGGAATGCTTTACGGCCTGAAATCAGTCCCATTCCACCTGCGCGTTTGTTAACTACAGCAGTCTTAACAGCATCGGCAAAATCGTTGTCGCCTGATGCTCCACCTGAATTGATAAGTCCCGCACGTCCCATGTAGCCGTTAGCTACCTGATAACGTGTCAGGTCAATTGGGTTGTCAGTAGTCAGCTCGGTGTAAATACGCTCATCGAGTTTTCCGTAAGAAGAATCTCCTGTATTCAGCGCTTTGTATCCGCCGTTAACATCAGGAAGTTTCTGCTTGATAATATCAGCCTGAATGGTCACACCAAGATGGTTTGCCTGAGATGTAAGGTCAGTAGAAGTATGGTAGTCAACGCCATCAACTTTAAACGCTGAATTTCTCATGTAGCACCACAGGATGGTAGCCATTCCAAGTTCGTGAGCGTAAGAAAACGCTTCAGCAACTTCTTGAATCTGACGGTTTGACTCTTCAGAACCAAAGTAAATTGTTGCACCCACAGCGGCTGCGCCCATTTCATAGGCATCATCAACATTACCAAACATGATCTGATCGAACGTATTTGGATAGGTAAGTAACTCGTTATGATTAAGTTTCACAATAAAAGGAATTTTGTGAGCATACTTACGAGAAACAGAACCCAAAACTCCAAAAGTAGAAGCAACTGCATTACATCCGCCTTCAATAGCGAGTTTTACAATGTTCTCAGGATCAAAATAAGCTGGGTTTTTAGCAAATGAAGCTCCGGCTGAGTGCTCAATTCCCTGATCTACAGGAAGAATTGAGGTAAATCCTGTATTAGCAAGACGTCCCGTTGAGAGCATCCACTGCAAATTACCTAAAACACGGTTGTTTCGGTTTGAGTGGTACCAGGTATCATCTACATAACTTCCGCTTGGAAGGTGCAGATTTTCTTTAGGGATGGTAGTACATTTGTGCGAGAGCAAAGATTCAGCATCTTTACCCAGATAATCTTCAATATCATTAATCGAAAGTGACATATAAGTCCTCCTAATTCTTTAATAAAAATCTTTAAGGTATTCCTTCAATATAACGGTAATAAAGCTTTTCAGGTAACCCAATTTTGAATTTCGGTCTTTTTTATCTGAAAGTGCTTTTTCGGCTTTATTCAACGGTTTTTAAATAATAACACACTTTTCCGATGTTATTCACGCTGCGTCTCTCCCCTTTCTTCTTTTAAGAGCGGGTGAGGTATATCCAAATAACACAAGTCCGCTCAACACAGTAACCAATCCCGCAACGGAAAAAATTCTCAACAACAGATTATTTATATCAGCGCGCTCATCATAATCCATAATATGCGTCATCCACAACCAATCGAACCATCGCCAGCTTGTTGTTCTTACTTTTTGCAGTTTTCCGGTGATAGCTGACAGATAGAAACGGGTTTGTTCCTCATCATCAAATGTGACCTGCCATGCGGGCAAATCTCCTCCCCGGTATTCATGGTCTTGCGAAGTTTCTGTAAGATACTGAGTGCCATTTATGGATCCATCACCCAAATAGAATTGTTCTCCGATTTCTCTGGCGTATTTTTCTGAGATATCCTTTCTGAGTTCACCGCTTGTTCCATTAAACGCGGCACGAATCATCTCACCCTTTTCTGATTTCCCTTCAACCAAGTATGATACTCCATCTACTGTATGTATTAATTCAACACTCGATAATGTGGAGATACCTGTCTTTTCCAGCTCCAATTCATTTGGTGCCAACACTTGTAAATCCGAAAATATTAACACTTCTTCAGGATAAGCTCGCAAATGATCCCCGTGAATTTCATCAATATCTGTCCAGCTGAAGTATAAACCACTGATGGTCCACGCTAAAAATTGAACCGCTAAGATGATTCCCAGCCAGCGATGTGCTTTTCTTACATAATAATTAGTCGATTTAGCCATTGTTAGTAGTAACAGTTATTCAAAAGTGCGGATAATTCTGATTTTTTTTATATATTCTCACACGTGAAAATAAGATCTACATATCAATTTTCAGCAACACTTTTGCTGATCGCCTTTATTGCCGGAATTACGATCCCTGCGTTATCAAACTGCATGGTCTTTAATTTCAGTGGCGACGGTTCTGCTATGGATATGCACGCGATGAATTCTATGTCGTGCTGTGATTCAATGAATATGCCTGATACTTCAGGTGATATGGAAGAAGCTCCGATGTCCTCTTGTGGGATGTCATCATTCAACTGCTATTGTGATTCAGCGGATGAATTTCCTGTTTCTGAAGCTGTTATTTCCCTGAATCTTGAAGCACCTGAATTTCGCGTTTCTGTTCTTTCAGAACTTACATTCGATGATTCTGCTGATGAAAAACCACTTTTTTCTCATACAGAAATATCTGATTCCTATTCCTCTCCCCCTCTTTTTCAAGTAAATGAAGCCTGGCTCAACTGAGTCAACGTAAACGCCCTTCCTACACACTGCGGAACTTTTTATTAAGACTATAACATCAGTCGACCGCGCTTTTTTCTAATCACACAGCGTGAACTCTTGCATTGATTTCTGTTCATAAACATATGTTCTGAACGATCACTGAAGGATTCACCGGTTGGATTTTCGTTTACGTATTATGCTCAATTCAATCATTCGTTTTTTTCTCGAAAACAAACTTATCGCCTCGCTCCTCCTTTTGGGACTGATTTCATGGGGAGTTATCGTTTCTCCGTTCAACTGGCAGAATTCCATTTTGCCAAATGACCCTGTTCCCGTTGATGCCATTCCTAATCTCGGTGAAAATCAACAGATTGTTTATACCGAATGGGCAGGTCAATCACCGCAGGATGTAGAGGATCAAATCACCTATCCGCTTACCACGCAGCTGCTTACCGTTCCGGGAGTTAAAACTGTGAGAAGCACGTCCATGATGGGATTCTCTTCTATCTACGTCATTTTTGAAGAGGAAATTGAATTTTACTGGAGTCGTTCGCGCATTCTGGAGAAACTCAATGCCTTACCGAAAGGGACGCTTCCCGCCAACGTTCAACCCGCGCTCGGACCTGACGCCACAGCGCTGGGACAAATTTTCTGGTACACATTAGAAGGCCGTGATAAAAATGGCGATCCAACTGGCGGCTGGGATCCTCAGGAATTGCGCAGTATTCAGGATTTTTATGTTGGATATGGACTTTCCGGAACAGCAGGTGTGGCTGAAGTCGCTCCCATTGGCGGTTTTGTAAAAGAATATCAGATTGATGTAGATCCTAAAACACTGCAAAATTATAATCTCTCGCTCCTGCAGGTCTATAACGCCGTTCGGCAAAGTAATGAGGATGCGGGCGGACGCACGCTGGAGATGAATAATGTGGAATATCTGGTGCGTGGACTTGGCTACATCAAAAATATTTCTGATATAGAAGAAGCTGTGGTAGCCGTACGGGATCAAACTCCGATCAGAGTTAAAGAGGTAGCTTATGTGACCATGGGTCCGGCCCAAACCCGCGGCGCCCTTGATAAAGGCGGAGCTGATGTGGTAGGCGCCGTAATTGTGGCCAGAGATGGAGCCAATCCACAGCAGGTGATTGAGAATGTAAAAGCGAAAATCGAACAGCTTTCACCCGGACTTCCCACCAAAACGCTTTCAAACGGCACAGAATCGAAGCTCACCATCGTTCCGTTTTATGATCGATCAGAACTAATTGCGGAAACGCTCGGCACGCTTGAAGAAGCCCTTACGCTTCAAATCCTGATCACCATTATTGTGATTGTGGTGATGGTGATGAATCTCAGAACCTCTCTGTTGATCTCTGCTATGCTCCCGGTGGCTGTTCTCATGACGTTCATAGCCATGAAATACGGCAATGTGGACGCCAACATCGTGGCACTTTCCGGAATCGCTATCGCAATCGGGACAATTGTGGATGTGGGCGTTATTCTCTCTGAAAACATGCTGCGCTATATGAATCAGCATCGCGGAGAGAAACCATTGAAGGAGATTATCTACGAAGCCACTGTTGAAGTCGCCCCCGCGGTTTTAACAGCCATCACCACAACTATTGTCAGTTTTCTGCCGGTATTTACGATGGTGGCCTCGGAAGGAAAATTGTTCAAACCTCTCGCATACACCAAAACATTCGCGTTAGTGGCGTCTGTCATCATTGCAATTGCTCTCATTCCCCCATTTGCGCACTGGCTCTTTTCCATAACTGTTCCCAAAAAGAAGATCAAATTAGTGTGGAACTCAGCTCTGATTCTGCTTGGGATTATCTCCTTTTTCTTCGTCCCCGTCTGGTTGGGATCTGCCCTGATCGGTTTTGGAATCATTAATTCCGCCGCCGTGATTTGGGAAGGGCAAGTTGGCATTTACGCTAATCACCTGAACACTGCTCTCAGCGTTATCATTGTTACCGGATTACTCTCCTCAATCTGGCTTCCGCTCGGACCTTCTGTTTCTCTTTTTGGAAATATTTTATTCGTAGCAACAATCATTGCGATTATTCTGGTGTTTTTCGGGCTCGTGATTCGCTACTACCAGCAGTTGATTAATATCTGTCTGAAGCACAAAGTATCCTTCCTCTCTATTCCGCTTGTACTGCTAATTTTCAGCATGTCAGTCTGGCTGGGATTTTCTTCCACATTTTCTCCGGTTCAAAAAACCATTTCATTGATTGGTTGGGATGTTTCCGAAACCGATCTGTGGTCAGCGGCTGATGATGCATTTCCCGGACTTGGCCGAGAATTTATGCCCGCGCTCGATGAAGGTGCTTTTTTGTTAATGCCCACAACCATGCCTCACGCTGGATTTGAGGAATCAAAAGATGCCATGAAAAAGCTGGATATGGCAGTGGCTTCAATCCCCGAAGTAAAAACCGTAGTTGGGAAAATGGGAAGAGCCGAAACCGCCCTCGATCCCGCTCCTATTTCGATGTTTGAAAACCTGATACTCTATAAAACTGAGTATAAAACAGATAAATCGGGTAAGCGGCTACGCTTTAAAACCAACGATTCGGGTGACTTTCTCAGAGATCAAAAGGGAGATCTCATTCGTGATAATGGCGGTTCTTACTTCCGGCAATGGAGAGATGAGATCAAAAGTCCGGATGATATTTGGGATGAAATAATACGTGTCACCAAGTTTCCCGGTGTGACATCAGCCCCGAAACTTCAACCTATTGAAACACGTTTGGTGATGCTCCAATCAGGAATGCGTGCGCCCATTGGAATCAAGATTAAAGGCCCCGATCTGAAAACGATTGAAAAAACAGGCTTGGCCATGGAGGAGTTATTACCACAGGCAGAAGGCGTGAAACCAAGCTCCGTATTTGCCGATCGCATTGTGGGAAAACCCTATCTGGAAATTGAATGGAATCGCAAAAAATTAGCACGTCATGGCTTATCCATTCAGGACGCTCAAAAGATTGTACGCATCGGACTTGGCGGAGCAACGGCAACCACTTCTGTTGAAGGTCGTGAGCGATATCCTGTTCGGGTGAGAATTGCCCGTGAACTCAGAGATAAACCTGACGCCATTGGCGAAATCACGATTCGCTCGAAAGAAGGAGTTTATGTTCCGATAAAAGAATTGGCTGAAATCAGTTATCGCCAAGGTCCGCAGGCAATAAAAAGTGAAGACACTTTTCTCGTGGGATATGTGATTTTCGATAAACTGGACGGATTTGCCGAGACCGATGTGGTTACCAACGCTCAGGATTTTCTGCGGGAGCAAATTGACAACGGAAATCTGAATATCCCATCAGGAGTAAGCTTTGAGTTCGCCGGAAACTATCAGAATCAGATAAGAGCCGAGAAACGGCTTGCAGTCATTCTACCCGTCACGCTACTGTTGATTTTCCTGATCATGTATTTCCAGTTTCGTTCGGTAACAACAACAAGTATGATTTTCACCAGTATTTTTGTGGCCTGGGCGGGTGGATTTATCCTTATCTGGCTATATGGGCAGGGCTGGTTCCTGAATTTCGATATTGCAGGTCAAAACCTTCGCGATCTGTTTCAAATGGGTACTGTAAATTTGAGCGTGGCGACCTGGGTTGGATTTATCGCCTTATTCGGGATTGCTGCTGATGGCGGCGTTGTGATGGCAACCTATCTCGATCAGCTTTTTGAAAAACATAAACCCAAATCTGTACAGGAAATTCGCTCGACGGTCGCTAAGGCAGGTGCGCGGAGAATTCGCCCGACCCTCATGACCACTGCCACAACAATACTGGCACTATTTCCGGTTCTTACATCAACGGGACGAGGAAGCGATATCATGGTTCCCATGGCCATTCCAAGTGTTGGCGGCATGTTTTTACAGATAATCACCCTGTTTGTCGTTCCCGTACTCTACGGAGCGTGGAAAGAATATCAATTTAACAAAGCTTCTGCGTCATGAATAGAACAGACTCATTTATCCTAAAGAATAATCTTATGAAAACTACATTTCTGATGTTTTTCATGCTGATTGGAATCACGCTGACACATTCTGTTCAGGCTCAAACGCTTGAGGAATTTCAGAAGAAAGCAGCTGAACAAAATCCCGCTTTGAAATCATCGTACATGAACTATCTGGCGGCGCTCGAACAAACAGCACAAGCCGGAACGCTTCCTGATCCCGAACTCTCTTTCGGATATTTCATCAGTCCCATTGAAACACGGTTGGGTCCTCAGCAGGCTCGTGTTTCGCTCAGCCAGATGTTTCCATGGTTTGGAACGCTTTCCCACGCTTCATCCGCCTCGGTTTTAAATGCCAAAGCAGCGTTTGGACAATTTCAGGAGAAAAGAAATCTGTTGTTTTACGCCATTTCGGATGTATATGCTAAGATTTACGAGACAGATGAAAACATCAACCTGACCAGAGAACATATCATTCTGCTCAAAACCATCGAGCAGCTCAGTATCAGTAAATATGAAAATGGAAAGGTTAGTCAGGCAGATGTTCTTCAAACTCAGATTGAGCTTAGTGATCTTGAGAACAAATTGCATTCATTGCAGGACAAACGTCAAAACCAGGAACACACGTTTCAGGAAATGGTCGGGGATTCTACTATCTCGGTTTCGACAGATCAGCAAATTTCTGTCTCGGAAAAAACGTATACAGAAGCAGAAGTTCTGAAGCAGGCACAAGATCAAAACCCCACGCTAAAAGCTCAGTTTTTCAAAATTCAATCGGCTGAGGAGCGCATGGAAGTGGCAAAGCGCCGGGGGCTTCCAACCATCGGATTCAGCGTCGATTATGTTTTTACGGGTGAACGTAATGACGTTGCCAATCTTCAGGATAACGGCAAAGACGCTTTTATGGCCGGGTTCAAGATCAATCTTCCCGTGAACAGAACAAAATACTCAGCCGCCACTCAGGAAGCGGAAATCATTCGAAATTCAGCTCAGGAGCAGCGCATTTCAGCAGAAAATAAACTCCGAAAAGAGATTTTAAATACACTCACAAGAATAAAAACCGAACGCAGAAATCGTGAGCATTTTGGCAACGGACAAATTCAGCGCACCCAACAAACCATCGACCTGTTGATGGAGGCATACGCCAACGGCAACGTGAGTATGGAAGAAATTCTGCGACTCCAGAGAAAACTGCTCGGCTATCAATGGCAGGAAATCCAGAGTCAAACAGCCATTTTTAAACTGAATCATTACCTCGATTATCTGATCGGCGCTCACAATAAATCTCCCGAATATTTCTCTCAAAACGACTAAGATCATGAAAAAACTAAATCCATATCTCACCTACGCCCTGCTCCTCGTTGTTGGCATCCTCATCGGATCACTGTTCTTTGGCGGATCAAAAACACCACAATCTGATCGCTCAGAACATATTGAACAGACTCACACCGACGAAGAAGGCAACATTATCTACACCTGCTCGATGCACCCCAGCGTCAGACAGGATGAACCCGGCAACTGCCCCATTTGCGGAATGGAATTAATCCCTGCTGACGACAATTCTTCAGACAGTCTTGATCCCAACGCGCTAAAAATGACTGAGACTGCCCTAAAACTGGCTAACATTCAAACCTCTGAAGTAACAGCGCAGTCCCCTGAAAAGACTATTGATTTACCGGGGAAAGTCACATTCGACCAGACCAAAACTCAGAATGTTACCGCACACTTTCCGGGACGAATCACAAAGCTCATCACAGATTTCGAAGGTGCTTTTGTAGAAAAAGGAGACGTTGTGGCTGAGGTTTATTCACCAGACCTCGTTTCCGCTCAGCAGGAGTTGCTTGAAGCTGTGAAAATCAAAAAATCTCAACCCGGATTATATGAATCTGCCCGCAAAAAACTGCTTCGTTGGGAAATTTCTCCATCCGTTATTGATAACATCGAAACAGAAGGTGAAATACGAACTTCTCTTCCAATCACATCCCCCGCAACCGGTTATGTGACAAATTTAATTATTCGTGAACAAAGTTATGTCAATCGCGGGAGCGTTCTTTTTTCTGTCGCTGATCTATCTACTGTTTGGGTAGAATTTGAGGCCTATGAGTCGGTCATGAATGAGATTTCAGAAGGTGATAATGTATCGTACACATTAAACGCCCTTCCGGGAGAAACCCATTCGGGCAAGGTGACCTATGTCAATCCAACAATTGATTCTAAAAAACAAACGCTTTCCATCAGAGCTGAATCTGAGAATTCAAATCTTAAGCTGAAGCCAGGAATGCTGGCACAAGCTCAAATTTCGATGCAAGTATCTCAACATCCGCAGCTACTTGTTCCAAAATCTGCGATTTTATGGACGGGAAAACGATCTATCGTATTTGAAAAACTCACTGAACACGAAGAACCAACATTTATCGCGCGTGAAGTCCTTTTGGGTGCTCGCTCAGGAGATTTTTACATAGTTCATGAGGGAATTCAGCAAGGCGATCACATCGTAACCAACGGCACATTCAAGGTGGATGCGGCCGCGCAGCTTGCCGATAAACGCAGCATGATGAATACCGAACCCGGCACCGGAAGCAACGCAACCGGACACGATCACGGCGAGATCCAGATGGAAGAAAAAACCTCTGATCATTCTCAGCAAAGTCAACAGCGACAGAATTTTGAAACACCTGAGTCTTTTTCCACTGCGTTCAACCAGTTGATTGATCATTATTTGATGCTGAAAGACGCTTTGGTTGCTTCCGACGCCCAAAAAGCGCAAAAAGCCGGCAGTGATCTCACTCGATCATTACGTGAAATTAACAAATCAGAACTCTCCGAAAACGCCCGTGGGTTTTGGCTCGAACAGCAAACATCGGCAGAGATTCAAGCTCAGAAAATTGCCAATTCAACAGAATTAAAACCACAGCGGGAAGCTTTTATTGAGCTTTCAAACCGTTTAATCATCGCCACAAAATCATTCAATTTCGGGGCCGTGATTTATCATCAATATTGTCCTATGGCCAACAATAATAAAGGCGCCGATTGGCTGAGCACTCGTGAAGAGATTGAAAATCCGTACTACGGCGACATGATGATGAGCTGCGGTGAAGTAATTGAAAAAATTGACTAATCAAACATAAACACATCAATAATCCAAAACCTAACATTATGAAAACACTACTTATAGCATTTCTGGCATTAACCTTTTCAATAAATGTGAATGCACAGGATTCAACTAACCATCAACATAAAGATCACCTTAAAACATTAGTATCAGAATATCTACAGTTGAAAGACGCACTGGTAGCATCAGAGTTTGACGAAGCTAAATCACATCTCTCAAACTTCTCTGAAGAAGTAAATAACAACGCGGAGATGATGGATCACTCTGAAAAGCACGGCGAAATGCACGAAGAACATCACGGAGCCATGGCTTCAGCTATTGAATCAGCTCAGAAAGCAGAAAACATAAAAGAGCTGAGAGCTTCATTCGAAGGAATTTCTGATCAATTGGTAAAAGCAATTGAAAATCAGGGTTTCGAAGATGAGCAGCTATTCGTTCAATTTTGCCCGATGGCAGATGGCGGTGATGGTGCCCACTGGATCAGCAACGCTAAGGAAATTAAAAATCCCTACTATGGATCTATGATGCTTACCTGTGGAAAAGTGGTAAAGGAATTATAAAACCCCTCATTCAATTTCTGTAAATAACTGAACAGCAATATATTATCAAAAGCTATCCGCCATGAGTCACTCAGATAATCATAAGGGTCACGATGCTGAAAAAAATCATCATCATAGCCATGAAAACGGGCACGAAGATCACCCTGATCATCACGCTCAGATGGCACAAGATTTTCTAAAGAGATTCTGGATTTCCATCATTCTGACAATCCCGGTCATTGTACTTTCACCGATGATTCAGGGTTTTGTGGGATTAGAAAATGAACTCTCATTTTCGGGCGATCTGTATATTTCGTTTGCCTTGTCCAGCATCGTGTTTTTCTATGGCGGATGGCCTTTTTTAAGCGGACTTGTTGAAGAACTCCGCGAAAAACAACCGGGCATGATGACGCTCATTGGCGTTGCCATAACTGTTGCCTGGCTCTACAGCACCGTGGTTGTATTCGGAATAGAGGGAAAAATCTTCTTTTGGGAGCTTGTCACGCTTGTCGATATCATGCTCATTGGTCACTATATCGAGATGAAATCGGTGATGAGCGCTTCTCAAGCGCTTAAAGAATTAGCCAAATTAATGCCCAAAGAAGCTCATATAGTTGATGAAGGCGGATCAACAAAAGACGTTTCTATACGTGATCTCTCACCGGGAGATCACGTTCTCATCAAACCGGGAGAAAAAATTCCCGCCGATGGTGTTGTTATAAAGGGAAAAAGCTCAGTGAATGAATCTTTAATGACCGGTGAATCTAAACCCGTCAAAAAAGAGGTTGATGATGAAGTCATTGGCGGTGCGGTTAACGGAAATAGCTCTATTACCGTGGAAATTCAGAAAACGGGCGATGATTCATTTCTCTCTCAAGTCATTTCGTTGGTTAAAGAAGCTCAGGGAAGTTCATCCAAAACACAGGATTTAGCTAATCGAGCTGCTTTTTGGTTAACGATTATTGCTTTGGGATCGGGATTAGCCACATTTTTAGCATGGACGTTTTTTACAACCCAGGATTTTGTATTCGCCCTTGAACGAACCGTAACAGTGATGGTCATTGCCTGTCCACACGCGCTTGGTTTAGCCGTACCGCTTGTTGTGGCTGTTTCAACAAACTTGGCGGCGCAACATGGATTTATCATCCGAAACAGAACAGCATTTGAGCAAGCAAGATCTATCGACGCTGTTGTTTTCGATAAAACCGGAACACTTACCAAAGGAATTTTTGAAGTAACCGACACAGAATCGTTGTCAGATGAGTTCACAGAACAGGAAGTTCTCAACCTCGCGGCCTCAATTGAGAAAGAATCCGAACATCCAATCGCCACGGGAATTGTGAATGCTGCTGATGAAACCCGTGAAAGCGAAGATGTTGAAGCAATCACAGGAAAAGGCGTTCAGGGAACTGTTGATGGGAAATCTGTGAAAGTTGTTAGTCCCGGATATCTTCAGGAAAATAATATTGAATATTCTGAAGGCACCTTTACTTCACTATCAGAACAGGGAAAAACGGTTGTATTCGTACTTTCAGACGAGCACCTAATTGGGATAATCGCTTTGGGAGACACCATCAGAGAGGAATCGTACCGGGCGATACATAATATTCAGGAGATGGGAATCAAGTGTATTCTCATGACCGGCGATAATCAACAAAACGCTGAATACGTGGGTCGCGAATTAAATCTGGACGATGTTTTTGCTGAAGTTTTGCCCGACCAAAAGTCAGCTAAAATCAAAGAACTTCAGAAGAAAGGACTAAAAGTAGCCATGACCGGAGATGGCGTAAATGACGCACCCGCACTCGCTCAGGCTGATGTTGGAATCGCCATTGGAGCGGGCTCAGATGTAGCCGTTGAAACCGGAGACATCATTTTAACCAACAGCAATCCCGAAGATGTGACTTCGCTTGTAAAACTTGCGAGAAAAACACACGGAAAAATGATTCAAAATCTATGGTGGGCAACGGGATATAACGCCTTCGCGATTCCACTTGCCGCCGGAGTGCTTTTCAGCGCGGGAATTATTTTGAATCCTGCTGTGGGCGCGGCGGTCATGTCGCTCAGCACCGTTATTGTGGCGTTCAACGCGAAATTACTAAAGATGGATTAGACAAAATCTATTTCTGATTTCCTCTACATTTCCGGTTTATAGAAATCTTCGTACGCTTCTAACAATCGATTCATAATCGCATCAGCTGATAAGCGTGCAAGCTCTCTGATTGATTCATCTGAGGTTGTGTCGCCCACTTCAAAGGTTACGGCATCTGCGCCAAATTCACGGTAGATCCAATTTTTGGTTATGGGTGATTGTACGTCAAAAGGCTCAACATCTATTGAATTGTTATACTGAGGTTTTACATCATCAATCCATCGATAGGTAAAATCCTCGGGAAAAGTAGTGCGCTTTTTTATGATGGGATACATCACGTTTTTCTGTGTAGAATGAAAATCCATCCCGTAAAATACCTTTGCGTTGAATAATCGCGCTACTGAAGACTGAATATCAAACTTTATCGCTTTTGTTTCCGGTTGATTAAAATTGATCCAGTCACGATTTAAGTCCACCCCAACCGCGTTGGTACGCCAGTGTCCGTTAGTTACTCCATCGGGATTGGCAAACGGGTAGGCCAATACAACAAACTTATCTCTGAACGTTTTTGCCAACTCAGAATTCGCCATTAATTCATCTAAAAAATAAAACAGAGCAAGCTGACCTGTAATTTCAGGCGGATGTAAACGCCCGGTAAGAATTAAAACACCTTTTGGTTTGGCAGATTCTGTTTGATTCAGCTTAACTCGCTCAACCGGACGCCCTTCATGAGAATAACCTATCGTATCGACCTGAACAAACGGTTTGGAAGAATGAGGATTCAACCACTCACGGTATTCCTGAAATCCAACCGATGGTTGCGCCGAAATCCATAACGGATCTTCAGTAAGGTTTATATTTACGAATGCCTGCCCACTAACTTCATAATAATCAGTTGTATCAATAGTTGACCAGCTTACACCATCTGTGCTAAGTTTTGGACTATATCTGTGTGACCCGTGTTTGTACACTATATTAAGCGTTACATCTCTTGTGGTATCAGACCACATTTTAAAACCATACCACGGACTGTTATTTACAGGTTCAATTTCAGGCTCAATCACCACTCGGAATGTATCTCCCTCTGTTTTATAGAAATCATTCATTCGCGCGGTTTTGAACTCATTGGTGATCCAGACACCTTCACTTCTCACTCCAATGGTGCGCTTATGCTGAGAATCAATTTGTTTGTTTGTAGTAACAGTTGATCCCTCGGGATCATAGCTAATCAATCCTTCCTTTCCTTTTGGTGAACAAGCGATTATAAGAAAAAACAGTGCTATTAAAACAAGGTAAGAGGTTGATCTCATTTCAAAGTAAATTTTCAAGGGGAGCTATTATTTATTTTATACGAATTTCGACTCTCATCGGTGAGGAAGTTAGGGATAGCACTTCCTAAAACACAGAACTTATTCAAAAAGTAGGAAAGCTGAAACCGGGCAGGAAAGGATAGTATCATTCTAAAAACCACTCATAAAAAAAGCTGCCCTGAATAATTGATGTGCAAACACATTGTATTATTCAAAGCAGCTAAACTGTCGTGGTTATCCTGTCATCATAACTATAACCACAACAATGAGGAACGCCACCTTCAAGATGGTGTTTTTCCACTTCTTCATACCTAACCCTCGTTTTGTTGTGGATTATTTGTGGATAAGTAGGTAAGGATATTTTTAATTTAATGCAAGAAAAAAGCCTGCAAAAAAGCGTTTTTTTGCAGGCTTTAAATAGTTATCAGCTACTTCCTTTAGTATAAAGTAGAATTAAATTTCACATTTGTGCAACAATTTTTCATTAAAATCAGTTAGTTACAAAAATGCTTTTGATTAAATGGCTTACCTATTCCACTGTCACACTTTTTGCAAGATTTCTCGGCTGATCAACATCACATCCGCGATTTACAGCGATATAGTAACTCAGCAATTGTAGTGGAATTACCGTAAGTAAGGGAGTCAGACAATCTGCCGCGTTAGGTACAATCACAGAAAACTCTGAGAGTTCATCAACTTCCGTATTTCCTTTTGAAGTAATAGATATAATTCTTCCCTTTCTCGATTTTACCTCTTGAATATTGCTGACCATTTTATCGTTTGTGTGAGCGATAGTCGCAAGCACAACAACAGGCATTTGGGCGTCAATCAACGCAATAGGTCCGTGTTTCATTTCAGCTGCCGGATAACCTTCAGCGTGAATGTAAGATATCTCCTTCAGTTTCAGCGCTCCCTCAAGTGCGACGGGGAAATTATAACTACGGCCCAAATACAAGAAATTTGGTGCGTAGGTAAACAGAGACGCTATTTTCTGAATTTCGTCATTCTGCTCAATAATCTGCCCAACTTTAGCGGGGAGAGCGTCCAGCTCTTCGATGAGGTGATTATATTTTTCTTCATCTATGGTTCCGCGTTTCTTGGCCAAAAGCAAAGCTATCATTACTAAAACTGTAACCTGACCTGTAAAAGCTTTTGTCGATGCCACACCAATTTCCGGTCCGGAGTGGGTATAAATTCCTGCGTCCGTTTCTCTTGAGATTGTTGAACCAACCACGTTACAGATCCCAATCACAAGGGCGCCTTTGGCCTTTGCTTCTCTCATTGCTGCGAGCGTATCAGCGGTTTCACCAGACTGAGAAATGACAAGCAGAACATCTTCTTCATTCACAAGCAGCGGATCTTTGTAACGAAATTCTGATGCATATTCAACTTCTACGGGCATCTTGGCAAGGCCTTCAATTAAATATTCGCCCACCAGACCCGAGTGCCAGCTTGTACCGCATGCGGCTATAATAATTCTGCGCGCTCCAACAATTCGTTCAAGAACATCTGCGATTCCACCCAATGTAATAGAGTGATTATCAACATGGATTCGGCCACGCATACAATCAGCAATCGTTTTTGGCTGCTCATAAATCTCTTTAAGCATGAAATGCGGAAACCCGCTTTTCTCTATCTGCTCAAGATTCATTGCCAGTTCGTGCACTTTCTTGTTCTGCGGTACATTGTGGATGTTAATAACCTCATACCCATCCCGCTTAATCACAGCCATCTCTTCATCATCAAGATAGACAACCTTATTTGTGTACTCAACCAAAGGCGATGCATCTGAGGCTATAAAATATTCATTGTCGCCAACCCCAATCAATAAGGGAGATCCTTTACGTGCGGCAATCAATGTATCAGGAAAATCTTTATGAACAATCGCAATTCCGTACGTTCCGTCCACACTGTTTAGGGCATATTGTACGGCTGTAAGAAAATCGATCTCCTTATCAGCATCAAACTCTTCGATAAGATGTGCCAGGACTTCAGTATCAGTCTGAGTTTCAATAACGTGTCCTTTCTCTTTTAACTCTCGCTTCAGTACTCCGTAATTTTCAATAATTCCGTTGTGAACCAGAGCAAAATCCTTTCGATTTCCTGTATGTGGATGCGAATTAACATCACTTGGTTCCCCGTGAGTTGCCCACCGAGTATGCCCAATTCCTATGGTGCCTTTAACACCCGTTGACGCTACAAGGCTTTCGAGCTCAGCAACTTTCCCCTTTTTCTTTTTTATTTCCAACTTGCCGTTTACCACAGCAATTCCGGCCGAGTCATATCCTCTGTATTCCAAACGATGTAAGCCTTTAATAATAACTTCAGGAGCTTGTTTATCTCCTATATAACCAACAATTCCACACATAAATTTTTTGTTTCTTGACTTGTGAATATATTTAGAAAAATGTGACGTGCATAATATATGACGTTCATATTTGTCATGAAAACATAATAACTCGATTTTGTTCCGGTTGTTACGTGTCGTTTAAACATTAGTCTATCTTATTTATGAAAATCTGCTTCTTTGAAGACCAAAAGAGAGCTCAGCTTTACCCATTTACCCTTACCCGCCCTGTTGATCAAATACGGATTGGTATATCCACTTTAAAAGAGAAATGGCTGCTTGCCCTGAAACCAGAATCAGCCTTCAGAATTACTCACCCTTTGATTGCAAATGCTTATCACGATCTGGACAGCTATTTTCCATCTGAAAAAGAATCTGTAGTCTTTATTAACAGCCGGGCATTGCCTTCTGAGAATCTCATCCACATCATAAAAAATCTAAAGCCTGAACACTCAGTTTCTCATCCCGATGGAACACTGATAGCAACTTACTCGGCAAAACCGGAACGTCAGGAGATTGACTTGGAACAAGAAGAAATGCTCATCTCACGGCCCTGGGATATTGTTGAATATAACGGTGAGCAGATTCGGTACGATTTTAATGCATTGGATTTACAAGATAACCGAAACATCATGGAACAACCCGAGAATCAAATATTGATTCGCGGTGAATTTCCAGTGTACATTCACCCAACAGCTAAAATTGAACCAAGTGTCACCATTTTAGCAGATGAAGGCCCTGTGTATATTGGTCCCCACGCTACTGTGATGGCGGGATCAATTCTTCGCAGCGGATTGGCGGTGTGTGAACATGCTCAGATCAGAACCCAGAGTCAGATCCATTTGAACACGACTATCGGACCGTGGTGTAAAGTGGGTGGAGAGGTTAAAAACGTAGTATTCTTTGGTTATTCTAATAAATCACACGCAGGATATCTTGGAAATTCTGTGGTGGGCGAATGGGTTAATCTCGGCGCCGACACCAACGGTTCAAATATGAAAAACAATTACTCAAATGTGCGTCTCCAAACAGGTCCGGGCGTCGAACCAATCGATTCAGGATTGATGTACAGTGGACAAATGATTGGCGATCATACTAAAACAGCGATCAATACCATGATGAACACCGGTTCTGTTCTCGGTCCGTTCAGCAATATTGCGGTAGGTGGATTTCCACCAAAATTTATCCCTTCGTTTAGCTGGTTAACTCCACATGGATTAGAAAAATATGCTCTTAAAAAAGCTATTCCCACAATGAGCACCGTAATGGGGCGACGAAATATGAAACTAACCGATGAAATGATTGATTTATATAAAGCCATTCATGAGGATGAAACAGCGCTTCTGAAATAAATACTTGCTTTGGATTCATCCATTGCCGTATATTTGGCGTCCCAACTGGCTGAGTGGCGGAATTGGTAGACGCGTGCGTTTCAGGGACGTATGTCTAACAGACGTGGGGGTTCGAGTCCCCCCTCAGCTACTGAAGGCTGCATTTCTTACAGAGATGCAGCCTTTTTTATTGATTAAGGCAATTTTCAACTTTGAGAAAATGATTAGATTATTTTAATCCACGATACACACTCATTGTCCGCTCTGCTATCATGGGCCAGGCAAGAGTTTCATGCACTCTCTGATAGGCTTTTTCAGCTTTCTCCTTAACCGACGAATCTCCTGATTTTATCAATTCCAGCTTTTCTAGAATGCCTGGAACGTCATTCGGTTCTGTGAAATGGGCTTCCTCATCTGAAACATATTCCGAAATCGCCCCAACTCGTTCTGATATTACAGGAAGTTTTGTAGCCATCGCCTCAACCAGCACATTATTTGCTACAGCGTCATCTATTCCTAAAAGTAAAGCATCTGAATTTTGATATTCGTGCAGCAGCTCCACATCACCAAGCCCCGTTTTGCAGGTAACATTGCTCAAATTTCGGAATGGTGGAAAATTGTGCTCGTGTGTGACAATATTGTAGTGAAGATTAGAATCTGACAGAGTGGATTCAGCTACTTTTTTATACAGATCAAAATTTCTTCGCCAGCTTCCCACCATCAAAATCTGCTTTACTTTTTTGCTTTCAGTTGATTTTTTAGCGGGATGAAAAAATTCAGCATCCACGCCGTGTGGGATTACGTGCATGCGCCGGTTGGGAATACCCAATTTTCTAAGCCACGGAACCTGATTTCCGCCCAGTAAAATAAATGCGTTCACTTTTTTCAAGAGCTCCGGACGCTGAAAAACCTCGTCCATATCACTCGGACAGGTATGGATAGTTAATACAAGCTTCAGATTCAGTTTATCTTTTACATAGGGAATCCATCCAATACTTGTGTCTCCATACAACATATGAGCAATTAACGGCTCTTCTTTTGATGCTTTTTTGGCCTTGCGATAAACTTCCCGCTCAAACACCAGACTATCCCACTGATACCATTTGCTACAGGTAAACCGGCGCAGAATTCGTTCAAAATTGTGTTTTAGGAAATTGTCACCGTGGCCGCGAGGATAAGTAAATACCTCTGCATCAGGCAGATATTTTATCAACTGCTCGTAACCGCTGTGACCGGAGTGATGAGGTATTTTAGTGGTTAGGAGTTCAAGATTCATATCAGATAAGATTTCTCACTTTTTCAATCCATTGATCAGCATAATTTGTGTAAGAAAACTTCGCCTTCATCCGCTGTTGGAGCTGTTCAATTTTTAGAGTGGTTTTTTGAGGATTTTGTACCATTTGCTCAATTTTTTCTTTCAATGCTTTTTCATCACCCGGATGAAACATAAAAAACTCCTCCCCTCCAAAAATCTCCTGCATTCCACCTATTCGAGAGCAAATCACCGGTTTTCCGAGTCGCAATCCCTCAAGCACAACTCTCCCGAATGGTTCAGGCCAGACCGAAGGGACAACAATAATATCGTGGCTCATAATTTCTGAATCTACATGTTCAGCATGACCTTTAAAATCGACTTCACCACGAAACTCATCATTCACATAATTCAAAAGTTGCTCGCGATAGTTTTCAGGAACGTCACTGCCACGCTCTTTTCCAAGTATAGTAAGTTTAGCTTGTTTTCCTGATTTTCTGAGTAGCTGAAAAGCTTTAAATAGCACATCGAGTCCTTTTTCCCGTGAAATTCTACCTACGTAGATAAGTTTTATGATTTCTGGATTTGATTCCGAATCTGCCATCGGTGAAATCAGTTCAGAAGTATCAATTGCATTGTACAGCACATCAATTTTTGCACCGGGAAACCCCGCATCGACATACGTCTGTTTTGTGTGATTTGATATGGCCAAACATCCGGCGCACTGATTTAATCCAAACCTATATTGTTTTGAAACATAATCGGGACAGGGCAGGCGAAGGTGACACACTAAAGGAAGTCCGCTTATTTTTGAGAGAATTGCATAAAATGGAAGATCGAAGTATTGATTGACATATAAGATATCGATGCTCTTCTCCTTCACGAAATGAAGCATTCGCAGTAATTCCACAAAAAAACTAATGGCCTTAGCAACCCGAAATACTCTGTTCTTTTGATGAATTTCAGATGTCAGAAAGGTTCTGTAGTCAGGCAGTAAATCTCCTTGATTTTGATATGCCAAAGAGATCTCAACTCCCGCATTAGATAATTCACGACACACCTCAAACAGGCTGCGCTCCTGACCTCCGGCAAATCGTGTTGGCTCTACCTCTACGGCTAAAACGTGCACGTTTACTCCGCCATCTCCTGCAGTTTTTCCAGGTTTTCCTGAACGCGCAGGGCTTCAACAATTTCTTCAATCTCACCCTTCATAATCGCATCCAAATTGTAAAGCGTGAGATTAATTCGATGATCCGTCATTCGTCCCTGAGGAAAATTGTAGGTACGAATTTTTGCGCTTCTGTCACCTGTGCTAACTTGACTTTTTCTGTTCTCTGAACGCTCTTTCTGCTTTTGTTCTAACTCGGTTTCATAGAGTTTAGCTCGTAACATTTTCAGTGCTTTATCCCGGTTTTTGTGCTGTGAGCGCTCTTCCTGACAAGTCACAACAACACCACTCGGAACGTGTTTGATTCTCACGGCTGAGTCAGTCGTGTTTACGTGCTGACCACCAGCGCCACTCGCGCGATAGGCTTCAAACTCAAGGTCGGACGGATTAATTTGTACATCCACCTCTTCTACTTCAGGCAAAACAGCAACAGTAGCTGCAGATGTATGAACTCTGCCCTGCGTCTCTGTATCCGGAACGCGCTGAACGCGATGCACACCACTCTCAAATTTCATCTTACCGAAAATTTCTTCTCCTGAAAGCATCAGCACAATCTCTTTATAACCACCTTTTGAGCCTTCATTTACATGCATTACCTCAACTTTCCACTTTTGGGAATCGGCATAACGTCGGTACATATCGAACAAATCTCCGGCAAAAATCGCGGCTTCATCTCCCCCTGTTCCAGCTCGAATCTCCAAAATCGCATTCTTTTTGTCATCCGGATCTTTTGGAACAAGTTTGTATTTAATTTTTTCTTCCAGATTGTGGAGCTCATTCTCCATCTCTTTCACTTCCATCCGAGCCATTTCGGCCAGCTCAGATCCCGGATCTGCTTCGATTAATTCTTTATTTCCTGATATATCACTTTTCAGCTTTTTGAACGTCTTATAATCTTCAACCAATTCGCTCAAATCACTGTGTTCTTTACTGATTTCAGCGTACTTCTGAGCATCATCATAGATTGCGGGATCACTCATTTGATTGGTGATCTCTTCAAATCGCTCTACAATCTGCTCCAGTTTATTCTCAATATTCATTGTCAGGGTTTAAGGCTATTGCTATCTTCTATTTTAATACAACTAACCAAAATACGAAGTAAGTGGACGATAGTACAATTAAAGCAGATTTTACCATCGGATTTTTAGGTGGCGGGCAACTCGCGCGTATGTCAGCCGCCGAAGCTTTTCATCTCGGAATGAGGATTTCCGTTTTCAGTACGGGAAAAGATGATCCGGTTAATTATATGACGCCTCATTCAACTGTTGGATCATTTGATGATGTTGATGCAATGATTGAATTTGCTAAAAAGTGTGATGTAATCACTCTCGAAAATGAATTTATCGATTCAGAAATTCTTCAACGCGTGAAAGATGAATCCGGTACACCTATGTTTCCCTCCCCGGATACGTTCAGGCTTATCGAAAACAAATTTATTGAGAAGGAAACTTTTGACGATGCCGGAATTCCTGTCGCTCCCTACGCACTTTTGGAAACTCTTGAAGATGCCAAGGATTTTGGAGATGAACACGGCTGGCCTTTTATCCTGAAATCCTCAAAAGGAGGATACGACGGATATGGAAATGAAACTGCCCACAACGAAGAAGATCTGAAATCTGCATGGACGCAATTAGGTGGTGATAACGGTCATGAACTCATCGCAGAAAAAATGATTCCGTTTACCAAAGAATTAGCCGTTCAGGTTGCCCGAAACGAGCACGGAATCGAAGTTTATCACTGCAACGAAACTGTTCAGGAAGATCACATCTGCACGCGCGTAATC
>Ga0306910_1000168_pt1 | contig 38349 bp, 31 predicted proteins | sample AntRauMFilla2698_FD_190438 | JGI IMG/M metagenome (GOLD analysis project Ga0306910, IMG submission 190438) | Saline lake microbial communities from Rauer Islands, Antarctica - Metagenome Filla 2 #698 (v2) (version 2) | ecosystem: Environmental > Aquatic > Non-marine Saline and Alkaline > Saline ... | reverse complement strand
TTTGAGTTGGGTTGGTCGAATCAACGTCATTCCGCACTTTGTTGCGGAAGGTGCCCTGCTTAAAAAACTCTACTTCGGGAAAGCTTGTTGTATGCCACGTTACGTGTAGATTTACAACGCTACTAAACCTGATTCTGCAATTGTAACCATTGCACCTTCCGGCACTGGGGCCGGAAAGACGCCATTTTTTGAGCTGGGTTGGTCGAATCAACGCCATTTTTTGAGCTGGGTTGGTCGAATCAACTCCATTTTTTGAGTTGGGTTGGTCGAATCAACGTCATTCCGCACTTTGTTGCGGAAGGTGCCCTGCTTAAAAACTCTACTTTGGGAAAGCTTGTTGTATACCACGTAATGTGTAGATTTACAACGCTACTAAACCTGATTCTGCAATTGTAACCAATGCACCTTCCGGCACTGGGGCCGGAATGACGTTGGATCGGGAAAGTTGATACGCATTGGAGATCAAATCTTTCAAACATTACAAAACTGAAACAAATCCTGTATTTTATCGAATACGTTGCTGTGCCGTTTTAGAAAACTTTTGACGCTGTCACCTGTTTTTTAATATTTGGAAATTCATCATTAATCATTTTAGAAGTACCGCTTTGGATAACGAAACGAACCGTCGCGTTCAAAATACCAAGTCTTTTTATCTGGAATACACCTCGGGTATGACCCGGGAACGTCTCGGCCGTGAGTTTTACGCCGATTCAAATCGTATTAAGGAGCTCTATAAAGAAGCGGTTGGTGATGACATTGATCCATCCACCGGAAATCGCGTTGGTATTCATATTAAATGGATGCGTTTTATTAATGCTCTTGGGCTTCGTCTAAATCCAACCCGGCGTTTGTTTTTAGGAGGTTCGATGATTGGATTCGTGCTTCACTTTTTTAGCGCGGGACTTTTTTCCACCGCTTTGCTCGGCGCTTCGTTTGCCAGCTTATTTTTGATTGTCATTCTCGAGCTGCTCGAAAAATTTGACGTAAAAAAAGAGATCGACTTCGCCCGTGATATTCAGCTCAGCTTATTGCCTGATCCAGATGTTGACGCTGATCCTATAAAAATAGCCTCATTTGCCAATACCGCTTCTGAAGTCGGCGGTGATTATGTTGACATCATCCAAACCGAAACCGGCACGTGGGTAATAATTGCTGATGTTTCAGGAAAAGGATTGCAGGCCGCCCTTTACATGGTGAGAATGCAGGCGATGGTTCATCTGCTCATCAATAAAGGTATTGAGAGTCCCAAGGAATTGTTTTTAGAACTCAACGACTTCATCAAATCGGGTTCTGGAGATAAAACATTTGTAACAGCTTGCGCTGGATTTTTCCCAAAAGGGAAAGACGAATTTGTCTTCAGCCGAGCGGGTCATAATCCACCCATACTTTTCAACAATATCAAAGACACCACAATTAATCTGCGCACATCAGGACTCGCTCTTGGTATGGCAAGCACAATTCGCCTGAAGAAATATTTAAAGGACGTCACCATCGATTTTAAAGCCTCAGATTCAATCATTTTCTACACCGACGGACTCACAGAAGCTCGTAATTTTGAGGGACGTGAATTCGGAGTTTCCCGGGTTGAATCGATTATGGACATCTATGGTTCACTTGACGCCAATTCAATTATTGAGAAAATCGAGTCGAGCCTTGAGGCTTTTATCGGGGATGAAAAACAGCACGATGACATCACGTTCACAGTAATTCATAAAGCGGAATCGTCCGTTAAGCCTGATCCCAAAACGCAAGCCGAGGAAGTTGCCGTTCTTCAGGAAAGTAACAGCGAGACTAATGAAGATTCTGAAAAAGAATAGTCTTTTGAAATAGAATAGTATTGTTAATTCAAACCCCGTGTAGTCGATCGTCATGACGATCGACTACACGGGGTTATATTTGTAATTCATGACAATTTTCGATTGATTACTTTGAAAAGCCACTCTCCTCAAACAATATTTTTATCATCTCTTCGGGTGATTTTCTTTTTCTGATCAACTTCAATTCTCCATCATCGGTAATCAATACTTCAGCAGGTAGCCGACGGCGATTGTATTGCGAGGCCATCGTCATACCGTAAGCTCCCGCATCACAAAATGCCATTAAATCGCCGATTTCTGTACAAGGCAGATCAATTTTCTTAACGAGAATATCTCCGCTTTCACAAATATTACCAACCACCTGATAAGACTCATTCACTTCAGCCTCAAGTTTTGAAATATTCACAGGCTGATGAAACGCTTCGTACAAAATCGGGCGGAGTAGATGATTAAAACCTGTATTGGTTCCAATATATGTGGTATCTCCCTGATCTTTCACATCAGTGACTTCAGTCAACAATAATCCCGCATCACCTACAATATAACGTCCGGGTTCAAACAGAAATGTGATATCAGGATGATTCTCCAGAAAACGGATCATAACAGGAGTGGCTAATTCCTCAAATTCGAACACATCAAATACAGTTTCTTTCTCGCGATACGGTATAGGAATTCCGCCGCCAAAATTGACAAATTCCAGCTCGGGGACATCTTTGGCAACATTCAGCAGAATCTCCATCGCCTCTTTTAAATTCTCCGGTTTTTGAATTCCGCTACCAATATGAGCGTGGATTCCGACCACGGAAACGCCCAACTCCTTAGCCATTTTTACAGCCTCCGCAACATGGTCCATGCGAATGCCAAATTTTGAATCTTTTTGTCCCGTAATCACTTTTGAGTGATGTCCGTCTCCCACATCAGGTTTTACACGAATTGAGCAACTGGAAATATTCCCGCGTTCACACAGAGTTTTCAGACGATTTATTGACCCGATATTGAGTGTTATATCGAGCTCTTCAGCCGACTCCATCTCCTCATCCGACATATTATTTTCTGTGTAAAGCACCTTGCGGCCGGACGCAAAATGTGAAGCAAGTAGCGCTTCTTCCAGGCTGACAACATCGAAGCCAACGCCTTCTTCTGAAATGGTTTTCAGGATGTGGGGATTATCGTTTGCTTTTACAGCATAAAGCCACTCTACCGGTAAAGAGGGGAAAAGTGATTTCAGGCGACGGACATTTTCCCGTACACGTCTTTGATTGTAGATGTAAACTGGTGTATTAAACTGCTGAGCGATCTGCTCGAGCTTTGTCGCTGGAAAATAGGTGGAATTATAAGGCACGGTTGATTGCTGTAGAATTCGAGTGATTAATTCTGTGTAATGAAATCAGATAACGATTACGAGAACAAAAAAGCACTAAATGCAAATATCAGGAATTGCCAGTTTATACACTTATCTTATCATAGCTTTAGATCTGAAATTCGGTTTGATTAATCATTTTTTAATAATCTGAACTAAAATCTGATTTCGTTCTGTTTTCAAAGGCATCTAAAATATTCAAAATCCAACCAATATCTAAGAGTATCGTCACAGCATGCGCACATTCATAAAAGTTCTTACTCTTCTCTTCATCATATTAGGTGGATTGATTGCGCTTGGCGTGTATTGGACATTTTATCGTCCACTGCCCGATTATTCCGCTACAATTTCTCTTCAAGAATTAAACCATGATGTTTCAGTTTTTTGGGATGATGAGGGAACCCCGCATATTTCTGCAAATTCAAGAGAAGACGCTTATCAAACGCTCGGTTATATTCACGCTCAGGATCGATTATGGCAAATGACCATTTTGCAGCTGATGGCAGAAGGAAGGTTTTCTGAATTTTTTGGAAAAGACCTCGTTACGTTTGACAAATTTCAACGAGCGCTCGGACATTGGGAAATGGCGAAGAGAATTGAACCTGAGCTTTCGAATGAACATCGGCAGTGGCTTCAATCATACGCCGACGGGGTAAATCAGTTTGTGAAGATGAATAAGAAATCGCTGCCCATTCAATTTGCGCTTGCAGATATGGAACCAATTTTGTGGGACATCAAACATTCTATAGCGCTTACACGTCTTCTCGCCTGGGAACTGAATGTAAGCTGGTGGGGCGAAGCGGCCTACAGTGCTGCCGCGGCAAAATTATCTCCACAGGAATTTAAAGATTTAATTCCTGAATGGAACGCAACTTATCCTACTACGATATCAGACGCATCGGCGCTTAATCAGGTATTTGATCTGTTACAAACTGAGTTTTCCATGAGGGAGATGACAGGAACATCCGGCTCACATATTGGCAGTAATGCCTGGGTGGTTGATGGAAATTTATCTGAAACAGGAAAACCAATTCTGGTTGGTGATCCTCACCTTGCCTTTAGTTTGCCCGCAAAATGGTATGAAGTTCATCTTTCTGTGAACGGCAGAGAACTTTCCGGCGCTACACATCCCGGGGCTCCGATTGTGATTGTGGGGCAGAACGATTTTGCCGCCTGGTCACTTACCAACATTATGGCCGACGACACCGACTTTTATCTTGAGAAGGTTAATCCCTTAGATCGCGGACAATATCTCGCCGATTCTGTGAACGGTGAAGCCGTGTACAAGCCATTTACCTATCGCAGAAGTTATATTAAAACGAAATCGGGAGAAGAGTTTGCCTCTGAAGTTCGACACACTCAAAATGGTGTAGTCATCTCAGATGTGATTGATTCGGCCTACGTAACACATGGAAACCTTTTTTCAATGCGTTGGACAGGTCATGAAGTAAGTAACGAAATTGCCACGTTTTTTACCATGAACTGGGCTGACTCCTTTTCTGAATTCCAGTCAAAATTTGACACCTTTGGCGCTCCCGGACAAAACGTGATGTACGCCGACCGAACCGGAAATATTGGAATGTTTAGTCTTGGAAATATTCCCATCAGAAATCACAAGCCCATTACAATGGTCCCGGGCTGGGATTCTGATTTTAGCTGGAATGGATTTTTAACACGCGATGAAATGCCATCGATCATTAATCCTGAGCGTGGATGGATCGCCAACGCCAATAATAAGTTAACGCCTTCAAACACTCCCTATATAGCTACATTCTGGGAACCGGCATCGCGTATAAAACGCATTGAATATCTGCTGAATCAACAGCAATCTTTTTCTGTGGATGATATGAAAACGATGCAGAATGATATTTTTTCAGAGCACGCCAAACGGGTTTTAGATCTTACGCTCCCCGTTCTTAACCAGGTTCAGGATGATACACTTATCAGTAAGGTTCTTCCCTATCTGAATAACTGGGATTACCGGTATCAAACGACAGCAACAGCGGCGACCATCACCGATCTGTTTTTTAAAAACCTGACGTATAATATTCTCGTAGACGAATTAGGAGAAGATATTGTTGATGCCTGGGTTCGACTGGAAAGTATTCCGGTTCGGGTGATAAAACATCTGCTGGCAGATCAGCCAACTTCTACTCTGTTTGATATCAAAACTACAGAAACTGTTGAAACTCGCGAGCTGATAATCATTTTAACTATGCGTCAAACAGTGCAACAGCTCACGAAAAAATTTGGAGATGAAACATATGAATGGCGTTGGGAAAAGTTACACACACTCACATTAGAACCCCCATTTTTTGCCCGTGCGGCTAAAAGTCCTGAAGCTCCCGGAGCTCTCAAAATGATTGTAAAAAATATTCTTTCAAGCGGTCCGTACGCAGCGCCGGGTCATGGAATGACCATCAATAACGCGCAATATAACTGGGAAAAACCGTTTCAAGCCGTTCTTGGACCTTCTATAAGGCGAATTATTGATCTTTCTGATCTCAGACAAGTTCAAACTATTTTACCTGGCGGACAGTCAGAGCATCCCACGTCCGATTATTACGATAATCAGGTAGAAAGGTGGTTGCGTGGTGAATATCGAACGCTGATACAAAACAGAAATGAAATTGATAAAAACTGGCCGGAGATGATTTTTAAGTCGGCAAAATCTAATTAATAAACTATGAGTAAGCTAACCTGGAAAATACTGGGCGACAGAAGTTATACACCGTATTCTAAACATGTGGAAATGGCAGTCTGCGTGGGGAAAAATCGTTGTTATCCCGGCGTTCGTATTGAAAACATAGCCTTCCCCGATTCCATCGATGCTGTTCGTGCAGCTGTTTCTGATTGTTTAGGTTCGGGTGATGTTCCTCAAAAAATAATTACTACGCCCGGCTCATCAATTGTGTCACTAAATCACTGGATTGATCTGTTGAATGTTGAGCACTCAGAGCAAGATGATATTTCAGATCTGCATGTAGAATCACCAGCGATGGAGCTCCTCGACGATGAAATCCTTCCAACCCTGACCGCTTTGATTCCCATGGCTGTCACACCGGCTTCCGATTTTCCTGTTTCAGCATTGCTTGATACAGACAAAGGGACTTTTCCGGGCGTAAATGTAGAAGTACAGGATTGGGCTTACGGATTGTGCGCCGAAAGACTGGCTCTGAGTCGTGCTATTTCATATGGTGCGACCAAGCTCAACAGTATCTATGTTCATGCTCCCAAGAGTGAATACAGCAGTCCTTGTGGGTCTTGCCGACAGGTGTTAAACGAACATCTCGGAAAAGATAGCATGATAACCATGCATCACGGCGATCATACATCTTCAGAGATGAAATTCAAGGCAATGCTGCCCTACTCTTTTCAATCAACCCATTTATTAAATAAATAACATTCTTCAATTCTGTTTATGCGCGCACTAATTCTTATCGACTATATTCATCTCGATAATGCTCTGTTTATGAAATCACTCGCACAAGAGATTGGGCGAATTAACGACAAACATGAGGTGATGTTGATTCACGGGACAAGCCCCTATCAGGAGCGTCTCAAAGCAGCGGGATATGAGCATAACAAGGCCCGCCTTCGTTCTTCCAAGGAGTTAAACCGACGAATGATAGCCCTGCTGGCAGATGAAGGTGTGGCAGCTGTCGGGATCCATGCTTTCCAGCGCTCTCTTTTTTCGCGTGATAATAAGAGCAAGCAACTCATGGTAAATACAGAAACACTTAAAACCATGAATTTGACATCAACGCTGGTGCTCTCTAATGTGGGGCAAATCAGGGAAGACTCTTACGACCTGCTTTCAATCAGCGAGATGGCCGAAGCTTTGCTCAGGCAGACTGACTATGAATATTGCTTTACTTTCCCGGCAACAGAAAAAATGAATGTGGATCTACCCGACAAACTTGATCAGGCTTCCAGACTCAACTTACTCCCGGAGGAACTGCTTGACTATGAGTGTGATGCGAGAATGATTAACGTTAAAGACATTTCCAAACTCGATAATTTCAGCGTTTCTGCTGAAATTTGATGTAAAAGCCTTCCATATTCACTTGAAATGCGTCTAAATTAGGCTCAGTTGCATTTTTTAATCATTTTTCAAATTCCATTTATGCCAAATTATAGCAGGTTGATATTCTTACACTTAAAAGGCTTTTTGTAATAGTAATTTTGTCCCGACCAGCTAAATATTTTCAAAAAAACGCTTTTTTTAGCCTTTAAAAAGTGATTTTGCCTTGACACAACGAATCCTTTTAGATAGATTCTGCCAGCATTAATGTTTAACACAAATGACATGCTTTTAACTTTAACCTAATTGGAGATATATATGAGTCGTTTTACTGAAGTAAAAGAACTTGTTGATGGACTGGAAGATGATTTCGAAAAGTTCTATGAGAAGCAAAACAAAACAGCCGGAACACGAGTTCGTAAAGGTTTGCAAGAGCTGAAAAACCTTGCTCAGGAAATCCGAATTGAGATTCAGGATATCAAAAAGACTGAAATGTGATTTCCCGATTCCATTTTTACCTTTGAAGCCCCTTTATAGGGGCTTTTTTTTTGTACATATCTTATTTTTAGCAAACACGCTGGTATTGGCAGAACAATTTCATAAGTATTCTACTCAATGAACGACACTAAGGAACTCACATCTATAAAACGACTAAGCCGCTTACTCGATAGTGGTTTCACTTTACCGGGTACCTCTTATAGATTTGGCCTCGATGGCATTATTGGGTTAATACCAGTGGCTGGTGATCTCGTTACGGCTGTCATTGGTGCGTTCATCATGTTTTCTGCCCTGCGCTTTCGCGTCTCCGGATGGGTAATGATGAAAATGGGGTTCAATCTGATTTTAGATCTAACTGTCGGAGCAATTCCAATTGCCGGTGATCTTTTTGATTTTGCCTTTAAAAGTCACGACAGAAATATCGAATTAATAGAGTCGTGGCTTGAGGAACCGGAAGTAACTGAACGACAAAGCAGAATGTCGATAACAGTAAGTGTGGTTGCCGCAATTTTTATTCTCACACTACTTGTAAGCCTGGGTATTTACCTTCTCTATACTTTGGGCGTAATTATCTTTGAGATTGCTGGTAACTTAATTTAAACGAATTGATGTACGCTGTAATCTGAATTAACAAGAACTGCGGAAACTCAGAAACTATGAGAAATCCATTGAATAGCTTCAACCTCATTTCTGTTTCGAAAGTCTTTTAGATGTCATTCTACCCGTTCAACTAATCACGGTATTTCATACAGAACCTACAAAAATTACATTACTCGAGATAGGCGTCTATTACTTTCCATTCAATGTTTTCAGGACTATCCACCGTAAATTCTAATAAAGCATAACCCTGAATGTGGCCATCGTCAAATTCAGCCATCAGCCATTTACCGGTGAGCAAATATACGTTTCGAAATTGCATTTGTCCACCCAAAACGCCTTCATAGGTAATCATTTCACGTTTACTTTGCAGATCATTGAGTAGTGTTTCGTGTGGATTTTCAAGCCCTTTTTGACGTAACATTTTTAACTGAAATGTGTTGATTGGATCACTTGCCTGCGAAATTTGTTCTATCTCTATTTGTTGAGACTTAATAACGCGCTCAAGAGAATCGAGATCTCCAAGTTGCTCTTCGGGTGAAGGGACTTCGCTGTTACACGAAACAAGAAACAAGAGCGACAACGATAACAGAGGGATGAAACGTAATTTCATAATTTCTGACTTATAGTTTAAAGTTAGCTTTCAAGAATATTCTTTTTTGAGCATTCTTTCAGGAATATTTCGGTCATTTCACTCATAAATGGGAATTCAAACCGGATATCGATCACATACGCTTTAACTCTGATCTTCATAACCTTACGAGATCCCGCAATTTCATTTTTTATGATTACAGCGATCGGTTTGTTGAGATAGACATATTTTGAGGTTGCCGCTACTTTATAGGCTATTTCACGCACCCACTGTGGATCAGTGTTTTGAGGCAGATATACTTCTGCCACAACCTGACAATCGAGCGCTCCTGAATTCGTATTTGAAACCGACTTATTCATCAGTTCTCCATTGGGAACTGAAACTACCGAGTCATCAGGTGTTACCAGGCGGCAAGAACGCAGTCCGATTTGGGTAACTTCTCCGTAATGACCACCAATATCAACCTTATCACCAACCTGAAACGGGCGGTCGAGAATGATCATAAAACCGCCAAATACATTTTTTAAAATATCCTGTGAAGCAAATCCAATAGCGATACTTATTGAAGCCAACATCGCGAATACCGTTTCAGCAGGTGGATTAAAAACCCCTTCAATGACAAAATAGATTGAAATTGACCACAAAACGATACGCAATGCCGGAACCAATCGCTTTATGAACAAACGATTGTTAGGATATCGTTCTGCAAGGTTATCCAGAATGGAAACGATTAATTTCACACCATAAAAGGTGATAACCAGAACAATCAAAGCCCAGACCAATTTGCTGATGGAGATGATTTCAGCAATACTTTTCATTGGCTTACTTTTTCTGATGGATTCTTTTACACCCGACTTAGATGAATCTGCTTTGGCAGAATCCGGTGCTGCGTTTGCATCGATATTCGCATCAACCACAACGGTTATTGTGTCCTCTTTAGTGGTGAGGGTGTCTGAATTACTATTTTTATCAGGTTGTGCGAATGCAGTACAGAATCCACCCAGCAACAAAAAAGCGGTTAACAGAACGGTGTTTACAACATGGGACAGGCGTTTCATCAGTGCAGGATATTTTTAGAGGTGAGCGTTCTGATTACCGGCCGATAGACCAGCGGATTCAATGAATAAGAATCTCTTTCCTGATCCTTTAAGATCAAACTCTGCATGGTAAGTTTTGAGATCTGTGCCCTGCTTCTTCTCACGCTTTGTCTGAACGAGAGTGCGTGTTCTTCAATTTTAACATTTCCTTGCTGTACAAAATAAGCAAGTGTAAAAAGGTCATCAGTCGTTAAAGAATCCGGTAATTTTATGGTGTAATCATCCTTCACCTTAAATACCATCTCCAATTTTGAAATAGATTGTACCGATCGCACCCACTGTAACAACGCTATACTGATGTTCCCTTTTGCCGTGACCATAATATTTTGAAAGATGCGCTTTTTTAGATAATTCTGTCGCTCTTCTTCATTATCCGTCACTTTTTTATACGCGCGATCTTCAGCCATTTCAGCATCAGGCTCAAACCTAATCTGAAATCCGGTGGTAGAATGTCTTTTTTCTATCACCTGCTGAATTTCATCCACTGAAAAATTATCTGTAGCTACAATTTGTGAGTAAAACTGTTTCATTCCTACCACCTTATCCAAATATTCCCAGCTGTGGCGGTTTATTGATGTTACCCAGTGAACATTTCCAGCCGTTTCTGAAACAATCAGATAAAACAGTTCAAGTGCGCCAAAGCCTTCAACAACTTTTAAAAACAGGTTATGAATCCCTTCAAGAACAATTACGAAGGGTGGCTGACTGTTAAGCCATTCAATTAATTCTTCAGCATTTTGAATTATTTCAGCATCTTCTTCCTCCTCTTCGGTCAAAGGTCGCCCGGAATCAGCTTTCGTACTTATCTCCTCTTCGTTCTTATCTGAGGGTTTTATCTTATCAATACTCTTAGTTGCTTTTTTTGCCTCAAAAGATTCCTTTGTTGGATTCAACCCGAACGCTTTACAGAAAAAAGTTATCAGATCATTCTCCTCATAAATAGTCCCTTTAATAGCAATACGCTCAACTTTCGTGTCTTCAGACAGATTAGAGATGAATTTATCAAGATAGGTTGTTTTTCCGCTGCCAATTTCTCCAAGTACATTAATGGCTCTTTTACTTCCTTTTTTCCATTCGTCAAAATGCTTGACTTGCATTTGAAGTTCTGAACCATAACCGGTAAAAAAGCGTAAATCCCGCTGATTATACACATCAAAAACTTTTCGGTATATGTACGGAAGTGATTTAAACTGTGCGTCCAGCTCATCAAGATAATCCCCCAGCAATTTCGACTCCTTATCCTGAGAGGTAGTCAATGGCTCAAATCCGACCCAGGGTGCGATTATATGATAGAGATTTCGCCCTTTTAGCACTATGAAACGGAACAGCAGAATAGAACGATCTTCAATTTTAGCCCATTTTGCGGAAATTTTCGTTTTCCAGTCAATGGCTGTGCCTTTTACCTGAAGCTCTTTCTCCCGTTGATGAAGATCATCAAGCTTTTCATTTTTAAGCAAGCTAAACAGATAGGCAAAAACATCTTCAATCTGCTCTTTGTACTCTTCCTGAATTGCAGTAAGTGCCTGCTTTTTATCTTTAAGTAGTTCGGTAAATTGAGTCAGTATCCGATTAATGCTCTCATAAGTAATCGAATCCTTCTCTTCCTCTTCTGTCGACTGATCGAGTAAATCAATCGCGGCTAACAGATTAACCTCAAGAGACTCAGTTAGCGCCAAAACCTCTTTTCTGGTTTCCTGAATAATTTGAGCACATCTTTGAGGCATTTCATCCACACTCCGAAGATGCTGTTCATAGAAAATCCTGTTAAGCGCCTGACTCCAGGATAGATTTCTTAAGGTAATTTTTGGCGGGAAAACGTCATTATTCCAGCTTGTTGGAATAGTTATTTCAGTTGACCGCTCATTCACAAATAGTTGAATATCCGTCTTGTACAGATCAACTTCCTCACCAAACCGCTCTATCGTTTCGGTGTCAGACAGCGGTCCAAGCAATTCCTTTTCAATCAGCTTGTGTAATGCGTCATTTTGTTTCTGAATGTCTTCTTCATTGAGTTTTCCAATCGTTTTAAGCTTTTCTCCGGTTTCCTGAAGCTTTTCAACAACTACCTCAGTATGACCGAACAAGAGATGTTTAAAGCGATTATTGACCTTCACATAGAGTTCATCCCGTAAATCAAGGGAATTAATCTGCAGCTCAGTTAACTCTTTATATAAAGTGAAATGACCGGTAAAAGCTTTTTTTGTCTTCAGGAATGCTTCATCATCCGACTGAAGTTTGATACCAAGTTCTTCAAGCTCCGATTTTAAATGTCTGATATCCGTGTCTTGCCGGGAAATTTCTATTGTATCAACAACATCAAATGTTGTTCTCAGATTAGTTCTGTACTCATCACAAACATCCCGAATAGAGGTTAATGATGTTTGCTTTGTTTCAGAGATTTCCTGAATTAAAACTTTTATAGATGACGCAGATTTATTCTCGATTTCATGGATACCTGTCTCATCACCGGGCGAGTATTTCAGTTTTTCATCTTCATCGACTGTATATCCACTTGTAACTATATAAAAAATGAGTTGGTTGACTTTTTTCAATGAATCTGCCACAGCCATCTGTACATCTGAGTTTTTTACCAACTCATCAGAAAGTGTTCGATTTAGCTGAAAAAAAGCGACATGATGCGGATCAAATTGTTGCGTCCAACGAATAGTATTATCACTGTCGGAAGGGTCAGTTACATTATATTCTTCGTCCCGATTTGTGGTTTTAGTCCACTGTTTCCATTTTTTTATGGCTGAAATCCACAATGATTCATCGGAATCTATCAGAAAACTCGCCCGTGGCTGCGGACGTGTGACTATATCGAAATCCTGATCAGCCTGTTCAAATACACTTATTATCTGTTCAGCTGTGTCTGATCGGGAATGTATAAAATCATTTCTATCAATCAGATGTAACACTTTAATAAATGACTCGACCAGAACTTTGCCTTTACGCTCATTCTCAGCCTGCTCAATCTTACCTATTACAGATTCAACTGATGATAAAAAAGCAAGTAAATTGTCCCATCTCTTCTCTTCAAGAGAAGTCCACGCAGTACAAAGTTTTTCAGCATAAAAGGAAGCGATGCCATCGAGTAATTCAGAAATAGGTTGATTCTGCTTCACTAATTTCTCCAAACATAAAGGGTAAAAACGCAGGTTGAGTCGTTATCCGGCAAAATTGACTACATAAGTCAGTGCATCAGGCTTAGTGTTTATCCTAAAACGATATCAAGCGCAAATGATGTGAGATCTAAAGATCGTCCAGTATTTCACGGTCATTGGTTTCTTCCATTTTATTATCAAAGTTTTGAATATAGTATTCTACTTTAATAATAGGCTTTTCACTAATACCGCTTAATTTAATAGAAATGATAAGCTGATCGTTCTTCCAATAGGCAAAATGTTCCAGATGGCCGATCGAAAGTGCCCTTAGCCACATTGATTGATTATTACGATAGGAAAAGTCGATCCAGTTAGTCAGATCGAGCATAGGAGTGCTGTATTTTTGAGTAATGAGTCGTTTAAGATTCTCATATTTCTCAATATAGGACGAGTAGTTTTTCAGATCATTAGTTGTCTGATAAGCTCCCTTAACGAAATGGCCTCTCCAGAAAAAGTAGGTTATGTCAACCGTTAAATCCCCGAGCTGATCCCGGAGTACAAGATAGTCATCCCCCGTTTCTCTGGGCTTCGAATTGTCATTACGCAATACAAATTCCTTAGTGGCACCCCATGGGATAGCACGAAAGGTAGGCAGTCCCTGAAATTGTGTAAAAACGCTCGCAGCATCTCCCTTTCCCTTAATTCCGTTTGGGGAATTTTGAGATAACGCCGTCATAAACGTTGATAAAACAACCAGTAAGCCTAAATACAGTATTTTAGAAATTTGATTCATCTAAAGTGATTTATCGGTCACATTTGACACCGCATTAGCATAAATAGTGCCAATAAAAATGTGAAACTACATTATCAACGTATAAGGTACAAAGTTAAGTGATATTGACAAGATTAAGAATTCTTGAACGCAGTATTTTAGTTTTAGATGACGGTTCCGTCTCGTAACACGCCACCTTTTGTGACTACTACAATTCCATCAACAACGGCATAATCGCCGTAATCGCCATTTTTGAGATGCTCTCCGCCTATTATTCGAACATCGCTTCCAATGCGGGCATTTTTATCAATTATGGCATTTTTTATATAACAACGCTCACCAATTCCCATAGGAGGAACACCATCAACGGTTTTCAGGTTTTCAAGCGGTGTAAAGAAATCGTTACCCATCACAATGGAATTAACAACAGTTGTTCCACTTCCTATTCGGGAGCGAATTCCAACTACTGTTCTTTCAATACGGCTCGCGTGTATGAAACACCCTTCCGATATAACGGTTTTTTCCAGAGTTGTTCCGCTTAACTTGGAAGCAGGAAGCAATCGGGCACGCGTATATATCTGATTCTCATTATCATAAAGATTGAATTGAGGCAGATCGTTCGTTAATTCAAGGTTTGCATCAAAGAAACTCTTAATAGTACCAATATCTGTCCAGTAGCCTTTATATTCATACCCGGCTACTTTCATGTTCTGCTCAATCGCTTTAGGTATAATCTCCTTACCGAAATCTGTGGCATCAGGATTCTCATCAAACAATCTATTTAAGACATCACGACTGAAAATGTAAATTCCCATGGAAGCGAGATAATGCCGCTCATTATTCTTCATCTCCGGTGAAACTTCCGACTTCCAATTTTCCACCTCATCATAGTCGGGTTTTTCAATAAAATTGGTTATCAGGTGATTTTCATCTGTTTTCATTATTCCGAAACCGGTGGCATCATGCCGATTCACTGGAATGGTCGCAATTGTAAGGTCAGCACCTGATTCCTTGTGATGCTTTAACATTTTACGGTAATCCATTTGATACAACTGATCACCGGACAGAATAAAGGTATAGTCGAAGTTGTAATTCTCCATATGGTGAATGGACTGACGCACCGCATCTGCCGTTCCCTGGAACCAACTGGTGTTTCTGTACGTTTGTTCAGCCGCCAGAATATCAATAAACCCGTGATTAAACACATCGAAGTGATAAGTGTTCTTAATGTGACGATTCAGTGAAGCCGAATTAAACTGTGTAAGTACAAAAATTTTGCGGATGTCCGAGTTCAGGCAGTTCGAAATCGGAATATCTACCAATCGGTATTTTCCGGCTATTGGAACTGCTGGTTTCGAACGACTTTTGGTAAGTGGATAAAGACGACTCCCTTGTCCTCCACCTAAAATGATAGCTAATGTATTATCGATCATAATTTCTCTGATTCTTTCACTAAGGTTTTATAAAGACTAATATAATTTAAAGCTGAAGAATTCCATGAAAAATCTAACGACATTCCACGTTTAATAACAGTTTTTAAACGTTTTTTATCATTAAATAATCTTAATGCTTTTTCAATCGCTTCAAAAGACTCCGGAATGTTGAAATCATAGAATTTGATTCCGTACCCATTTTTATCTTCATCCACATCAATTACAGTATCTTTCAGCCCGCCCACCGCGCGTACTATAGGAATTGTACCATAACGTAAGGCATACATTTGATTTAATCCGCAAGGTTCAACTCTTGATGGCATAATCATAAAATCGGAACCAGCGTACATTTTATGAGCCAGTTTTTCATCGTAAGCCAATTCCACATGTACATTTTCTCTGAAATCCGCCCCAACTTCGGCCAGACGGTGCTCAAGTTTTCTTTCACCTGTTCCTAAAATCAGGAATTGAACATCAGGATAACGATCAACACTCTTGATAATGAGGTCGGGAAGCAGGTCAGCTCCTTTTTCATTTACCATTCTTCCGATAAATGAAAAGAGTGGCTTTTTAGGGTCAAGCCCAAACTTTGAACATAAATGTTTTTTGTTGCTTTTCTTACCCTTATCAGCCGTATCAACGGAATAATGATCTTCTAAAAGCTCGTCTGTTTCAGGATTCCATTGTTCTGTATCTATGCCGTTAACAATTCCTATACACTTCCCTTCTTCTTTATTGAGCAGAGCTTCCAGTCCATTGCTGTGATATTGTAATTCCTGCATGTAACTTTCAGAAACCGTGGTTACACGCCAGGCCGTTTTAATTCCGGCGGCTAATGCGTTCATCTCACCATGCCAATCGAGCAAACCCACATTGTTCCAGCCAAATTTTGGGAGGAATTTAACTTCTGAAAATGAATAGCGTCCGTGATATTCCCCGTTATGAATAGTCAGAACCGTGGGAATTCGTTTGAGAGATTCAAAATCGTCAGCGCACATTGTCATGAACGGTATCAAACCAGTGTGGTGATCGTGACAGTGCAGTATATCGGGCTTCTGATCAAAATCACTGATCCACATCAAAGCCGCTTTTTGAAATGAGATATAGCGCTCGAATGTATCCCAATACTCATCGTTAGTACTTGAATCAGAATACACACCGGGACGGTCCCATAAACCCGGAATGTCAATAAAGTAAACAGGAAAGCCCAATACGCTTTCAGAAAGGCGCTCAATCTGAAAAGGAACCTGAGAACAATCCAGTTTCACTTTATTCCTGTAAACAATTTCAGTTTGGTGGTTATCGAACCATTTTCGACGATATTTGGGCATCACTACCCATGATTCAGAATCATTACGATTCAGATATTTTGGAAGGGCTCCAACAACGTCTCCAAGTCCGCCTACTTTTGCAATGGGATAGCACTCTAATGAGAGATGAAGAATCAACATACGGTTGATGAAAACTTTTATATTATGTTTGGCATAACTTTTTTTATTCTTACAAGTATAATTAAACTCTTTCTAAACTCAACACACTAAATACCTTTATCGCTGATGGACTACGTTTGCACGTTGGATGGCGTCACAAAACGCTATGGAAAATTTACAGCTGTTAATTCAGTTAATCTTCACATTCCGGGCGGAATAATTTATGGAATTTTAGGGCCAAACGGGGCAGGAAAAACCTCTACCCTCCGCATGGTTAACGCCATAACCGCTCCCGATGAGGGTACAATCACCATTCTTGGACAAAAAGCCGGAGAAAATTCTCAGCAACAAATTGGATATCTGCCTGAAGAGCGCGGATTATATAAGAAGATGAAAGTTGGCGAGCAGCTGCTTTATTTATGTCAATTGAAGGGACTTTCGAAAAGCAAAGCTAAGGAATCGATCAATTACTGGCTCGAGCGGTTTGAAGCGAGCACATGGATTGATAAGGAGATCAATGAGCTATCGAAGGGGATGCAGCAGAAGATTCAGTTCATTGCCACCATCGCCCACGATCCTGAAATCTATATTTTTGATGAACCTTTCAGCGGACTTGATCCTATTAACAGTGAATTGCTCAAAGAGGTGATTCTGGAACTAAAAGCAAGTGGAAAGTCGATTATTTTTGCCACGCACCGCATGGAGCAGGTAGAGCAGATGTGTGATAACATCTGTCTTTTCAATAAGGGCAGTGTGATTCTGGAGGGTGAGCTTTCCAAAATTAAACGCAGTTATGGCGAGAACACCATTATCATCAATTTTGATGGTTCAGATGCCTTTATTGACAATCTGGAAAACGTTCGAATCAATAATAAATCAAATAATTTCGCCGAGATTAGACTTCTCGAAGGTGCTGATGATCAACAGATTTTACGTTCAGCTATGGAAAATGCTCATATTACGCGTTTTCAGCTCGTTCAGCCCTCTCTTCAGGAAATTTTTATCTCAAGCGTTAACTCTTCATCTACTCAGTCTGCCGAAGCATGAATCTCTCAAAACTTATACTCATTTTTAAACGGGAATATCTCACCCGTATCCGCACTAAGGCATTTATCATTACAACATTATTAGCACCGCTGTTCATCTTTGCGGTTACGTTGCTTCCGATTCTAATTAGTTCGTTTGGCGGAGAAGATCAGAAGATAATCGCGGTCTCTGACCCCTCCGGCGATCTATTTACACAGTTGATGGTGATTGATGGTGATACTTATGTACCACGGCATTCAACCCCGGTTGATACATTAAAACAGTTGGTAACTGAAAATGAATATGACGGATTAATCATCGTTTCTGAAAATAATATCCAGGAACCAGAGTTTTTCTACTCTTCCGGCGGACTTGAACTTGTTTCTGATGTGCGAAGAGATTTAGATCGGGCTTTTGTTCAGGTCAAGCTAAAAGAAAAAAATCTTGGGGACGAGGTTTCCGGTCTTCTTCAGGCAAGAACCAATTTACAAGCCTCACGATTATCAAAGGAAGGCGAAACGGAGGATGATGGTTTGTCCTCGTTCATCATCGCCTATATTTTGGCGTTCAGTATTTACATGGCCCTGTTTATTTACGGTTCTGTGATAATGAGAGGCGTGCTTGAGGAAAAAACCAATCGTATTGTTGAGATTGTTATCTCATCTGTAAAACCCGTTGAGTTGATGATCGGGAAAGTGCTCGGTGTGGGTTTTGTGGGGTTAACCCAATTTGTGGTCTGGGCATTGATTTTCTCCTCCATTGCTTTCTTTTCGGCTCCTTTGATTGCGTTCTTCACTTCAACGGGAGCAAGCTCAGCTACAGCAGCGGCTTCATCGAGTGTAACTATTCCGACCATTGAGTTCTCAGTGTGGATCTACTTCATTCTCTACTATTTGGTTGGCTATTTAATGTACGCAGCGCTGTTTGCCGCCATCGGTTCAGCCGTTGATTCAGAGACAGAGACACAGCAATTGATGTCGCCCGTCATTGTTTTTATGATTATTCCGATGATACTACTCGGCAAAGTAGCCTCCGATCCAATGGCGCCTATTTCGGTGATCACATCCTACATTCCTCTTTTTTCACCTGTCTTGATGATGACCCGCATCATGGTGGCTGATATTCCTTTTTGGGAGATTGCTCTCTCCTTCCTTCTCATGATAGCCACAGCTGCTTTATTCATCTGGGTAGGCGCAAAAATCTATCGCGTTGGAATTCTGATGTACGGAAAAAAAGCAAGTTTCAAAGAAATCATAAAGTGGATGAGGTATTAAGATTGAGATTAAGATTGAGGCTGAGGTTGAGGAATTCAATTTACCCTTAACTCAAAATCGAATTCTCAGACGGTTTTACTATTAAATTCTCATGGGGCGGTCTCTGCCGTCCCAACTATTATGATAAGAGCAATACTTTCAAAATCAGGTACTTGGTTCTGCTCAAATAGTTTTCCACGGAAATTTTGCTTGTAGCGCACTAAGAGAAACTCTATATTTGGCTCCCCAAATCGATTACGGTTTATTTGATCTTCGGAGAGATGCCAGAGTGGTCGAACGGGCTCGCCTGGAAAGCGAGTGAATTCCTTACGGGATTCCGAGGGTTCGAATCCCTCTCTCTCCGCCATTTATAAAAGCTCTGTATTTTACTATGCAGGGCTTTTTTTATGTCATGTAGAAACTGCACATAATCAGTGTCATTCCGCAGCCCGTTGCGGAATGACGCTGATCTGCTCAAGGGCTCAAACTTTGGCAGCCTGATTTAAATGAAAAGATTTGATGGCTTTGATTCTTGAGTAGGACTTTTTATTGACTTCCGTAAGTTTTTACTCCAATAAAATTGATGTTTCAAATACCTTTTGAACCATTTCCAATAATCTTTTGCTCAATTGGAGCAGCTGACTGATAGGGAAAAATTTGAAAAATAAAGGCTGAAGTAATCCATTGTTCACTCTATTCAATACTTCTCCATTCCACGGATACCCTGTTCATTGCGTGGGCATTGCCCAAAGCAATCTCTAATTGCAAAAATGTTACTTTAAACCAAAGCCTTGATCTTTATAAGATTATAAATCAGGCAGCCCGTACTTTTCAATTGTGACGAATTAGGGCCATTATGGTTGTTTTCATCTTCATTCTGCATAATCGACTACTGTCTTTGGGGGTCTTATTATCTATAAGACTAACGATCTATTGTCAATTAATACTCTTCTGAAAACTGTTTAACCAGATTCCGGTAAGCTGTGAAAGCATTGGCCCTGGAAATGAAGCCCATATATCTTCCTTTGTCTATTACAGCGATATTAAATCTTCCTGAAGTCCGAAAGATTTCTACCAGGTCTTCCATTGAATCGTCCGGACTGATAAAATATTTGGGCATATACATCAGATCTTTAACCTGAATACTTTCATAGAGTTCGGGTTTGAATATAATACTGCGGATATCGTCCATTTTTACCATTCCCTGCAGGATTCCCTTATCATCTACCACAGGGAAAAGATTTCGGTGCGCAGTGGAAACTTTATCAACCAGATCACCAAGTTTGGCTTCAGGTGCGATTTCTGAGAAATCTGTCTCAATAAGTTTTGTTACATCCATCAGGGTAAGAGCCACCTGATCTTTATCATGGGTAAGTAATTCCTTACGTTGAGCTAACTGATGAGTATAGACAGAGTTTTTGACAAATGTTTTTGCCGTGGCAAAGGATATAGCGGCAGTTATCATCAAAGGCAGAAATAATTCATATCCTCCGGTAACATCAGCAATAAGAAAGAGACCGGTTAGCGGAGCGTGCAATACTCCTGCTATCAGGCCTCCCATTCCTGCAAGGGCAAAATTTTGTTCGGAGAGTTCTGCAATTCCCAAATGAGAGATGAGCAAAGCGAAAAGAAGTCCTGTACCTGATCCAATAAAAAGTGTTGGGGCAAAAATACCGCCTATACCACCGCTTCCAAAAGTAATCGAGGTAGCGACAACTTTCAGGCAAATTAAAAGGAGCAATAGTCCTGCAACGGCTGGCCAATAATGTTGAAGTCCGGAAAAAATTCCCTGATCAAAAAGGAATGATACATCGCTGGCCAGAATTCTGTTGATGATGTCGTATCCTTCTCCATATAGAGAGGGAAAAAAGAAAAGTAGTATGCCGAGCCCCAGACCACCTGCGATCAGACGCAAGGCTTGCGTTTTTAGTTTTCCGAAAAGGCGTTCAATATATAAATATACTTTGGTGAAATAGACGGCCATCAGACCTGTGATAACTCCCAGGACGATATAGAACAGCAAGTCTTTAATTTCAAAAGATGCCTGTATGTTGACGGGATAAAGTACCTGTTGTCCCAAAAATAAATATGAGGTGAGTACAGCCGAGGCAGATGCCATCAGCAATGGAACAATTGCGGTTAGTGTCAGGTCAAGCATGATGACTTCCAGAGCAAATACAATGGCTGCAATGGGGGCTTTAAAGATAGCAGACATGGCAGCTGCCGAGGCACAACCAAGCAGCAGTGTGATTTGTCGGTGGTTGAGATGAAAAAACTGGCCAATATTACTTCCTATCGCTGCTCCGGTAGATACCGTTGGTCCTTCCAGTCCTACACTTCCTCCAAAACCCACCGTAAGAGAGCTTGTAACAATACTGGAAAACATATTGTGACTGCGTATTCTTCCCTTCCTTTTGGATAAGGCATAGAGCACATTGGGGATTCCATGGCGAACAGGGCGTTTCAGTACATATTTTATGAAAAGAACTGTAAAAAAAATACCAACGATGGGTGAAAAGAGATAAATATAACCAAGTCCATCAGCGTGTATGATGTCCTGAACCAAAAAGCTGATGAAATGAACACTGTTTTTAATGGCCACGGCTCCGAGTCCGGAAGCAATACCTACCAAAATGCTCAGAAACATCATAAACTGACGGTTGCTGACGTGACGCAACCGCCATATTAAAACATATAATAAAATTTTTTGAGGATTAATTAGATTTTTTAGCCTCATTAAGATTTCTTTTTTTTTGGATTTAGCTCAACATTATCATCAGTTTTAAACTATGAATAATGATTAGCTTTTACTACGCCTGAGTAAAGTAAAAAGGCCATTAAGGTTTTGTTTCCAGTGTCATGTTGAGTGCAGGATTTCCAGGTACTTTTTGAGTGGCCCTGTTTCAGACTCGGTTTTCAAGTCAGATTCCGATTCTATACCGACGCCCAAAGCGTCGCGAAGCTAAATGGAGGTGATGTTAGCCATGATGCCAGAGACAAGCGTCATTCTACCTAAAGCCCAAAAAATCCGCTACATCCAGCTTACCATCTGCCAGCCATCATAGCCATGCAACAAGGTGTTTTGGACACGCTTATCGAGTGTGATTTGCTTGTTTAACTCATGCAGAACTTTACTTTTTCTGTCGGACAGATCTATGACTTTTCCCTTCCACAGCATGTTGTCCAATATCAGAATGCCTGTAGATTTAAGCCGTGGAAGCAGTAAATCATAATACACCGGGTACATCTCTTTATCTGCGTCAATGAAAATAATGTCGAAGGGTTTTTCTTCCATAATCTCCATAATGGTCCTGATTGCAGAGCCTTTTTTAAGTTGAATTCTATCCCTGAACGGAAGCTGATCTAACCCAATTTCTGCGGCGGCCATGTATTTTGGATTTAGCTCCGTAGTGATGATTTCGCTGTTTTCCCCCATGGCATCAGCTATGGCCGTGGTCATGAGTCCTGTAAACATCCCAATCTCAAGTGCGCGTTTTGCCCCTGTGAGTGAGATAAATTGTTTCATAAGCGAAATTTCTGCCGGGGAACTGAGCATATTGATATAATTGAGTTCCTCTTGGGTAATCTTTACGATATCTTCCTCCCACTGTGTTAAACCCGTTGAGTACGATTCGCTGTATTGAACGATTGATTCTGACATTGCCGTTAGAATGTGACTTCTTTAATTTTGATTATGAGCGTGAAAGATATTGAGATATATGAACCAAATCGTTTCTTTTGTAGATTTTTTTATCACACGACAAATTTTCTGCTAAAGCGAACATTTCATTCTGTGAGTATAAATCAGCTCCCTGAATCGGATTCATCACGTTCAGTCCTTGTTTTGTTAAATCATCATTCGTGGTGGGACGGTTTGTTTCCACTTGTTTTAAGTGAAAGATATTATCCGCAAAAAGGCCTTGCACTTATGGAAGACAGGCAGATAGAAAATCACCCGTTTTTTAAGAAGATTGGAGCACAACCAATCACGCGAACGAACACCAAATTAGCACTCGAAACGATGTCTGGAATCGCTGAGTACATGGTAAAAAATCCATCAGTTCTTTTTCTTTATCCACAGGGTGCCATTTTCCCCAATCATGAAGATTATTTTTCAGTTCAGCGCGGATATCAAATGTTGACAGAAGCTATTCCTGATCTTCAAATTCATCTAATAACAACATGTTCTCATACAATGTGGCATCGTAAACCTGAATTACTGCTACGCCTGACTCACGTTAGTAAGGATGAAGTTTCAACCAAAGAGGATCTTTCTGATATGATGAAATCGGAACTCAAACTTTTACGTGAAGAATCGTTGAATAATCCACCAACATATTTGCCACTGATCTGATGACGCTATTTTTCTTTGGCTCTGCCCTTTTTGCCTTTCTGTTTTTCATCTACACCACGCTGATATTAGCCAGAAACAGCGTTCAGCTAAAGCCTATAATTCCCGATGATTTACATAATGAAAATCCAGACCCAATTGCTGATTCGATAACCATCTGCATACCAGCGAGAAATGAAGAAGAAGTTATTGAACAGGTTACGCTGAGCGCGTTAAATCAGCAAGATGAAGAAACTAAGGTGGTAGTGCTTGATGATAACAGCACGGATCAAACCGGTGAAATACTGAGCCGTCTGAATGCGGAGTATCAGCAATTAACCGTGATAAGCGGTCGTCCCAAGCCCGACGACTGGCTGGGAAAACCCTGGGCTTCTCAGCAATTATTTGAACAGGCTAAAACCGAATGGCTGATTTTCGTCGATGCCGACACACAACTTGAGCCCGGCTTTATTGAGGGAGTAAGGACGCATATTTCCTATTATAATCTTGAAGGATTCACCGTTTGGCCGCGGCAAATTCTGAAATCCACCGCTGAAAAAATTATTGTCCCGATGGTTTATTACGCGTTGTTGACGATGTTGAATTCCATCTATGTATTCCGTCCTCCCCGATGGATGCCATCGTTTTTGAAGCAAAAATTCCATCCCGCTTTTGCTGCCGCTTGTGGTCAGTGTATGGGATTTAAGCGCAGTGCTTTGACTGATGTTGGCGGATTTTCGGGTGTGAAAGAGAAGGTTGTTGATGATGTTGAGCTTTCCCGTCTGATGCTTCTCAAAAGACATCCATTTCGGATGTTTCACGGAGTGGAAGGAATCTCATGCCGCATGTATCGTGATTACTCAACAGTTTTTGAAGGCTTTCGAAAAAATTTCTTTGCGGGATTTCAATACAACTATGGACTATTTATTCTCATGGCAGTGATTCACCTGATTGCATTTATTATCCCAGCAGTGATTTTGGGCTATGGTTTCGCGACGCTCCACAGCGGATGGATTTTTATTGGTGGTTGCCTGGTGTTACTCCCGATTGTTCAGCGAATGTGGCTGGCAAGTTGGTTTAAATGGGAGAATAAATATGCTTTTACACACATTTTGGGCGTTATATGGTTCCAATATTTGGGGATTATTACGATGAAAGATCGCCTCCTAAAACGAAAAGTAAACTGGAAAGGCCGCGATGTGTAGAGTTTTGGTTGATTGAGTCACAATTATCAGCGGAGAGTGAGAGTCTGAATATTTTATGTACCAATAAAAATCTATCCTGAGCAGCGAGGCGACAGTCGAAGGGTTGATTACTATTGGTAAGTGAGTTCTTGGGCAAAAGCTACGAAAAGTGTGATGTCCTTGTCCTCTCAGTCACATTCGGTTACCTGCATCCCTTATTTTAAAAGCATTTGCTCATGTGCCAGCTCTCCTGATTGGAGCTTTGTGCTTTGGTTACCTGGTTTTCAGGAGAGCATTGTAGCTGACTCACAATTGTCACATTCAGAATTCTGAATTCTGAATCCTGCCTCCTGAATTCTAAATCCCCCCTAATACACTTGATATTCGAGCAAGCGGCATTCTAAGTCAGCGCTATAAAACGGGGTTCGTTTTTCGGTTGCCAATCCGACTTTTTTTGCCAGTTCGAGATTTCCCGTGAACACATAGCAGCGATATCCTTTGCAACGATGTTTGAAGAAATCACCAATCCCGGCGTAAACTTTAACAAGCTTATACTCTTCACCAAGACGTAAACCATACTCTGGATTTAAAACCACTATTCCTCTGCCACGGGGAATCAGTGATTCACGGAAATCACAAGCTCTGAACAAAATATTTTGACTCACTCCTGCCCGTTCAGCATTCTTCTTAGCGGCGCTGACAGCCTTTCTGTCCCTGTCACTTGCCACAAACATTCCATCGGGTACTTTTATCTCCTTCGATTTTGCCTCCTGAACCATCGAATCCCAGTCGAGATCCTCAAACGGCTTCAGGTGCATAAAGCCGAAATTATCACGTAATGTACCGGGAGCGATGTTTGAAGCCATTAAGAGAGCCTCGATGATTAATGTGCCGCTTCCGCACATGGGGTTGACTACATTTCTGCCTTCCCGCCAGATGGTTTCCATCAAAACGGCGGCAGCCAGGGTTTCCTGCATAGGAGCTTTGAAGGGATCGAGACGGTATCCGCGGCGATTGAGCGGCGTACCGGAGGTATCAGCGAATAAACGAACCTGATTACGGCTCCAATAGAGATAGAATACCGTTTTATCATTATCCGGACCTGCATCAGGGCGCACATCATACACTTCCCTCATACGATCCATGATAGCATCCTTACACTTTAGAGAAGGCATGCGCGTGTCATTAATGCCATCCTGAAACACGCTGGTTTGCAACGAGACATAACCTTCAAACGGATCGAGCCAGTTTTCCCAATCTATCTCTATGGCATTATCGTAGAGTTCGTCCAGATCTTTGGCTTCGAATTCATCAATCAGCCACAATACGCGATATGCGGTGCGTAAATGCAGATTAAGCCTGAGACAATCCTCCTTGGTGCCTTTAAACTCGACGCCCGTGGCACGGACAATATCCGGTTCATATCCCAGCTCCCGAATCTCTTTTTCGAGATAAGGTGTAATAAATTTGGCTGTGGTTACCAGAATGGTTTGCTTCTCTGACATAAAATTTAGTCTTCTTCGGTGAGAAATTCGTAAAGGCTTGGGTGAATGTCTTCAGGATCGATCTCTCCTTCATCAATGAGTTCAACAAACTCCTCATCATCAAGCATCTCAAGAACACCAAATTCATCAAATAAATCGTCGAGTTTATCAACATCAGGATCTTCATCAACAAAAAGAACGTCGAGTTTATCGAAGAATGCCTGTGGATCAAATGAATCGGAAATGGAACGTTCTAATAAGAAATAGATACTTGAGGTGTCGCCCGAATCCGTTTCAAGTTCAACAATGCGAAGATCGGTTTCTTCAAGTGGTGGTAATTCCATAAATGATAGTGCTGTTTAGCAGTTGACATGAGTTTCTGCGCGCAAAGATACCAATTAACACAGAGAAATTAATAGTGAGGTTTAGACCGAGGTAAAGGTTGAGGAATCTACCGTGAGTGTGTCGAAATGGAGCACTCAAAATTCTGAATTCTCACTTCTGGCTCCTGAATTCTACCTCCTTCACACAATTACAGGTAAAATCTGTTTCAGGCAGGTATACTCAACTGGCACGTGGCCGGGAACTTCGCCGTCCATATCAATTCCGGACAGAGGTTTGCACGATATTGAGATGTGATTGGTTTTAAATGATTTTACGCGGTCATTTTTAAGATGAGTTCCACGATAGATGCTCAGATTATTCAATATCATCGATACGGACGGGAAATCGTGAATGATAATTATATCAAAAAGACCATCAGTGAGTGATGCGTGGGGGGCTATTTTCATTCCGCCCCCGAAATATTGTCCGTTTGCAACAGCGGCTAAGTTTGCATTATCGAGCGTCAGGCTTTCTTCCCTCCAGGTTAAAGTCATTTTATAATAGGAGTCCTTTAGGATTTCATTTATCGCTGTGCCAAGAAAAGCGGCTTTACCTCCCGATTTTTTCCAAATCCCCATTTCATTTACCGATCGGGCAATTTTAGCACTTACGCCCACACTGCTCACATTTAAGAAATACCTTTCAGCAGAACGTACGTTGTGCTTGAATCTGGCTTTTCCAACATCAACGGTTTCAGTTTTCCTCTTGCTGATGCGTTCAATTTCTTTCATAATTTTCCCGGACAGATCAAAATTTCTTCTGAAATCACCTCCTGTTCCGGCAGGAATAATTCCAAGAGCACAGTCCGGTTTTACAAGACGATCATCATCAATCATCCCGTTTAATACTTCGTTTATAGTTCCGTCACCTCCTACTGCTACTATTGTTTTAAACCCACTTTGCAAAGCTTCAGAGGCTAATTCTGTGGCGTGACCTTCGTGCAGGGTTTCAACAATTTCAAATAATCCCAGCTGTTGCTGAATCTCTTTCCTGAATTGCTTTACCTTTTTCTCAGTCCTTCCTCCTGCCGAATGTGGATTTACGATAAAACACGTTTGAGCTGAAATAATCTGCCTCCTGAAAACTTAATAAAATGTTGAACCTTACCTGAAAAATCCGATAATAACTCCCATAACAATCAACGCCAAAACCTGATATCCGCCATCAATAAATATAAGAGTCCATTTTTTTTGTGCAAAAAGATAAGCAACCGCAATTCCGCAAAAAATCATTAACCCTGCAATCAATCCAGTATAAAAACCTGTTGTGGTAACAATCGCATCGGTTGACAGGGCGATAGACAGAAATGAGGCAAGTATGAGCTGAAAAATAAAAGAGAATCCAAATAATTTTCCAAAATTTGTTGCCTTAATCTGTTGCTCATTTAAACCGGCCAACATCATCCAGGGCGTTCCAAACATTATTTTTGAATACCAAATTGAGCCAATCACAAAGCTGCACACCGCGGCACCCACTACAGCCAAACCGTTGATATATTGCAATTCCATAACTACCCTCTTAAAATTATACAAACGACCTGAGTAAACCCGATATATCTTATTAAAAAACAATATCTAAATTTCTCTCCCAACTATACCTATAAACAACTTATAAAACAATTATTATAATGCTAAATGTTAATAAATAACGAAATTTATCTTGCTGTTTTAGTGCTTCCTTAAAAGTCACTTGAAGTTTCGAAATATTCACATTTATCTTTACTTAGCTATGCATCGTACGAGGTGCTTTATTCTCAATTTTTATGTTAAAAAATACTCAATTAAGCCGTAATCAACACAAATCAAATTGATTACATTTTAATATTTTCCTTTGGTTTGATTCAAAAAACTTCATTAGAATTGACCTTCTCTAAAATAACCGATGTTTAAACTCCTTTTTTATGTCTTTTAAAATAGCTGTATTGCCCGGAGATGGTATTGGGCCTGAAATTATTTCTTCTGCTTTAAGCGTATTGAAAATCATTGACCAAACCAGTTCACTCTCATTTGAGTACACAAACGGACTAATAGGCGCTGACGCCATTGACAAAACCGGATCGCCCTATCCTGAAGAGACGCAAAAACTATGTGCTTCATCCGATGCTGTTTTACTCGGAGCTATAGGTGATCCAAAATATGACAACAATCCTGAAGCTGATGTCCGTCCGGAGCAGGGTTTATTAGCGATGAGAAAACATCTTGAAGTGTTTGCTAATCTTCGCCCTGTAAAACTATTTAAGGGACTTGAAAGAAGTGTTCCCCTTAAAGAAGAAAATGTTCGTGGTTTAGATATTTTGTTTGTTCGTGAACTTACAGGCGGGATATATTTTGGAGAACCAAGTGAAATAAATGCCGATTTTACAGAAGCAGTTGACACCTGTCGATACACAAAAGATGAGATCACCCGCATTGCCCGAATTGCCTTCGAACAGGCCCGTATGCGCAGCGGTAGAGTCACACTGGTTGACAAAGCCAATGTACTGGCAACGTCTCAATTATGGAGAAAAGTTGTTCAAAATCTGCGCGATTCTGATTTTCAGGATATTGAATTGTCCACTATGTACGTTGACAATGCCGCTATGCAACTCATCTTAAATCCCACACAATTTGATGTCATCCTTACCGAAAATATGTTTGGTGATATTCTGTCAGATGAAGCTTCTATCCTTGGTGGCTCGTTGGGACTGCTTCCCTCCGCTTCTCTCGGCACAAATACACCCGTTTATGAGCCTGCACACGGATCATATCCACAGGCTGCCGGCAAAAATATCGCGAATCCCATGGCAACTTTACTCTCTGTTGCCATGATGCTCGAAACTGAATGCGATGCTAAATCAGAGGCAAATCAACTTCGTTCAGCCATTGCTCACTGTATTAAGAATGGATTTACAACATCTGATGTTAAAAATGGTACCGAGACAACGCAATCTGTAACTGATAAAATTTGTCAACTTATCGCTTCTGATACTATCTGAGTTGAGGTTGAGGCAAATAAATCTACTCTGAGTCAAGTCGAAGGATCGATTTCTTTGCCTTTGATACGTTTTTAAGTCAAGGGATTTTAACCAGCAACTGAAGGCCTGCTGATTGTACGGAGTTTCTAAACCGACGAGAATGTCGTAGCACTTGTTATTTTGGATAATATCAGTTTCCCAAATTACCACAATCAAAACAGATCAACGCTCACATTCTGCAGCGCAGCACAACATATAGTTGTATAAATATGTCGCAAAATATTGTTCGAGGAGTCCGTTAATTCAGCATCGGCTTTAAGTTTACCGACTTACAGCAGGCTAATTCACATCCAAATCATCAGATGGAGATTCACTGTTTATATGATTTCCACGCCATCAATATCCGTTAACAAACTAAAATCATATGCGGTGGCTGGGGTTTGATATCCTGTCTTGAATTCTTCATTAGCTGTGCGTTCGGCCATTCTCAATGCAGTTTCGGCTGTTAATGTGTAGCTTTCCGGACAGCGTAACATTATTGTTTGGGTATCTCCCGATGAATTCCACACTGTCCCTTTGACCAAGGTATAGGCTTCTTCAATAGTTTTATCATCCGGGCCATCAACATTTGAGTCGACCCACTTTTGGAGTAGATTTTTTGTGACGTCCATTTTTAGCAGAGGATTTACCAGGAATTGTGCCTTCATGAGTTTGAAAAATGACGGACTCACTGATGTAAAAACTTTAATATTGGGGATTTTAGTTGACCAATGAGCGGTCGAAACATCTCCCCAAGGAATAGTCATAGTAAAGCGTTTTTTAATTTTGAAATCGATCCACTTTCCTGACTTCCCTATCGGCTCTTGCACTATTTCCCCATCATATCTCGAAGCTCCCGACTCTCCGAGCTGTTTAATCATAGTTGTGAGTGTGCCGTGCGAAATTTGACTGTTTATAGGAGCAAATGCCAGTTCAAGATGGGTGGCATCGGGAAGCATCTTTGATAGTTTCCTGGCGATCATATCAGTTGGTACTACATCGAAACCAGCGCCGGGGAGCAGCATTATTTCAGCGTTTTTTGCTTCATTGTCCATTAATTTCAGTTCTTCAAAAACAGTGATCTCCCCTGTTATATCAAGATAATGAGTCTTCGTTTTTAGACAAGCGTCAACCATGGGTTGCGCTGTTTGCTCAAAAGGTCCTGCGGCGTGGAGTACTACATCAACGTCTTGTAAATTGGAACAGATGTCTTCAGATTCATCAAGCGAAAACGCTCTCAATTGATTGTTATCAGCATCAAAATGATCTCTTAGTTTAGAGTCATTTCGCCCGGCAAGAATCAGCTCAACACCTCGCTTTTTTGCAAGATCCGCGATTCTTCTTCCTGTGTATCCGTACGCTCCGTAAAGTAGAATATTCATGGTTTGAGGGGGGATTTAAATGTGGTTTTGATTTTATTTCAGCGAAAAAATCAATTGAATTTAGTTAAATATGGCACCATCAGCATCATTCATTGCGTTAATCTGCAACCCTGGACGTTGGTGTGATGTGATTCGGGATTTACGGTTTTTACCTTTCCCGGATTCTGGATATAAAGGGTTAGGATTGGCTTTTGAAATAATATTTCACCTTTGTTTTGAGCTAATTAGTTCGTGTAATCTGTTCCTGATAATAGAATGACCTGATTTCCGGTTGGGTACCGCACCTACGGAGCGGATTTGGAGGAGTAGCTGTATTTATTGTTAAAATATAGTGTCCCTAACGGGACAGTTTTTTACTTCACCTACTGCGCTCAACATGGTTATGATCTTTATTGGGTTTTAGGTTTTGTTAAAAGCATCAGGTCCACTTAGCGAATTGGCCTCAATAAGTTCCGGAGGTATCTGGAGGTATGGCAGGCTGCTGCTCTGTAGCTGTGGGCGATAGTGTGATATGTTCGGGAATTTTTTTTCCATTTGTGAGAGCCAATCGAGAATCACCATCTTATCCCCGCCACTATAAAAAAAGGCGTCCCCTTTTGAGGAACGCCTTTGGCTATGAATCACACTTAGTTGGGATATTTGTGTGTTAATTCAGACTACGATAAATAAGAGAGTTTGGTACCTCATGTTTTAAAACATCAATCACGCAGTTTAGCTAATAACCGTAGCAGTTCGAGATAGAGCCACACTAATGTAACGATCAAGCCGAAGGCACCGTACCATTCAAAATATTTCGGGAGATTTCTCTCTGATGCTTCTTCAATGAAATCAAAATCGAGTACAAGGTTCAATGAGGCAATGACTACCACTACAAGACTAAAAATGATGCCGATGGTCCCGCCACCAAAAATGCTGAAATTGACCCCAAAAAAGCTGAAGATAAAACCAAGCAAATAAGTAAGCGCAACGCCACCAGTAGCAGCTACGACTCCAAGCTTGAAGTTTTCAGTTACTTTTATCATTCCTGATTTGTATGCCAAAAGAAGTGCTCCGAGCGTTCCGAATGTTAGCAAAATTGCCTGCTGGACAATGCCGGGATAGGATTGCTCAAACATGTAGGAAATTCCGCCAAGCAGTAATCCCTCGAATACAGCGTAAGCGGGAGCGGAATACATGCTCAGTTCTTTCTTAAAAATGGTGACAAGTGCCGCTATAATGCTTCCAATTAAGCCAAGCATTAGCCAGCCACCGGAGGGATTTCCCCAAGTAAAACCTGCGGCACCCACAATCAGTAACAACATAAGCCCGGTTTTATTCACCGTACCTTGTATGGTCATCGTGTTGCCGGAGGTTGCCGTTCCCACGGCCTTTTCAAAGATGGATGATTTTAACGCTGGATTTCCTGATCTCATCATATTCGTTGGTAGAGTAAATTTATGTAATTGGTTTGATCGTTAATCTGAAGGGTAACGTATCTGTTGAATTATTGGTATTGGAGAACTATTGAAGACTGTATGATGAAGCTTAAGCAGCATAAATTCAATTATTTGACCCAGTCTTATGATGCTTCAACAAGCTCAGCTTAGTTGATTTTCAATCTTTTAACTCATGAGCTTTGGTTAGCTGCTTCTCACCACCTTTCGTTGAACTCAGGATGGATTGCTTTTTTTCAATCTTCAATCCCCAATCCTTCATTTCTTTAGTCTTCTATACTATATCCTGCCTTCGTGATTTTTTCTTTCACCGTTGAAAGAGTTTCGTCGTTTTCTATCTCTCCGGTTACTTTTTTTGTTGAGGGATCGGCTGTCAGGTTGTTAACTCCTTCAATATTTTTGGTGACACGCTCAATCGTTTTTTTGCATCCGTCGCAATTCATGTCGGATACGGTAAATTCAAATGAATTCATAGTGTGCAGATGATTTGGTATCGTTAATTAGGTCAATTCGATTTTTTGTAGAGATTTACTACTTCGTAAAACTCAAGACCATCCAAAATACCACGATTATCTAAATCTTTCATGAATTCCGCTGTAACTCCTTCACTTTCGAGATCATCCCATCCATAGGCGGGAAATTTTGTTAAATATCCTGCATCAGCGAGTTTTTCGAGATAGGCTACAGAAGTATTTTCTTCAACTAAACTAGCGATTTCGAAGCCTTTTAAAGGAATGTTGTATTCATTAGAAAAGGACACATATTCTTCAACATCAGTGGATGAAATCCCTTTCTCATAAAAAGACGCTAATTCATAGGATTGAAATTGATCTAACAATCCATTCTCTTTCCACTCAAGAACAGTTTGGGGGCTTATTCCATCTTCAGCTAATGAAACCACTTCATACGATTGAAGTTCATTGAACAGACCATTTTCGTGCCACTCCTGAATTTCACCGGCTGTTAATCCGGCCTCGTGAAAATTGTCCATCTCCCACTCCTGAAAATCATCATACAAACCAGTTGATTTCATCTCACTAAGAAAATCGAGATAGTTCTGAGGATTGCTTTCCGCGCCTGAATTACCGCCCATACCAGATAAAACCTGACCTGATACCGCCAATCCAAGTTGGGTGGCATTCTGAGTAATTTCCTGAAGCGCCTGTTGATCAATTATAATCTCTCCGTTTGGCCCTTCTTTAACCATGCGAGATGCTGCTTCTTCTATTCTTCTTTCAAACTCGGCTGTAGCCGCGGATTGTTGCTCACCAATTCCTTCTAAAGATTTCTCCAGTCCGGCCATTTTAGCTGAGATCTTTTCCTCAATTCTTCGTGAAAGTGCATCCCCATCAATTGGTTTTGGTCCGGTGATATTCTCAATGATGACATTTCCATTATCATCTTTAACAACATTGTAGCTTTCACCCTCAGGATTTGAAAAAGAGATAACAGAATTATCGCCACTGGTTGAGAACGAGTAGTTGCCATTATTCCCAAGTGCATCCTGAATAATTTGATTTATCTGCTCATCCTGCAGATTAGCATTTGGAGCGGCAGGCGCTGTCGGAGCCTGTGGCGGTTCTGGAATTGTTTCACCGTCTGATATAACCATGGTGGCTGTGCTGTAGGCGCCTTTCATATCACTCCATAAATCATTGTTTACGGCAAAGGGAATTGCGACACAGGCCGCTAATATGAGCGTGTATTTAAAGAGTTTATTGAAAAACCCGGGTTCTTCATTATTGCTGTAGGATGGCATTACCTGATCGTACGACCTGTTTTCAAAGGGCGAATCAGCATTCTTTTTCTCTTCGGTAATTTTATTTCTGTTGAGATCGTTTTTCATCTTACTGTTATTGACTATCCGTTTTCGGGAAAATGCCGGTCGTAATAATTACATATTCCAATCGGTTTCAGCTTTCATATACATTATTCAAGCATAGTTAAACTTCACACATTCTCCGATACGGAAGAACCAGCCTACATGTTACGACGATATTGGCCGCCTACTTCATACATAGCCCGGCTGATCTGTCCCAGTGAACATACTTTTACCGTTTCCATTAATTCTTCAAAGAGGTTTTTCCCTATTCTTGCTTTCTCTTTCAAACGATGAATAGCTTGTTCAGATTGTTCAGTATTTCGATCTTTAAATCCATTTAGCTCATCTATTTGCTGCTGTTTTTCTTCCTCGGTTGAGCGGATCAGGTCTATCTCTTTTTCCTCTTCATTTACATTTTCCGGCTGAAAAGTATTTACGCCGATTACGGGAAGTTCTCCGTTATGTTTGAGGGTTTCGTAATACAGACTTTCATCCTGAATTTTTCCCCGCTGATACATGGTTTCCATGGCGCCAAGCACTCCGCCACGTTCAGTAATGCGGTCAAATTCTGTCAGAATAGCTTCTTCAACCAAATCGGTGAGCTGCTCAATGATGAATGATCCCTGTAGCGGATTTTCATTTTTTGCCATGCCCATCTCTTTGTTTATGATAAGCTGAATAGCCAATGCCCGGCGAACAGATTCCTCCGTCGGCGTTGTAATGGCCTCGTCATAAGCGTTGGTGTGCAGGGAGTTACAGTTATCATAAATCGCCATCAAAGCCTGAAGCGTTGTTCTGATGTCGTTAAACTGAATCTCTTTGGCGTGGAGAGATCTCCCGCTCGTTTGAATATGATATTTCAGTTTTTGTGAGCGTTCGTTAGCGCCGTACTTTTTCTTCATAGCCAGCGCCCAAATTCTGCGGGCCACACGGCCGATAACCTGATATTCAGGATCAAGACCGTTGCTGAAGAAAAACGATAAATTATGCGCGAAATCATCCACTGTGAGTCCGCGGGAGAGATAATACTCAACAAAGGTGAATCCATTTGACAGCGTGAACGCAGCTTGCGTGATGGGATTAGCTCCCGCTTCGGCTATGTGATAACCAGAGATGGAAACCGAATAATAATTTCTGACTTTCTTCTCAGTGAAATACATTTGCATGTCGCCCATCATTCTCAATGCAAATTCAGTAGAGAAAATGCAGGTGTTTTGAGCCTGATCTTCCTTCAAAATGTCGGCCTGAACCGTTCCTCGCACGTTTGACAATGCTCTTGCCTTGATCTCCTCGTAGGTTTCTTCATCCACGAGTTGGTCTCCTGAAACACCCAATGTTCCAAGTCCGAATCCTTCACTTGTCGCGGGAAGGTTTCCATGATATTCAGGCTGCTTTTTGCCTTTCAGAAGCGATTGAATCTTTTTCTTTGCTTCTTCCCATTTACCATCTTCTTTGAGATAGCGCTCCACTTCCTGATCGATCACTGTATTCATGAACATCGCCAAAATCATAGGCGCAGGTCCGTTGATCGTCATTGATACTGAAGTAGTGGGTTTTATCAGCTCAAATCCTGAGTAGAGCTTTTTCATGTCATCGAGCGTACATATACTCACGCCTGAATTTCCAATTTTACCGTAAATATCGGGACGATAATCGGGATCTTCTCCATACAGCGTAACTGAGTCGAAAGCTGTAGAAAGTCGTGCCGCGGGCATTCCCTCACTCACGTAATGGAAGCGTTTATTGGTGCGTTCGGGTGTTCCTTCTCCGGCAAACATTCGGGTGGGATCTTCGCCTTCTCTCTTAAATGGGAAAACTCCGGCTGTGTAAGGAAAATAACCGGGCAGATTTTCCTTCAGCGCAAAACGTAATTGTTCGCCTGCATCTTCATAATGAGGAAAGGCGACACGTGGAATTTTAGTTCCGCTTAGTGAAGTTCTGTAAAGCTCATTTTTGATAGTTTTGTCACGAATCTGTACTTCATAAACATCCTGAGAATAAGCCTCCGCCCGTTCATCCCAGTTATCGAGGATATCAACAGAGATAGCGTCGAGTTGTTGACGGTTATAACTTCGAATCTCTTTTAATTTAGTATCTAATTCCGGCTCTCCATCATCCCATTCATTCAGTTGTTTGGCTGTAATCTCAACCGCCTGCCATTTTCTGGCGTATTCAACCTGCTCTTTTACCCATTTGTGGTAATCACGAACCGTATCAGAAATTTCGGCGAGATAGCGATTTCTTCTCGGAGGAATAATAGCCTGAGTTTGAAGATCATCGACCGGAGTTGTATCTGTGTACAGAGAGGTTTTCCAGTTGATGGAGTAATGTTTATTAACAGTTTCAATAAGCGCGGCGAATAAACGATTTACTCCTTCATCATTAAACTGTGCGGCGATTGAAGGATACACCGGAAGAGATTTATCATCGGCGTGCCACAATCCCAAGTTCCGTTTCATCTGCTTGCGAATATCTCTGAACGCGTCTTTTGAGCCTTTCTTTTCAAATTTATTCAATACAACCAAATCAGCAAGATCGAGCATATTGATCTTTTCCAGCTGTGTGGCCGCTCCGTAATCGCTGGTCATTACATACATGGAGATATCCGAGATATCCACAATTTCGGTATCGCTTTGACCTATTCCACTGGTTTCCACAATGATGAAATCAAATCCGGCTGACTTGAAGAGTTCGATGGAAGCCAACACGGCATCACTTGTGGCTCTGTTGTCGGATCTGGTAGCGAGGCTGCGCATATACACACGCTCGGGATCGAGGCTGTTCATTCTGATACGATCTCCAAGAAGTGCTCCGCCCGTTTTTCTTTTTGATGGATCGATGGAGAGAACGGCCAGGGTTTTATCGTCATATTCTGTGAGAAAACGGCGAATGAGTTCGTCTGTGAGCGAAGATTTACCCGCTCCACCCGTTCCCGTAATTCCAAGCACGGGAATGACTTTACCGTTTTTAAGATTCAGGGTTTCTTTGGATGTGCAATTCACAAGATGCCCGTCTTTGAACGTGATTGCTTTTTCACTCTTCTGTTCAATGTCGGTAATCAACCGCGCTAAATTTTGACTTTCCCGTGATTTAATCTTCTCACAATCTCCTGCTCCGACACTATCAATTGTATTAAAGTCGCATTCTTTCATCATCAGGTTGATCATTCCCTGAAGTCCCATGGTTCGACCATCTTCAACAGAGAAAATTCTGGCCACGCCATATTCGTGCAGTTCCTTGATCTCTTTCTCCACAATAACGCCGCCGCCACCGCCGTAGATGCGTATATGTGAAGCGCCCCGCTCATTCAGCAGATCCACCATGTATTTAAAATATTCAATATGTCCTCCCTGATAGGAGCTTATGGCGATTCCCTGCACATCTTCCTGAATAGCGCAATCCACGATTTCATTCACCGAGCGATTATGCCCCAGGTGAATAACCTCAGCCCCGGTGGACTGCAATATGCGGCGCATAATATTGATACTGGCGTCGTGTCCGTCGAATAATGAAGCCGCGGTAACAAATCGAATTTTGTGCTCGGAGGAGTAAACTTCAGGTGTAAATTCAGTGTTAGAGTTTGATTTTACTTCAGTTGACATAGAATTGTATTGATATTTATAAAAGCGCTTTTCTCGCGTGAAAATAGTGAAATTATTGGATGTTTGAGAGGGGGATTTTTTGTTAGAATTCAGGAGTCAGGATTTAGAATTCAGAATGTTGGGCGTGATTGTCTTTTTATCTTTGGGGATTTACTCTCCTCTTAAAATTATGGATAAGGACGCTGCTCTACTGGTAACGAAAAAATTATGCATAAAACCTATATCAGAAGATCTGGTGCATGAGGCTATTACTTTTAATCAAAAAATGTATCACCGCATTAATCTCTGTTCTTTTTGTACCGACAAAAAGAACCAAAAACCTCTCCCGCTGCGGTTATTTAGCCGGCAATTGGCCTGCGCCTGACTGTCATAAAAGTAATTGGTATGTCAGACAAACCCACTTTTATGGCTTGTCAGGCTGATAATGGCCAATCGCTATTCGGCCAAATTCCCGAGGCGGATTTTATACTTGCCTGAATTCAACTAAAAATGAACAACTAATCCCCTTCTGAAGCTTTGACAAATCGCATCTATAAATTTAAGTCCGAAAAAAACATACGCCGAATGGCGTTTAACTCATCATGGAACATGATGAAGGTAGCCTCAGGTAACACCTGTGGCTATCTTAAATCGTGAAGTTAACAAACCCCGAAGGGTGGTTTAACCTTCGGCTTATTTCAGCAAATCATAAGTAAAATATTTGTACTCAGTCACCCTGACGTCCATCGATCTA
>Ga0306910_1000160_pt1 | contig 40400 bp, 38 predicted proteins | sample AntRauMFilla2698_FD_190438 | JGI IMG/M metagenome (GOLD analysis project Ga0306910, IMG submission 190438) | Saline lake microbial communities from Rauer Islands, Antarctica - Metagenome Filla 2 #698 (v2) (version 2) | ecosystem: Environmental > Aquatic > Non-marine Saline and Alkaline > Saline ... | reverse complement strand
GGGTTGGCCACCACCACATGATACTTCGGCGACAGCGCCTCGGCCATGCGCAGCACAGCCACCACACGCGCCTGCACATCCCGCAACAACAGATCGCCCGCAAAGTCCCGCGCCACCACCACCCGCAGCGCCTCTGCCGGATCGCGAAGCTTCGGAACGATCAGCGAGCCGAAGTTCTTGGCCTGCGTAAACTGCCCCAGCGTCTCGCGCAGCTCATCCGTAAACAGATCCTTGCCCACCACGGCGGCCACGTCTTGCATCTCGGCATCCGTAAAGCTCACGTTCTGCAACACGCAGATGTCGGGCTTTGCTTCCATCCGCAGGAATCGCCGCCGCCCCAGCTTGGCCGCCGCCTTCATCGCTAGCGCAAAGGCACCCAGCGCCCCCGCGCGGTCGTCAATCTCCACCCCAGTCAGGTTTTGCGTCAGGATCAGCGCGGGGATCTCGGTCGGGTCATATCCTTCTTCCTCGTAGATGGCGTAGAGCAGGTCAAAGGCATAGGTCAGCATGTGCCCCGACCCAGCGGCGGGATCACAGATGCGGATATCTTCGGGGCGGGTGATGCGCAGGAAATCCGTCTCGGGTTCTTCGGGCGCGATGTAGTAGCCCATCTGCTCGGCCAGACGGCTTTGGGGCCGGTTCAGCAACCAAAGCCGCCCCAGCGAGTTTTCGACCAGATAGCGAACGATCCAATGCGGGGTGAACAACTGCGTCGCGGCGGGGATGTTCTCGGCCGTGATCTTTTGGTTCTTCTTGAGGCCCGCGAAGACCTGATCCTTCTTCTCGGAGATGTAGAACTGGTAGAGCCAGCCGATGACCTCCACGTCCTGACAGGCATCCTCGGTCATGACCTCACGTAACTCAGCGAGGATGGAGGTCTGGGATAGCAGATCCTCGGGCATGAGCAGTTCGGTGTAGTCGTCGATCTGCTCGAACAGGAACGGCATGGGGCCGTGCCACTGGTTGCAGGCACGGACCAACAAGAGCCGGTATGCCTCGGCCTGCGGATTTTGCGAGGGGGTGCGGCCGTCAAGAAGTGCTGCGATGTGATCAGGGGCTGCGTCTGGAAGATTGCCATTGGCAGCCTCAGTCAAGATCTCTGGTCGGGTGGCGTCATCAGCAGGGGACACAACGCGAACCTGCGTATAACCGTTCGCATCCATAAAGCGCAGAGCGGTGAACCGGTTGAACCACGTGTAGGCCACCTGTTCGATGACTTGGCGTTTGCTATCCTTGCGGATCGCCGTTTCCAGATCCTTGATCGCCTGCGGGGCTCCGCGCCGGTCTGCACTATCTGCGGCCAACACAAGCTCAAGCTTGGCTGTGACCTGATCAATCAGCAGGTTGCGTGCCGCTTGGGCAAACTTCTTGAGGGCATTGGTGTCCATCAGACAATCACTTTCTTGCCCGCATGGATTTCGGCCAGCAGGTTCTTCTTTAATTCTTCGAGGTAGTCCGCAACGTCACCGTCGTCGGTCAAGTAGGTCTTGGGCCAACTTACCTTGACGTCGCGGGCATTGATGTACGTCGGTGCAGGCTTTGGTGGAGTGTCGTCTTTGTCGTCCGCTGGCGATGGGCGGATCGTCAGACTGTCAATCTCGGCCAGCAGGCTGGGCAGCAGTGTGTTTTGCGCCTGATTGGCCTTGTCCCGCAGCGTTGGGATGAGAGCGGTTGGCTCTAGACTGTTATTCTCAACATTGATCCGCTGGTTTATGCGGTCCTGAAGATCTTGTGAAAGGGCCTGAAACGCATCCAATTGGGTAACCTTGGCCGCGACCTCGTCCAAGACCGCGCGCGCTGCCTTACGTTCTGCGATGACCTGCAATTCGATCCTGTTTTTCAAATCATAAAGCTCGCCTTTGAGATTCTGGATGGCCAGGCCTTTGAAGCAGGCAGGATCTTCAAGAGCCGTGCGTAACTTTTCACCAGCCTCGCGCTCCACATAGTCGATGTTGGCCGCCTGCGCAGTCAGGGTCTTCCGCGCGTCATCGTAAATATCTTTTTGCGCCCCACCCATAAAGGATCGGATCTTATCGAGGATATCGCTTTTGCCATCGAGCAGGTCATCTTCGCGCTTTGTAGACTCATTGATATACCAATTCGCAGGCTTGGCTTTCATTGCCTTAAGTTGGTCCTGCAAGGGCTCCAACACAGCAACAAAAGGGTAGGCATGTTTCTGACGGGTTAACGCATCAATCTCGGCCTCAAGTTCGTCGACGCTCATAGCCCATTCCGCGCCAACACTGCGCGCGTCTGTCCCGGCTGAGGGCCTGGAAAATAGCTCCTGATAAATCTCTTTCGCTTTGCGTAATTCCGATGCAGAAAATTCAGCTTGGGGCGTCAGCAGAATGTTGGAAAGCTCATGGCTGTTATTCAACGCCTTCGCGAGTTCCAATCCTTCTGTAACCGTGCTGTCGATACGGGCCTCGATCTTGCCCTTGGCGACAAGACTGCCCACTAGACATAAAACAGCTGTCGTGGGCCAGCCGTAAGGTTTTGCAGTAAAATGCTCTAACAGGTATTTGGTCGACACCTTCATGCCGTTGCGTGCTTGTCTGTTGATAAAACTCAGGACGTCTTGTTCCGCTTCGCCAATCCCCGTGCCGCTTACTCCGAACAACCCACTCTCAGTCTGAACGGCCTTGTTGATGTCGGCCTCTGTGTAATTCACACCGCGCAGCATCGGCAGATTGGTGTAGACTTTATCAATAAGCGTCTGGAAAGCCTTGAGAATCCGATCTTGCGCTTCTTCCCCACCGAGATCCAGCTCATCGCCGCGCACGAACAGGCGCGCTTCGCCCATCAGTTTACGTAAGCGCATCTCAAGATCCTTTGCACGACGAGCGTTTTGCTCGCCCTTCTCGGACACGATCCGGTCGCGACCAGGCTGGGGCGAACCACTACGCGCTTGGCGAATAAACTTCTCTGTTTTCTTATACAGGATCAGATCGCGCACAAAAATGGTGTCGACCTGCATGACGACCGCCAGTTCTTCCCGCGACATGGTCTTCATACGTACGGCTTCAGGGCTCCCCGCGTCCTCACTGAATGGTGAGATGACATTGACCGAAAGTTCATACTCTCGCCCAAGTGCGTGATCGTCCAGCTTGCGGGTAAAGGCATACTCATTGCCGGTCGACATGTGCTTGAGCTTGCGGTGCCGCAAGATCGTGTCAAATGCGATGGTCTCGAGTTCCTTTGAGGTCTCTGAAGGATCTATTGCAAGGTTTTTGATCTCTTCCTCGACGTCCTTTTCCTCGTTCGTCAGGAATTCATAGACCGCCCCGTTGCGCTGGATATACGTTTCGCGTTCCAGCAGGCTCAGCGCCTCTTCGATCTTACGCCTTTGCTTGGTCTGTTCAGCCTCAAATTCGGAGAGCAGCAGAATGCTGATGTTACGGACCGATGGTTTGAACTCTTTGACATATTTGACCAAGAACAGCGCCTTCAGCACGCGCACGGCAAACGGGTTATCGAGGTTTCTCTCAGCAATAAGAATGCTTTGCTGAACAGAGGATTTTAACGCGGAGCGAATGCCTTCAAACATCAAATCGAACGTCGCGATGCCGCCGATCGGTTCGTCTTTCAGCTTTTTGCAAACCTCTTGGAACACGCCTAGCATTGAGCGCTCACCTACAGAGCTGTGCTTGCCTTCAAATGCGTTGTGTTGTGACAGCGAAGTGATCGCCATCTGGAACAGCGTATATTGGTATGGCGGGAACGGGTAGCTAGCGACGAAGTGGTCCCGGTCCTTATAGTTTTTGAGCTTGATGGACCCATCGGTAAAATCAAACAGGGTCTTGAGGTTGTTCTCTTCGCTGTCATGCAGGTTGCCGAGTGTTACCGCACCTTCGGCGGTTTTAGCCAATAGTCGGCGCTGAATAACCTCAGCGACATCTGCCGAGTTCAGCGGCATGCGATTGCCAAAGCGGGCCTGAATCTTTGAGAAGTCGTTCTCTTGTTGCTGGGTCATATCCCCGATGACGGACGCCATATCTTGCTGAGCTGTGACAATGAGCCAAGCTTGGCCTTTGCACTTCGTGTTCAGGCTCTCGGCGATGGTCTGCAGGTTGGTCATCAGCTTGACGTTATCCGCGATGTACTGCCCAACTTCATCGACAAAGAAGTTCAGCCTGAACCCTGGCTCTTGATCGTCTATCCAGGCTTTGACGGTGCCTACAAAATCCTCAATCGAGACGCGCGTGTCTTTGCGATACTGCGTGAGAATATCTTTGGCGTCCGAAGCATCACCGCCGGATACGGCGGCAAAGGCTATTGCGATGTTCTTAGCTTCCAGTAGGGCCTGCTCACGCCCACGCTCCCACGGCTTACCTGCAGCAGCCTCAAATGCTGACTTAAAAGCCTGAAGCTGCTCACGCTCCTGCAGGTCACGCTCAAACTGCGCGATATGGGGCTGTTTGCCGTAGAACCCGCAGGATTCATCAAAGACCTTCTGGAACACCGAGAGCAGCGCATCGACATCTGTCTTCGAGATGACGTCAGCCTTCTGGTCGATATTAAACAGGATAGATTTAGACGGGATTGAGACGGCCTTGCGCAATGCGCCTGCCAACATCGGGTCGTCCTTCAGCTTGTCGCTGAAAATGTCAAAAGCCCCTCTACCGTCAACCTCGCGGTTTTCCAAAAGCAGGGCGAGCATTTTGAGAAGGTGGGATTTGCCAGACCCAAAGAACCCGGAGATCCAGACACCATTTGATGTTTGGTAGTTGTTATAGGCTTCAAGAAACTGCTCGAGGCGCTGGCCGATTTCTCCAGTGATCACATATTCATCAAGCTCGATGCGCAGGCTTGCCTCATCATCCGCTTTGATGACGCCATCGATGGCGCGATCAATGGACTTTTCGAAGATCTCACTCAGTAATTGTGCCATGGGGTTACACCTCGTAATTTAAAATATTGAAGGCACGGTAATACTTGTCATCATGAAGCTGCCCAAAGAGGTCCAGTGACGCCCCTGTGGCAAGCGCATGCGTATAATCGCCAGGGAAGAACAGAACGGTCGGCGCGTCTTTGGCCGTGCTCTGCAGATTATTCAGGACATTATGGGACCGAATGAAGGGATAGACCTCGCCCACACCAGATAAGAAGATCACATCGTGCGGGTTGGCCGCGATTGCCTCGGCAATCTTGGGGATCAGATGAGCCTGAGGGTCGAGAACCCCTTGCAGAAGATCTTTAATTTCTGATTTGTCGCTGTCGGCCTCGATCTCAAGGATCTCATCTAGAATGTCGCGCTCTTTCAGAATATCGATCGACAGATCGTACAGGTTGATGTCGAGGACCTTCACACCGGCATGCTCCATACGCGTGACCAAGTCCTGCCTGTCGTCAATGACCGTCAGGCCTTCCGAGGCTGGACAGGGATAAATGAAGAAGGGCACCTCGTTGCCAAGGCCTTGCTTGGTCAAAAAGCGTTCGCTGGTCATGACCTGGAACAGATGCTCAGCCCTGGCTTTGCGGTTAAGGAGATTTTTCAAACGGATGCTCCCTCAACCAAAACGCCGGGGAAAATCGCCAACTCATGGGGGTTTCTTTCTTGGATTATGTTTCGCAAACGCTGCGACAGGATGGCGGACTGGATCTGATCTTCTTCAGAAATCACCCCGGCCTCGCGCAGCATGCGGAACATGATCTGGCGCAGTTTGAGCTTTGTGGACGTGCTGAGCGACGCAAGGCTGTCGTGCCATTCGGCCTTTGCGTCAAACAGGATGTCAAATGTTTGGTGAGGTAAGTCGAGCTGGTAGGACAGATAGCGCTCGCGAATGACCTCCAGTGCGAACTCGCGGATGAACCGGTAGGCACGACAGGTGGCCAACCAAAGCAGCGCTTGTTGATCAGCGCGGCTTGCGTCTTCAAGAAAATAAGTAAGCTCATCGTCAGAAAGCGTGAGCAGCCTGTTGGCGATTTCACGCAGGGTGCGCCGGTTGGAGGCCGTCTTGGGCAAGGCTGTAGCACCATCTTCCAATGCGCGAACGATGGTCTCATCCCACCGCTCACCAATGTGATGCAGCCGTGCGACAGCGACGCTTTCAGTGAGAAACAGCCCTCCGGTTGTGAAGGACATCTTATACTCTTGGTGGGACCTGGCCTTCATGGTGCCGTCCTGCCCAAGGCCGCATAAACCTCATCCGCATTGGTCAGGATGATGTGTTGATCTTGCGGGCGACGGGCCATCGGGTCCGTATCAAGGCCAAGGCGTTTCAGATTGTAGAACAGCAGGCTCTTGCGCACCTCCATCTCGGCACAGCCATCGGTCATGCCGTAGTCCAGCTCTATGATACGGCGCTGGTTTGCGGACAAACCGGGATGGGGGGATATGCGAAGCGTAATGTGTTCCACCCAATCGGCATCCTGTGAAGGATCGACATCAGCAACATCTTCAAGACCACAGTCCGAGATCCGGCTCAAAACGAAGTCTTTGAATGTCGAACCGTTGAAGCAGTAAGCGCGCGCATGCCAGCGAAACCCGTCAAATGCCACGGCGTGGGGTGCGATCATGCGGTCTGTTGGATCTGGGCTGGACATAGACTGATACGTGATCGCCAGTTTGCGCTTCTGCGCGCAGGCTAAAAGCACCGTGCGGATCACAAAAGGGTCCAGCCCCCGTGCGGGCAGTGTTGGGGCAATAATATCAGGCAGATCGACTATCCACTCAGACTTTGGCACGGGAATGCCTTTGGAGACCGCCAAGAGCTCCGACAGGTACTCGCTCGCATCAATTTTAAGGTATTTTGCGTCAAACGCGGAGCCCAACACGTAAGTGCGTGCTGTCTTGTCGTAGAATAAGTGGTCTGGATGATCTGTAATATAGGCGTTCAGATCTTTTGAGGACTGCGCGCGACTGAGCCCCATGATGTCCGTCAAATCGGCAAGTCCAACGCGCCCATGCCAAAAGACGCGGTGCTCAATGAACGCGCGTCGGTCAAGTTGCCACTTATTGAGTTTGCTTGCAGAATCCTGGGTCATGAAACGGAGGATATATGGCTTTTCTGGAAGGGTCTACCCAAAAGAACCTCCATCTGACTGAGGTGTAGGTAGCAACTGGGAGTCACGATTGGCACCTATAAAAAGGGCTAAAACGCGCGCCACCACGTTAGCCTACAGTGCTCTTATCCACTGCAAGACCTCGCTCCTGAACGAGCGCTCGCAAATCAGAAACAGAGTGAACCACATTCCGGTATGGCCATGCCGCCCTGCACCCAGGTCGTCGCCTATTCAGGGAACAATCCTCTCGCAAGGAAGAAACAACGATAGAAGCCCGCGCGGCGGTGCGCAGGCTGATCTAGGAACAATGCCAGATCAGGGGATCGACGGGCCTTGCCCGCTCACCCCCGCTCCGACGGCTTTTGCTTTTTAGGAGACCGCCCAACAGTTGCGTTCGCGTCGGTCAAGGGGCCAGCGCCGCGCGTGCGCGTCGTCTTTCAGCGGGCCGAGTTCTCGCCCTGCAGGCTGCGAGCCGCACCACCCCGCTTTTCAGACCCCTTGACAGTCCCGCCCGCAACCGTGGGTCGGGCTTCGCCCTCTCCCACTCTGTTCCGCCGAATACATGCGTATTCGTCAAACAGATTGGCCGAGGCGCTGCCCATCGGCGGAAAGGCAGACAAGCCACCGCCCCCACAACAAGGAGTGCCACAAATGGCCAACGTCAAATTCGATATCTACACCCATGTCACAGACAAAATTATTGCAGCAATCGAGGCAGGTTGCCCCCCATGGCGCAAGCCGTGGACAGGTAGCAAGGGCGGTGTATGTTTCCCCCTGAGATCCAATGGCGAGCCCTATCGCGGGATCAATATTTTGATGCTCTGGCTTGAGGCCGAAGAAAAGGGTTACGTTTCCCCGCGTTGGTTTACCTACAAGCAGGCCCAAGATTCAGGCGCACAAGTTCGTAAGGGCGAGAAATCAACGACTGTCGTCAAATACGGCACCTTCGAGAAAGAAGACCGCGACACGGGCGAGGATAAAACCTTTTCCTATGCCAAAGCCTACCGGGTGTTTAACGCCGACCAGATCGAGGGCTTGCCCGCCGAACTTTATGGCAAGGCACCAGACGCCCCCCGTGACCTTGGCACCGAAGCGGACCCGGAGCTTGATGCTTTTTTCGCCCGCACTGGCGCAGAGATCGTCACGACGGAGGAACCGCGCGCCTATTACAGCCCGGCGAAAGATCATATCCACATGCCACCCGTGGCGACCTTTCACAGCACCAAAGGCTACTTTGGGACCCTTGCCCATGAGGCAATCCACTGGACTGGCGGCGAAAAGCGGCTGGAGCGGATCAAGAAATTTGCGAACCGAGAGGCCTACGCTTTCGAAGAACTGGTGGCCGAGATAGGCGCCTGTTTCCTTGGTGCGCAGATCGGCATCGCGCCCGAAATCGATCAAAGCGCGGCCTATGTCGAAAGCTGGCTGCAGGCCCTGAAGGATGACAAGCGCGCAATTTGCCGCGCAGCGTCGGAGGCGCAGAAGGCGGCTGACTACTTGCTAAACGCGGCAGGCACACCCGAGGAGGCTGCAGCGTGAGCACCCTCGCGATCTTGCCCCCGATGACGTGCCGCAAATGCGGCGCGTCAAACCCAATGGTATTTCTCGCGCCCGTCGTAATTGCGGGCGCGGGAACCTGCATCTGCTATGCATGCGCACGCGCCAGGCACTGGCTGGACTCTGACGGCAACCTCAAGCCCGGGATCGAGCTTTGATCTGATCTAAAGCACCGCACCCATCCCAGCAGGGGGGTGCGGATTGCCGAAGCCAAAAAATTGTCCGGTTTGACGCCGGAGCAAGCCCGACTTCAAACCGGACTGGCGCTATCCGCGCAGGAGCTTGGCGAACCCAATGACATTGTTGGTAGAATGCTGGTAAACGATTATCTGCGGGGCATGACCGAAAATCTGAAACTGCATTGGCCAAGCGAAAAACAGAAGTGGATCAAACCAAATGGCCGCCTATACTCGACCTAAACGGATATCGCTCAAGAACCACCCAGTTTATTCAGAAAACTGGGTTCAGGATATAATCGCACAGGATCCAAAAATTTTGGGACTTGGGGACTTGGTCTTGAGGGATCGTGAACGACGCCAAACCAAAGCAGGACGGCTCGATCTTCTGCTGCAGGACCCCAATAGCTATAAGCGATACGAAGTAGAGCTGCAGCTAGGGCCCACCGACGAAACCCACATCATTCGTTGCATCGAATACTGGGATATCGAGCGAAAACGGTATCCCCAATACGAACATTGCGCCGTGCTGGTGGCGGAGGACATCACCAGCCGCTTTCTTAATGTTGTATCTTTGTTTAACGGGGCTTTGCCGTTGATCGCCATTCAGGTCCAGGCCTATGAAGTTGGCGAACATGTCACCCTCGTCTTCACAACAGTTTTGGATGAAATGCAGCGGGGGTTGGTCGACGAAGACGAAGATGCGATCAGTGCGCCTACCGACCGTGCCTACTGGGAGAATGAGAAGGGCACACCAAAAACGGTTGCCTTGATGGATCGATTGTTCGAGCTGGTTCGAGAGGACGATCCCGATGTCCAGCTGAAGTACAACAAGTTCTATGTTGGCCTCACAAAAGACGGCCGCGCCGATAACTACGCGCAATTTAGACCGCAGAAGACATCGGTCATGTTTGAAATTCGTCTGCCGCGTACCGATGAAACTGATGCGCTGCTTGAAGAAGCCGGTATCGAGACACTCGAATACAGTGCCCGGTGGGCACGCTATCGAATTCGTGTGACGGAGAAGGATTTCAAAACCCACACCGAACTTTTCAAGCAGTTGATAAATGAGGCGCGCGGCCAGCGCGAAACTTGATGTCCCGGAGCTTCAGCACCCAACTTGCCGGACAAATCGGTGAAAGCCTGGTGGTCGCCGAGCTGGGACGACGCGGAATCATAGCTACAGCGTTTGCCGGAAATGTTCCCGATATTGATCTTCTCGCGTACCGAGATGGTAAAACGCTGGCGCTTCAAGTGAAAGCCATACGGAGCGGGTCAGTGAGCTTTGATGCGAAGCGCTATATGCAGGTTGAATTCGATGGTGATAGACAGTTGGTTACAGAACAAACATCCGGTCCTAACGATGCCATGATCAACGTTTTTATAGCCATTGGCCAGGCGCAGGGAGATGATCGCTTTTATCTTATTGAGCATCGCCAGCTGCGGCAGATCATCTACCAAAATCATCGCTCATGGTTGGCCAAGCATGGTGGCGTTCGTCCAAAGAATCCCCAGTCCACCCACACAGCGGTTTCGCTCACCGATCTTGAGGAGTTCTACGGAAATTGGCAGGCGCTAGACATCTATTTGTAAGAGATTTGGGCGGCACGTCCCATCCGGGACCGGGTCCTAGTCCGGCTGGCCGGACCTGAGCCAGCAGGCGCTGTCTCTGCCCATGCGGGTAACGGCCCCTCGCGCAAGATCTAAACGGCACCTGCGTGCAGGCACGCAGGTAAGTTGGCACAAAGGTCTGCGCCGGTGACCTCAACGGGCCTTTGGCCCGCTCACCCCTGCGCAGGCGTCATCCTGTTTTTTAAGAACCGCCCAACATCCCGGTTTCGGAAAGTCAAAAGACAAGCGCCGCATTTGCGTCGTCTTCGCCGTGGACCGTGTCCTCGACCTAAAGGCCTGTGGGCCGCACCATCCCCGCCTGCGATCCTTTGACTGTCCGCTCCCGGGCCGTGGGTCGGGCTTTGCCCTCATCCACTCTGTTCCGCCGGAAACATGCGTTTCCGGTCAGATCAGAATGGCCGCGGCGCAGCCCATAGGCGGAAGGAAAGGCATCAAGCCCCGACCGCGTCAATTGAGAGGAGGCCACAGATGGCTTACAGATATCCCCCCCCGAAGTTCTGGACTTGCGGTTGCGACCGCACCACCGGCGGTCACATCATCGTGGGGCTTTATTCAGCTTGCGTCTATTGCAGTAAAAATCGCTCTGCTTTGAAAGAGATCGTTGTGCCCTCGGGGCTTGGTGGCGTGTTCGCCGTTGAAATTCTCGAGGTTGGTGACGCGCGCGCCAAGGTGCAGGTGGTGGATCAATCAAACGGATTTGACCAATTGCCCCCGTTTACCGTCGCGCTGGCGGATCTTGCCCCCCGTTGGAAGACCAAGGCAGAGGTGAGCCAATGAATGTTAAAGTTCACAGCGGAGATGTCTCAACCGCACTGGCGCAAGACAATATCACCTTGCGGGAGGCCGGTCGTGAGGCCCGCGCAGCGCTCTACACCGTGATGGAACGGTTGGAGATGAATGACCTCAGTGGCGAAGAGATCCTCCTTGTCGACGATTGCCTTGTGGCCATCGCGATGCTCGAGGAGGCCTTGAGATGACTTTGCAAGAGATCAAGACAGCCGTGGACGCGGGATACCGCGTTCACTGGGCAAACCCAGGCTATCGCGTGATCCGCGATGGCCTCGGGCAATACCTGATCGTGTTCACCCGGACCGGTGACGCCATCGGGTTGACCGATCAGACCGGCACGCACCTCAATGGCGCGCCGGATGAGTTTTTTCTTGCAACGCATGCAGAGGAGGTTTCCCAATGACTGAAGTTCAGATATCACAAGACCTGCGCCGCGATGACGGCACTGGCTGGCAGGTTGGAGAGGTAAATGGCTGGCGTGTCGCGCGCGAATTCGCCCGACCGCTGGAACGTTTTGATCCCGAAACCGGCGTATTTACCTACGGGCCAGATCCAGCAAAACCCGGCCCGTGGTGTTACAACGTCACCGGCTTCACCACGCGGTCCGAGTGGTCGGAGCATCCTCAATATGATGGCAACTGCGGGCATGTCGCGCGCAGTGACGGCAGCACGCAGCCAGTGCGGATGTTTGGCCGCAAGCTTTTTGTAACACCGCATGGCACAGAGAATTGGAGCCATTGATCTGATCACGCGGCATGCGTGCTGCCAGCGGCGTCGAGCACAAAACTGGTTTGCTGATTTGCGGGTCCGGCCACCCAACAACCGAACTGGCACCGCTTTGGATGCTGCACCAAACAAGTGGCTTGCCGGGAGGCTAGGACACCACATGTTGTGCTTACTGCAGCAGCAGGCACAACATAATTGACACAATTTCTGATTTGTTCCAAATTGAACCTATCAACAAAGGAGCTGCCCCGATGTCTGATTCTGCCGAAGTCTATGCACTACCAACGGCGTTACCGCCGACCTCAAAACAAATCCTGTTCGCGCGCCAGCTTGCTATGCAGACCGGTGCCGTTCTTCCCTGGCAAGTGCAACAGGATCGCCGCGCGTTGTCCCGCTGGATCGATGCGCAAAAGGCCTGTGCCCTAAACTCTGACGCGGCCCACCGCCCGACGTCAAAGCAAGTCGCCTTCGCGGAACGCCTTGCCACAATCAAGCGCACCAATGTGCCCGATGAGTGCTTTCAAGACCGTCAAATGCTGAGCCGCTGGATCGACAGCCACAAGCACTGACGCCTGCTTTGCCTGCCTGCGATCGAGGGTTCACCGCCTGAATCTCGATCTCTGCCCTGGCCCGGACTGCTTGCCCCCAGTCCGGGCCGACTTTTTTTGAGAGTGACCCTGTCGTTCATGGGGGGCGACTATAAGTTGCCGAAGATCCGGGCTGAAGCACGCCAATGTCTTCGCTTAGGTGACGACCTCACACCGTTGCAACCCGGTCCATCCGGAATTCTGAAGCGCCTTTCTGATCCAGACATCACCTTTTCTGCGGGGTTCTCAAAACGCGACCTTTGGCGCGGGGCGTGCTTTGGCGAGCGGGTGCGGCGTTGCCGTCCCCTTCAACCACAAAACCGGTTTCCACAAGCGGACCCTCCGATTTTGAAGTGGATCGCAGCCCGTCCCGGCCGCGGGCGTTTCCCATCGAACCACGCATTGAAAAGGAGAAAAGATCATGCGGAGCTTCAGCGAATTCCAGATCATTGGCCGGGTAGGCAAACTCAAAGAGGTCGGCCCAACCCTGCGCATCAGCATCGCCTCTGAGTACGGCCGCAAGGACGACCAGGGCGCCTTCCAGCCGAACCCCTTCTGGAACGAGGTGACCCTCTTCAAAGAGGCAGCCATCACCTGGGCCAAGGCCAATGTCCGCCCCGGCGACATCGTTCACGCCCGCGGTACGATCCGCCAAAGCCAGTGGGAAGCACAAGACGGCAGCACCGTCTACGGTGTCACCCTTGCAGCTGACAGCTTCGATGACTTCAGCCACGACGAACGCCGTCGGGCCGAGACAGCGGTCGTCGAAGACTGACAACGAGGCGGGCCTTCGGGCCCGCTTCCCAAGTCAGTCCATCATTTCACGGATCGCGCAGGCCAACGGCTCGTTGTCACCATGAAAACTTGCGATCATTGCCTGCATGAAGGCAGGTGGGTCGATATATGCCTCGCTCATCTCTAAACCCGCATGGCTCAGCAGCAGGTCTAACAGCGTTAGTTGACAGCGACCGTTTCCTTCACGGAAAGGGTGAATGGCGTTTATTTCCGCTATGAAGTGCGCAGCGCGATCAGCGAAGTGGGCGGAATCAGACAAACTGGCCAAATGGCCTTCATCTGCCAACTGGGCGAAAATCTTGCGCATCTCTGCGTCGATGTGCTCTGGATAGCAAAACCAATTACCGCCCTTTGCCGTGCGGATCTCGCGGGTCTTTCCTGCCCAATTGTACACGTCCTGGAAAAAGTGAAGATGGATGCGCTTGTAGTGATCGTAATTCAAGGTGCCATCAGGCAGTGCTTCCTCTGACCGCGATAAGAACATCAGCTGTTCGAACTGGTCAAGTTCATCCTGATCCCGCAGGCCCGCTTTGTTTTGCAGGACATGCGTGTCGATGTAGCAAAGTGGGTCTTCGGTCGCGTCGTAGCGGCTCATCAGCCCTGCTTGCTGGCAAAATCGCGTGTTATTGCACTGCGCAACGCATCACCCTTCAACCCGCGTTGTTCCAGACGGGTGATCAAGCTGGCCGACCTCTGGTTCAGCGAGATGCCTTCAACCAAAGCGAACTTGGTTGCTTTGCCCTTTCCAAGGGGCTTGGCTACGAGTTGGCCCGTAGATGATTTTCGTTGTTCAGTCACGTTTTTGTCCATGGAAAAATCTTACCATGATTTGGTGAACAAAGGCAAAAAATATACGGCTTGCCTTGGGCGTTTGACCGGCCTTTTGTCGCCAGCTGGACTTGGTGTTGGTTTGGGTAAGGATGCTGAGGCATCGCGCTTAACGGTGGAAGCCGGGCCTTGCCCGAAGGAGGCAGCCGGAGGGCTGCCAAATTGAATACGGGGCCATTGGTGCAATATTATAATCTTGCACCAATTATGACGAGCTGTCATAACGAAGCTGCCCCGTATGAGAGTGGCAAGAAATAGGGATGATTACTTCACATGGCTGCACAGCGCGCCAGATCGACTGTTCGGCTCCGCTAGGAGCAGCGCTTTGCGATTGCGCGCAAGCGGTCTGAGGGCGTGGCCGTGGGTGATCTGGCGCGCGAGTTTGGTGTCACGCAGCGCACGATCTACTACACGCTGAAGGCGGATCAGGGCCGCAAGGTCGATGGCCGGGTGCGCACTGAGGTGGTCAATGTGAGGCTGACCCGATCAGAGCTAGCGACCTTTGATGCGGTGTTGGCACGACGCGAGATCCACAGCCGAGCCGACGCGCTGCGGCGTTTGGTCCATGCCGCGAGTGACCTCTTCGTTCCAGATGATGATCTGGCCTTCGAGATGCGCGGTCTGTCTGCCGCGCTGAACCGCGCAGGCAACAACGTGAACCAGATCGCGCAACGGCTGAACGAGGCCAAGCTCCGCGGCAAGACACCCCCTTATGGCGATAGCGCGCATGCGCAGGTGCGCGCACTTGGGGCACTGGTCTTTGATATCGCCGACCAGGTTCAGGATATGGCGCAGCGACGGCGCAGCGCCCTCTCGGCCGAGGTCGCCCGCGTATTGAAGGGAGAGATCGATGGCCCGGAGTAATGCGGTAGCGGCAGCCCATGACACCTTTTTTGATCGCGACTGGAGCCGGATCAGCGGCAGCGCGCCCCGGGCGCGGCAAAAGCAGATGGTGCGTGCGGCCATGGGTCATTCGCCCGCGATCTTCAAAGCAATCCGAGGTGGTGGCACCAGCAATCGCGCGCAGCTGCGTAACCAGCTGGAATATCTGACCTCAAAATCCAGCATGATCATCGACAATCGCGGCACCTATGACGGGCAAGAGCGGCTCAGTGCGAAAGAGGTCGAACAAGTCACACGCCGCTTTGCCGCGCAATGGGACGAGCGGTTCAATCCCAAGCTCGGGCACACGTCGCATCTGCTGATGGCTTATCCCATCGGTACCCGCGGGGAAGATGTGGCGGACATCACCCGTGAGATTTGTGAGCGGTTTTTCCAGGGCGAAGGCAGTCACTTCGACTACATCGCTGCGGTGCATGAGGACCGCGACCATCCACATGCGCATATTGTGCTGAACCGGCGCAGCAAGGATGGGGAGATGTTCTTCCTCAAACAGGATCATCACTTCAACTACGACGCTTTCCGCGAAGCGATGGTGGAGGTGAGCGACCGCTACGGCTTGCGGCTGGAGGCCACCCGGCGTGTGGAGCGCGGCGTGGTGACCAAAGCGCCCGCCGACGCCGAGGTGCGCCGGGCGGCGGAGAATGGCGTCACGCCTCCCGAGCGCCAGCGCATTGGTCCTGAACTGGACCGCACGCTGGCCGAGATCGCCGGGCATGCGCAGCTCTATCGCGGGCTTGCGGCAGAGGCTTCGCGGGAAAACCACCAAGATATCGCGGCGGCCTTGGACCGTGCAGCGACCCTTTTGGGGCAAGGCGGATCAATCACAGCAGATGGAAAGGTGTATGGCATGGCAGACGGGCAGCAGTCTTTTGATGAGGTCGTGGACGCGTTCCACGCCAAAATCCAGCAAGCGGAAACCGTGGTGGCCGACGCGCCGCCGGACCGGCGTGTTGCGCTTGAACATCAGCTCAATGATATCTACCGCGACATCTCGCATCTCAGCCCGCTTGGCATCCAATCCCGCAGCTTGCTGGAGGAGCCGTCGAGCTCAGGCGTCTACTCGGCCGCGAACATCGAACGGGACGCCGTCGTGCGGCTTGAAACCCCAGAGCTAACGGAGCAGCTAGAGCGTGCGCTGGAGGGCACCGGGATTGACGCACGGGATGTTGCTGCGCGTGTGGAGCTCGGTGCCGAGAATGCTGCACTCGAGCGACAATGGTTAAGTCAGGACCTCAAGGCCATTGCTGAGACCGAAGGCCTCGATCTCAACCGTGCCGATGAGCTGGAACAGGCCATCGACAGATTGGACGCTGTACATGGCGAGTTGGGCCGCGTCTTGGCTGAGGTGGAGGTGCTGCGCGATAGTGGGATGCGAGAGGCGATTGAGGAGGTCGACCGCGCTGAGCGGGATGCTGATCTGGTAGATTTACCCCCGACAGTCGCGGACGTGCTGAGCCGCCTGCGCGATGATCCGACTGCTGACCCGTTCCGCGACCCGGCTGAACGGGAGGCTTTGCGCGGGGAGATCACCGCGCTGATTGGCGAAGAGCGGTCGATCGAACTGGCGATCGGCGATGATGCGGCCCTGGACGAGGTGTTCGAGGATCGGCTGGACCGGCTCTACTTGGCCAAGGCCTACCTGCAAAGCGATGCAAACCTCGCAAGCAGCATCGCGATGGAACATGTTCTGGACGAGATCGCCAGCGAGGAAATCGACGTCCAGCGTGAACGCCATTCTGAAACTGACGGCGAAGGGGGAGTAACCCATGGGTAAAGGACGGATTGCAATCGGGGTCTTGAGCTTTGCGCTTCTTGGCGCGGCCTTTGGCTATGCCCTGGCCTCGGCCTTTGTCAGCTTTCGCTGGTTTGGGCCCACGGCTGAGATCGATTTTATGATCCTGGCGCGCAGCTATGCGGATCTGCGGATTACCAACCCCGGCGATATGACCATCGTGCATCTGATTGTCGGGATCAGCACCGCCGCAGGTCTGCTTTTGAGCGCAGTGTTGATGAACGACGCGCTCACCCGCTTTGGGGAAACCCATTGGCAGTTCATGTCCGAGATGCGTCGCAACGGGTTCTTTGGCAAGCCGGGCCATGGGTTCATTCTTGGCAAGATGGGGCCGCCCAAGGGTAAAAAGCCATTTGTCATGTCGAAGGTGTTCCCGCACGCCCTGATCGTGGCACCTACGGGCCGCGGCAAAACCACCGGCTTTGTGATCCCGAACCTGCTGGCCTATCAAGGCAGTGCCGTGGTGCTGGACGTCAAAGGCGAGAACTTCGAGGCGACGTCGCGCCACCGCGCAGCCAAGGGCGATGACGTCTTCCGTTTTGCGCCGACCGATTGGAAAGCCGGCCGCTCACACCGTTACAACCCGCTGCTGCGCATTGCGTCGCTTGAAAACGTCGACCGCCAGCAGATGGAGCTGCAGCTTCTGGCCTCGCTCTTCCTGCAAGCTGACAGCGACCGCGTGCAGGGCCTTCTGGATGGCGGTATCGATCTCTTCGTCGCAGCCGGACTTCTGGCCTTTGAGCGCAAGCGGCCGAGCATAGGCGAGATCTACCGTATCACGGCCTCAGGAGGCGATAAGCAAAAGGAATATCGCCGCCGCGCTGATGAGGTCGAAAACCCCGCTGCCAAGCTGATCTTTATGCGCATGGCCTCGACCAACAACGACACATTGACCTCCTATCTGTCCCTTTTGATGACTTCAGGTCTCAAGCAATGGGCCAACCCGGCCATTGACCGCGTGACCACCACCTCGGACTTTGACTTCCGCGATATCCGCAAGACCCCGTTCAGCGTGTATCTGGTGGTCGAGCCGCTGATGGTGAAGCCCCTTGCGCCGCTGATCCGTCTGTTCTTCTCGGACCTCTTGGCGTCATTGCAGGACCATGAGCCGGGCGAGGATGAACCTTGGCCCGTGATGATCATGCTCGACGAGTTCAACCGCTTGGGCAAAATGCCCATCGTGCTCGACAGCATCGAGACCCTGCGCTCGTATCGCGCCAATCTCGCGATTGTCACCCAGACCATTCCCGCCCTTGATGAAATCTATGGCGAAAATGCCCGCCGCGCGCTGCAGGGTAACGCCGGGATCAAGCTTTATCTCACGCCATCAGATGAGAAGACCATCGAGGAGCTCAGCAAGGCCGTGGGCAAGACCACGAAACGGGTGGTGACGCGCTCGCGTGCCATTGGACGCAATCCGTTCGCCGGGCGCAGCATGTCAGAGCGGACTGAAGAAACCGCGCTGCTGCCCGAGGACGAGGCCCGACGCATGGATCTCGATGACATCGTGCTGGTGGTTGATGCCCAGATGCCGGTGCGCGCCAAGCGGATCAAGTATTACGACGACCGGTTCTTCAAAGCGATCTATGACACGCAGACCGGCCCACTACCATATCCCTCAGCGGGCGATCAGGTCCGCGGGCTACAGGGGCAGCTCAAAGCGCTGGAGGCCAAGGTCGGCGCGCTGGAGCTGCCTGCGGCACAGTTGAACGCGCCTGCGCAGAAAAAGACAAAGCCTGGCGCGAAGCGCCGCGCAGAGATCGGCGCGATGGAGAGGGACCGCGCGCCCAATGCAACAGACACCGCGCCCGATGCAGAGGCCTACAGGGCTGGCGCAGAACGTTTGGATCAGTTCATGGGGGCTGCGACGCGCGGGTGAGTTGAGGGGGCCGTTCTGCCAACCATTCGTCGAGCTTTGACCATCGCCGCCGACCGGACACGTTCTTGACCGAAATCGCCACCGCCTTCTTTTGGCCAACCAGGACCACCAGCTTTTTGCCACGCGTGACGCCCGTATAGATCAGGTTACGCTGCAGCATGGCGTAGTGCTGGGTCATGACGGGGATCACCACTGCGGGATATTCCGAGCCCTGGCTTTTGTGGATTGTGGCGGCATAGGCTGGGACAAGCGTGTCCAGTTCACCAAAGACAAAGCTGACGATGCGGCCCTCAAAGTCGACGGCGACCTCGCCCTCATCCATGTCGATATCTTTGATCATGCCGATGTCACCGTTGTAGACTTCCTTATCGTAGTCGTTCTCGATCTGCATGACCTTGTCGCCTGGGGCAAAGTTCCAGCCGAAACGCTCCACTTTTTTGTCACCTGCGGGGTTCAGTGCCGCCTGCAGTTCTATATTGAGCGATCTTGCCCCTACGCCGCCACGGTTCATCGGGCAGAGGACCTGAATATCCTTGATTGGATCAAAGCCGAAGCGTTTGGGGATACGCTTGGAGACCAGCTCAACAATCCGTTCCACGGCCTGTTCGGGATCCGCGGCTGGCACGAAGTAGAAATCAGCGTCTCCCTCTGGCGGGGTGAGATCGGGCATGCGGCCTGCGTTGATGGCATGGGCCGTGGTAATGATCTTGCTTTGCGCAGCTTGGCGGAACACTTCCATTAGGCGCATGACCGGTACGGCACCGGAGCCGATGATGTCGGCCAGCACCTGGCCGGGACCAACGGAGGGCAGCTGATCGATGTCACCCACGATCAAGAGGGCCGCATTGCTCGGAACGGCCTTCAGCAGCGATTGCATCAGCGTCACATCGACCATTGAACTTTCGTCGATCACCAGAAGCTCGCAATCGAGCGGGTTCTCTTCATCGCGCTTAAAGCCAAAGGCTTTTGGGTCAAACTCCAGCAGCCGGTGGATTGTTTTGGCCTCCATGCCCGTGGCTTCGGTCATGCGCTTGGCTGCCCGTCCCGTGGGCGCGCAAAGCAGCAGTTTGACCGATTTAGCGGCAAGGATGCGCAAGATCGAGTTCACGATGGTGGTTTTGCCCACGCCAGGGCCACCAGTGATCACCATGGTTTTGGACTGCAGCGCAGTGCGTATGGCCTTGGCCTGGCTTTCGGCGAGAGTTAGACCGGTTTTTTGCTCGATCCAGGGCAATGCTTTGTCGGCGTCGATCACAGGCCAAGGCAATGCGCCGCGCTGAACTCGCTTCAGGTGCTCTGCAATGCTACGCTCTGCCCTGTAAAGCCCGGTCAGGAAAATGCAGTCCGCATCGCCCACCGTATCGGCTGTCACCGTCTCATCGGCCAGCTCTTCGCGCAGCGCGCTGTCGATCAGGTCGGTGGGCACCTCGAGCAGTTTGCCCGCAAGTCCGATCAGGTCCGCGCGTGGCAGGCCGCAATGGCCATTGCCCATCGCTTCGCTCAGCGCAAAGGAAATTCCCGCGCGCACCCGAATCATTGCGGTCTTCTCGATCCCTAGCTTTTCTGCGATCATATCTGCCGTCCGAAACCCGATACCGCGGATGTCCTTGGCCAGTTGGTAGGGGTTCTCGCTCATCACTTGCACGGCGTCCGTGCCGTAGGTTTTGAAGATCCGCACCGCGCGGGCCGTCCCCACGCCATGCTGGTGCAGGAAGACCATGATCTCGCGGATGACTTTTTGATCTGCCCACCCGGCGGTGATCTTATCCGCGCGCTTGGGGCCAATACCATCGACCTCGCGCAATCGTTCCGGTGTGGCTTCGATGATATCGAATACATCCTTGCCGAACATCTTTACCATCCGCTTGGCGTAGACCGGGCCAATGCCCCGGATCATGCCAGAACCAAGGTACTTCTCGATCCCCTCGATACTGGAGGGCGCAGAGGTACGCAGAAACTGCGCCTTGAACTGAAGTCCGTGCGTGCGGTCATTGATCCACACACCCGAAGCCGTGACCCATTCACCAGCAGAGATCATGGCGGCATGGCCCACGGTTGTGACAAAATCGCGATGCCCACGCGCCTTCAGCCGCAAGACGCAAAAACCAGAATCCTGGCTGTGAAACGTGACCCGTTCCACGAGGCCCGCAAGCACCTCTGTCTGGCTGTCACCCTGTTGCGTCATCCCCCGCGCTGTGCCTGCGCTAATAAAAGTGCTGCGGTGAAGGAAAGGCAAAGCACGAAAGGCAAAATCCTGTATAGAAATTGTAGTGGGCCCCTATATCTTGCATAAAGCTGCGTACAGGTCGAGTTGCCCGCGCGAGCGCGTGTTGGCAGTTGCAGCATTTGACATGATGGGCGAATTCTGTTGAAAAACTCTTGCTTGATCGAGTGCCCATTCGCTGGTTCAATTGTCCTTAGCAACGGGGGTAATTTCGATGTTGGGACCAAAGCAAGAAGCGCAAGGCGCGCTGTTTTACGAGTTCTCGATTGACGATCATGTGCCCAAAGATCACCTGCTGCGGTCGATTGATCGGTTCGTTGATCTGAGTGACATCCGTCAGTATTTGGCCGAGTTTTACAGCCACACAGGCCGTCCATCGATTGATCCTGAGCTGCTAATCCGCATGCTACTCGTGGGCTATTGTTCTGGTATCCGGTCAGAGCGCCGCCTTTGTGAAGAGGTACATTTGAACCTTGCGTATCGTTGGTTCTGTCGTCTTGATCTGTCTGATCCAGTGCCGAACCATTCGACGTTTTCCAAGAACCGTCATGGGCGCTTTCGGGAAAGCAAACTACTGCGGCATCTGTTCGAGAAGACCGTTGCACGGTGTATCGCGGATGGCTTGGTGAGCGGGCAACGCCTTGCCGCAGATGCCAGTCTGATTGAGGCAGATGCGAACAAGCAGAACTCCACACCGAAGGAAGATTGGGATCGCAGCGCCATTGATCCAAACGATGCGCCACGGGCTGTGAAGGAATACCTCGACGTCTTGGACGATGCGGCATTCGGTGCAGCATCGGAGGTGGAACCCAAGTTCACGTCCCATTCTGATCCGGCAAGTCAGTGGACTGCAGCCCGTAAAGGCCCTGCATTCTTCAGTTATTCGACCAACTATCTGATCGACACCGATCACAGCGTCATCGTGGACGTCGAAGGCACGAGATCGATCCGGCAGGCCGAGGTTGGTTCAGTATGCACTATGTTGGATAGGATCAAAGACCTGCATGATATTGATCCAGAACGGCTCATCGCAGATGCGGCCTACGGGTCAGGCCCAATGCTTGGATGGCTCGTGGGCCGCAACATCAAACCCCATATTCCCGTGCTGGACAAAGCAGTGCGGACAGACGGCACATGGTCTCGCACTGAATTTGAATGGGACCCTGAGAACAACCAGTACATCTGCCCCGAAGGTGAACCGCTCAAGCAATTCCGGCGCAATTATTCTGATCCAAACCGTAAACCCACAGGCAAAGGCGTCGCCAAATATCAGGCTTTGAAACACACCTGTCAGGTCTGCCCATCGAAGATGAAGTGCTGCCCAAAAGCTGATGCCCGCAAGATCACCCGCGAAGAACATGAAGATGCCCGGCAGGTCGCCCGCGATATTGCCAAGACCAAGCAGTATGCGATCTCGATGCGGCTGCGAAAGAAAGTCGAGATGCTCTTCGCGCATCTCAAACGCATCCTTGGATTGGGGCGATTGCGATTACGCGGGCCATGCGGCGCAAATGACGAATTCCTCCTCGCCGCCACCGCCCAAAACCTCCGCAAACTGGCCAAGATATTTCCTGCACCGCAGCAAACGGGCAAAGCCTGATAAGAAAGGCGCTCGCGTTCTATCTGGAGCGCTGCTTTCTGCGGCTGCAACACGTTGTTTTTCCACAGAATCGGCGGGAAGGAGCCGTTCGCTGCACTTGCAAACAAAATTGGGCAAGCCGAAGAAAGCTGACGCTCGAGGCTGACATCCGCAGCGAAGGTCGGCAGTGAGCCGAAAGTACCAGATGCCAAGAGGCGTGCTGATCGACATCAATTGGGCGGTGGTATTTTTCTGATACGAATGCAGAGTTGACCGTTGCTGGTATCAGTTAACCACCCATTTTCGGTGCTTTCAAACTTGGATTCACTGCACCACCAAAAGGCCAGCCGCTCGCATAGCTAACCTTCGGGGGCATTAGCTGCGGTTCGGAAGTTGTATATGTGCTTAAGAAACTAAATTAATCGAGAGGACTGACCGCTTATTGATCAGGCCTAATTTTGAAAAGGGTCCGCAATGTCAGTTTATATGCACGGTCTATCTACCGCGCTGCCGCCTCACTGTTTGGCCCAAACTGAGGTCAGAGAACGCGCATCCATTATCTTTGGTCAGAAGTACCCTCAGTTTGATCGGCTTTCAAAGACCTTCGATACTGCAGGCATCGACAAGCGATATTCTGTTGTTCCCATTGACTGGTTTTCGATAGATCATGGTTGGGCAGATCGGAATGCAGCCTTTATGATAGGTGCAAAGGCCATGTTCATTGAGGCTGCACAACGCGCCCTTGATGATGCAGGCTGGACCGGAGACGAAGTTGATTGCGTTGTCACTGTTACGACTACTGGCATCGCGACACCCTCTCTTGAGGCCCAGGCATTCACCGAAATGGGTTTTCGCCAGGATATCATGCGCGTGCCTGTGTTCGGGCTCGGGTGTGCAGGCGGTGTGTCTGGAATGTCCACAGCCCAAGCAATCGCGTCAGGCCGACCCGGCGCAAAGGTGTTGCTGGTGGTCGTGGAGGCATGTTCATTGTCGTTTCGTGCAGATCGTCTACAAAAAGCAGACATCATCGCAACGGTGTTGTTTGGTGATGGGTCTGCCGCTGCTTGTATCAGTACCACACCGCCAGCCTCTGGCAAAACTGTGACGCTGGGCCAAGGCCACCAGACGATGTGGCCCAATACACTTGATATTATGGGCTGGGACGTAGACGAAACAGGCTTTGGCGTCGTCTTTGACCGGTCTATCCCGGCCTTCGTAACGGAAGAATTCGCAGCCGCGACTGAAGGCGCATTGAAAGCCGCGCACCTGAACCACGGTCAAATTGATCGCTATGTCTGTCACCCAGGCGGTGCGAAGGTGGTCGATGCTATTGAAGGTGCGCTACATCTTGAGCAGGGATCACTGGACGCAGAACGAGATACGTTGCGAGCCGCCGGTAACATGTCAGCTCCCACTGTGATGTTTGTCATGAAAGCCGTGATGGACGCTGGCAAGACAGGCCAGATGATGTCCTGCGCTTTGGGGCCGGGCTTCACCGCTTCATTCATGCCCTTCCACGTCAGCGCGGAGGCCGCATAATGGAAACAGCGACACTTCTCTTCCTCGGCATTATCATCGTGCAGCGGCTCAGCGAATTGGTCATTGCTAAGCGAAACACCGCACGTCTGCTCGCCAAAGGCGCATATGAGGTTGGCGCTGCGCACTACCCGGTGATGGTAGCAATGCACAGCGTGTGGATTGCGTGCCTGCTCATTTTTGGATATGACGAAACTGTTGCTCTTGGTTGGCTGGCGGTCTTCACTGTCTTACAAATTTTCCGGGTTTGGATTTTGGGCAGCCTAGGCGGCCGGTGGACAACACGCATCATCGTTCTTGAAGAACCGCTGGTCGTGCGCGGACCGTTCAAATACTTCTCTCACCCCAACTACATGTTGGTCGTGGCGGAGATCATCGTCGCGCCAATGGTTCTGGGCCTCATTTGGGTTGCAGTCGTTTTCACCGTTCTGAATGCCGGAATGCTATGGGTGCGCATTGGAGTGGAGAGCAAAGCGCTGGCGCTGAGTTAGTTAAGCAAACCCGTGCGCCGCTCCTCTCGTAGGGTCGGCTTTTATAGGGGAGACAGACAGAGGCACATCAGAGGGACGATACAATGGGTTCACACGGCATGCATCACGATAACAAGCGCAGCGGCTATGGCCGGTTCTTGGCCATGATTGGCACCTCTACAGTTGTGATGTATGGTCTGATGTATCTTAACACCTACGCGCTCGATCACGTCTTCTTCTCGCAGACCCGGATGTGGATGGCGCTATACATGGGCGGGATGATGGCCATCGTCATGCTCGCCTTTATGCTGGGCATGTATTCCAACCGGAAAACAAACATCGCGATCTTCGCAGGTGCAGCCATTGCTTTCACCGCTGGTCTCTACCTCGTCCGGTCGCAGGACACGGTCGACGACGTTGCCTGGATGAAGGCAATGATCCCGCACCATTCCATCGCGATACTTACCAGTGAGCGCGCAGGCATTTCCGACCCGCGTGTCCGTGAACTGGCTGATGCGATCATCGAGGCGCAGCGCAACGAAATTGCGGAAATGCAGCGTTATACCAAGCGGTGCGAAGGCTGACTCACGGGGGATTCCCAAAGCGCGAAAAGTCTGAATCTATGGCCGTAGGTCTGGGGGGACATGGTCATGGGTACAGCGATAGCATTGCGGGTGGACTTTGACGGGGCGACATTGAGGCGCCTCGCACGGAAGACGAAGAACGCGAACCAGAGCCGAAGGCTGCTGGCGCTTGCTGAGATCTACGATGGCGGCAGTCGGAGTGCTGCTGCACGGATCGGCGGTGTGGGTCTGCAGATAGTGCGCGACTGGGTAGTGCGGTTCAATGCCCGTGGCTCGGAGGCGCTGATTGATGGCAAGGCACCCGGTCAACAGCCCAAGCTCAATGACGCCCAACGTCAGGCGCTTGTGGCTATCGTCGAGAGCGGTCCGATCCCAGCGATCCATGGGGTTATGCGCTGGCGACTGTTCGACCTGGCACGGTGGCTCTATGCGGAGTTTTCGGTATCGCTTGATGAAACGACCGTGGGCCGAGAGCTGAAGAAGCTCGGCTATGTCAAGCTCACGGCGCGGCCGCGCCACCATGCGCAAGACACCGAAGCGCTGGAGGCGTTTAAAAAGGGGGCTTTGCAACCGAACTGGAAAAAGTCCGTGCCCGCCTCCCGAAAGGCACTGTGATAGAAATCTGGTTCCAGGACGAGGCGCGCATAGGCCAGAAAAACAAGATCACGCGCCGGTGGGCACAGCGTGGAACACGCCCCTCCGCACCGCATAATCAACGAACCATATCAGCCTACATCTTCGGGGCAATCTGCCCGGCCCTTGGCAAGGGCGCAGGGCTTGTCCTGCCGTTCTGCAATACCGAGGCGATGAACCTGCATCTTGTCGAAATCGCCCGAACTGTGACACTTGGCGCCCATGCTGTGGTGATCATGGATCAGGCCGGGTGGCATATGACCGACGCGCTTATCATACCCGAGAATATCAGCATCATCGCGCTGCCAGCCAAATGCCCAGAACTCAATCCCGTCGAAAACATCTGGCAGTTCATGCGGAAAAATTGGCTCTCAAACCGCATCTTCGAATCCTACAACGAGATCGTCGATCATTGCTGTGATGCTTGGAACAAGCTGATCAGCCAGCCCGCACGCATCAAATCCATCGGGATGCGCAAATGGGCGCATGAGTGCTGATCAGCGCAGGTTGGTATTACATCGCTGATATCGAGGCCAACGGGGATGCGCCCCCCGGCACTCCCCGAACAGAACACTGAGACGAAAGAGGCATATCATACCTAAGTGCTGCCCCACTCAAGCCAATGTCGCTCCTTCGGATCGATCAGACTTGAAATGGCCTCGTCATAGAAGGCCAAATCTTATTCGGTCAAAATGCCTTGGGCCACGGGCTATAGAAGGGCCCGTGGCATCGCTTTCTGACGGCATTCTACTTGGGGAATGTCAGTTGAAAATTTCAGTCAACGGCCTTGTTGATCAGCATTCGCAAGGTGTCTTCCATTTCGTTCACGTAGTCCGCCCTAACGTTGATGCTCATGCCATCGAACATATCGGTCACGTCTTGATAGGCGATCTGAGTGTCGCCATCTGGGCCATGATAGACCAGCACGCGCAGAGGCAGCATCAATCCCGTCTGAATGTCGCCCTGCATCGCGGCCGTGTCAACGACCGGGTTGCCAAAGATCAGCAGTTGGGCCGGGAGAAGCTCCATCTCCACGCTGTTGGCCTCGGCAGCATAGTCGACCCGGGCATAGACCTTAGCCCCGGCTTCTCGCACCGCAGCCTCCAGCGCGTCCATGGCGGCTGGAACATACTTCGTCGTTTGAACGGTCATCACCTCGGCCATGGCCGGGGTCGCAAGCGTCATCGCAAGCAGGGTTGCGCGGATCATGAGGATTCCCTCTTCAATTTATGTTTTGCATTCCATTTATCCGACAAACAGAGTCAGATAATCGTTACGAGCCTTAGTACCAGATTCTGCAAGGCGCACTGATCGACATCAGTTGGTGGCGGTATTTTTCTGATAAGAGTGCAGATACGGATCCGGCGAATTTGTAACTGCCGTGCAAAAGCCAGGCGATGCGCCTGCTTGGGGCGATATCCGCGCAGACCTGCGTTACGCTTAAGCTCCCGGCAAATTGTCGATTTGTTGACGCAGATCTGGTCTGCAATGGCGCATTGCGTCAAACCAGCTTTCTTCAATGCATAAACTTGGTTACGCTCACCTTAAGTGAGGCGGTGATAGGCTTGCATTCGTGTTCCTTTACTTTCGACGGTGAGAAGCACTTGGGCATCGCTGCCTCACGCATCATACCGTGGGTAAAGTTGCACTGGCGAGTTGAATCCGCGGTTTGTAGAAGGGGATACATCATCGAAACGAAGCCGCTTACGCGCAAACTGGGAGCGTTTGTCGCCTTATCAGATGTTGAACTGTCCGTGCTGGATGTTCTGCACAAGCGTCGGCGTACCTTTGTCGCCGGACGCGATTTGGTACATCAGGAGCAAACAGATCAGGCGGCTTACATTCTTATTTCTGGCTGGGCCTGTTCCTATAAACTTCTGGCAGATGGCCAGAGGCAGATTATCGACTTCCAGATTCCAGGCGATTTTCTTGGGTTTCGCAGCGTGGCTTTGCACATCTCGGACCATGCTATCGAACCCGTTACGGATATCGAAGTGACTGAAGTTCATGTCTCTGATCTCATGAAGGCGTTTGCTGACACGCCCCGGCTGGCCACTGCCGTTTTTTGGGCCGCGTCACGCGACGAGGCTATGGTCGTTGAGCATTTGGTCAATATCGGACGTCGTGACGCAGCCCAACGAACGGCGCATTTCCTACTGGAGCTTGGTGTTCGACTTTCCCTCGTCGGCATGGGGAGCAAAGCGGGTTATGCTTGCCCCCTTAGTCAGTACCTTATAGCAGATGCACTGGGGCTAAGTGCTGTCCACGTCAATCGGGTTCTGCGCACGCTGCGCGAATCTGGAATGGTTACGTTTCGTGATGGCTTCGTCACGTATGATGATTATGACAGCCTGGTCGGATTCGCTGATTTCGAGCCGACTTATCTGGATCAGATCGGACCGTTACTGGCATCAGTTAGCCACCCACTTGCAGTGCCTTCAAAACCTGCTCCGCGGCGCCTGCAGGCGTGACAGCCGGGGGGTATTGATCATGTGTTGGAGTGCATCGGTTTCGGTAGCAATGGTGGCAGTTGGCGGCGTAGCGGTTGCAGTGACTGCGATACGAGGTGAGCCGAAGGCGATCTGGATCACACTTGCATTTTTTACCCTGATGGAGGGGTTGCAGGCCGCCGGATACGCGGTCGTGGATGAATGTTCCAACCCTGCCAACATATCGATCACGACGCTCTCCTATTTGCACATTGCGATCCAGCCCTTGTTTATCAACGCCTTTGCTATGGCTATCGCGCCAGCCGCGGTTCCCGACTGGCAAAGGCGCAGTGTGTATGGCCTTGCTGCAATCGCCACCGGGTTTATGCTGCTGAAACTGGTTCCGCTGGAGGCGTTTGGATCCTGCACACCCGGATCGCCAATGTGCGCACTGCAAACATGCCTGATCTCGGGCGACTGGCACATTGGCTGGACCTTGCCGCTGAACGGCTTGATGGAATGGGGCGGCTCATATCTGCCTATCAATTTCTATTTCCCAGCCTATTTCATTGCCGTCTTTGCCCTTCCACTTTGGTATGGTGCGTGGCGCTTTGCGCTTTTCCACCTTTTGATGGGGCCATTTATGGCCTTCATGCTGACGACCAATCTCAATGAACAACCCGCGATCTGGTGTCTGTTCTCGATCGGTATCATCGTGATTTCGCTGAGCTCGTTTATCCGGGTTCGGGTGATGGGCGCGCATCAACCCGCATAACGGTTATCGAAGGGCAGGTTTCCGCTGATGAACCCGGAAGCTGCTTTGGCGTCATAGCGAATGTTACGCCTGCAGTGAATGGCGAGTTTGTAAGCTGACCGAGGTTTCATACAGCAAAATGATGCGCGATGTACGAATGGCCGGTTCGACGGGCCGCACTGCAGCATGCCGAATGGGTGGTGAAGGTCCGCAATGGGCCGTGAGAGACTGAAAACTGCCGCGGCGACGTTTGGGTTGCGCTGCAGTGCCGCAGGTCCAGTCAGACCCCCTTCAAACAAGCTGCAATGGACATGGACTCGGAGTGATGCGCCCTGTTGTTTTCGATTGGTATTACTGATGAATCCGGCCATAGAAGGCTATGCTTTCCACATCGTTGAAATCAGTTTTACATCATGCCAGATACTTCCCTTTGTGGTCGGCGCTGATCGCTGTTCGATGGCGCTCCTTTGATTCTCGGTCTCGTGGATTGGGGACAACATTTAAAACCGTCATGCGTTGGTTTCCGCCTGCAAGAAGCCGATTTGACCGCGAAGCCAAACGAGTTTTTCCTAATATGAAGCGCGGCGCGCGCGCTAAGCTTGGTCAAAATATGGGCATGCAAATGGGGCGAACACTCTTTGAGATTTATCACGATGCTGAGTTTCAAACTCAACACCACAAATTCAATGCCTCAGGCCCTGGTCTTGTTGCCCTGAAAGAGGCTCAAACGGTTGGTAAAGGAGCGATCATTGTTTCCGGCCATTTCGGCCAGTGGGAAGCGGTTCGCGCCGCAATCAAAATGCAGGGGCTTGAAAGCGGAGCTGTTTATCGACCACACAAGAATTACCATTACGAGCGCCGTATTCTTGCTGGCATTGAAGCAGGGGGAAAGCCAATTTTGGCAACCGGCGTCGTCGGGACCAGGGCCCTTGTGCGCCATCTACGGGATGGCGGAATTATTTCCATCTTGTTAGATGAGAAATATTCGGGAGGAGTGCGGATACCGTTTCTTGGGCATGATGCCCTCACATCTCTCTCTGCGGCCCAGCTTGCACTCAAATACGATGTGCCAATGATACCTGCATATGGTATTCGTATTAATGACGGGAACGCATTTCGCGTGGATTTTGAAGACCCAATCCCGCACACCGACAGCATCACTATGACCCGTGCTTTTAATGACAGTCTATCTGCGCGGATCATGGCCGATCCAGAACAGTGGTATTGGATGCTAAGACGGTGGGACGGTGTTTGATTTTAAGTGTAGTTCGCTAACCGTTTCTCCACGGGACAAAAATGCTGCGCCTTCGACCAATGACCGGTTTGGGAAGGTTTCGTTGCAGCGACTGTTAGTCAGATGAAGGTCGGCTCTGGGCCGTAAGCACGGCTCTCAATGAACTGACATCGGCTGCATCATGGCACTGGAGCTGGTCAATGGCCAGTGTGGCCCGTCTTGCCGCGCCGGGTGCCCAGCTTACAGACCTTGTGAATTACATGGCCGCAAGCCGCTATTCAAACGCATCTCGCAGGTCGGCAAGGTGATCTGACAGCTCATCAGGGTATCCCCAACCGATTTTACCATCAACGCGGGAAAGCTCCGCCTCAAGCAAAGGCATAAACTCGGCCAATAGCGCCTGATCTTGTTGTTTTATCAGGGTTTGGACAACACTCGAGAACATTGAACACAAGCTGTCGTAGAAACTTTCGTCGATATCCCCGAACTCAAGCGTGAAATCATTGCCGCATTTGACGTAGTAGATCATGAGGGGCAGTGTATCTCGGATGTTGCCATTGGCTTTCTTGAAGTCATTGATAGCTTTTCTGCCAGCGGCCAATTTTACATCCTCTTTCCAAGGCTGGGTTGGGCTGATCGCGCGCTGAATTCTTGTCATGTATGGGGTGAGATGATCCTTCTTTGCATCGCCGCTCAAGAAGCGGGCGTGCATGAAGGACGCGTTTTCTGCATTCAGGCGGTATAAGTCCTGGACCAGCCCCAGAAGTTGGGCGGAAGAAAACCCCGACACCACCGGTTTGATATCTTTCCATGATTTCTTCGCAGTGCTCATCGCTGCCCTCTCTTACTGCCGATCATGCTTATCTTTGTTACCCTCAGATCTTGCGCCGCGCTTTGCCAATTTCCCTTTGTTCTTTTTGATAAAGGCAGAAAGTGCCGCGCGATCTCCAAGAGTTGCATCCGGCAGGTCTATATTCGCTTCACTGGCAATCTTGCGCGCAAAGGCCAGCTGGGCATCACTTGGACCGTTCCCATCCGGTCGCGGCCCGAGGAATTCCGAACAGATCTTGCGGTCAGTTGTTGCGCCTTTGGGCAAGCGCGTCCCCATCCGCTTCGCTTTGGCGCGGGCGGCCTGAAGCATCTTTGGGCTCGGTTTGGCTGTAAAATCAATATCGAGCTTGGTGCCTGACTGGCCACGCTGCTCCATCTTTGCGGCCAAGGCCGCCGCGCGGGCCACAATTGTATCGACCACAGTGCGTGGATCCTGCTCCCCTTTGAGAATACCATCAAGAGCCAGCTCCATTTCAGCCGTCGCAGCTGGATCAAGGATTTCGGGGGCTTCTTTGAGTAAAACGTCGTAGATCGCCAGTGCGAGGGTGCTTGGCGCGAGATGCTTATCAATGACCTCAAACAGGTTCTGGGTTTTTAGCCCCTCGAGAATGGAGGCGCGTGTCGCTGGCGTGCCGATCCCCGCTGCCCCTTTTAACCGCTCCGCTGTTTTTGGGTCACGGGCATACTTCCACGCTTCCTGCATTGCCTTGATCAAGGTGCCTTCATTGAAGCGAGCTGGCGGCTTGGTCGTCTTTTTATCTGCCCCGGCTTTTACGGCATCGACCACCTGACGGTCCTTCCAGGGCGGCAGGACGGCCGCAGCTTCAGCGTCGTTCTTCTTGCTTGCATCAGGATCCGCGCCGAGCGCCTCTCGCCAACCGGGCTGGCGTTCGACAATACCACTTGCGGCAAACTTGCGCTGTTCAGCCATCAAGAGGATTTCTGTGCGGTCATAATGCCGGTCCGGCCCAATGGCTGCGGTATAACTCAGTGCAATCAGTTCAAAAAGACGGCGCTCATCGCCGGACAACGCTTTGAGCACACGCGCCCATTTATCTCGGGTCTTGAAGTTCGGAATAATCGCGTGGTGCGAGGCACCCGCAAGCCCTTCGTCAGAAAAGCAACCCCGCTTCCCCATGCGATACGTTGGTGTCTGATAGCCCACTTTGACAAACGGCAGCTCCCGCAGGCCATCGAGCATGGCCTGGGCATTTTGCTTTTCGGCTTCTGGCAAATATTTGGTCTCAGCCCGAGGGTACGTCGTAACCTTGTGGGTCTCATACAGGCTTTGTGCCACATCGAGCGTTTTTTGTGCCGACCAGCCCCAGCGGGCTGCGCGTTGTTGCAAGAGCGGCAAATCCATCAAGCGTGGCGGCGGCTGGGTCTTTTTCTCAAAGGTAACCTGCACTGGGCCTTTCCAGGGATCAAAGGATGCGATGACCCTTTGCGCCAAGTCCCCATCAAAAACGCGAGCCTCATGCGCGGGAAAGTGCTTGAGCCGTAGGACTTCTTTGCCATCACTGACATCAACCCAAAGGTCAAAATACGGTCTTGGCTCAAAACCTTGGATCTCGCGCTCCCTTGCGCAGACGATCCCCATGGTTGGGGTTTTGACCCGGCCGATGCCGATGGCCCCCTTCATGCCATGCGGCTTGAGGGCAATCGTCACGGCCCGTGTGGCCGTCAGGTTGGCAATCTGGTCACTTTGCGCGCGTGCCACTGCGGCCGCGTAAAGCGGTCTGTAGTGTTCATTGGGCTTCAAGGCCTCAAAGGATTGTCGCAGGGAGGCGGGATCTTCCGCAGAAAACATCGCCCGCAGCACCTCACCCTTGAATTTGAAATAGCGCAGGATGTTTTCACCGATGGCCTGACCCTCACGGTCACAGTCGGTGGCAATAATCACGCGGTCTGCTTCGTTCAGGGCCGCCTTGATTTCTGCAATCAGCTTGTCTTTGCCATGGCTATTGTCTGGACGCAGCGGGTAAAAGCCAGCTTCCGGGCGCAACACCTCATAAGACCACTTTTTCCAAGCCTCGTTGACTTCAGCGGGTTCGGCTAGCTTGAAGATATGCCCGCGTGCGGACAATATCTGACCATAGCGGTTTCCCAACGCCTCGCGCAGGTTGCGTGCTTGTGAGGGCTTTTCGGCAATGACAAGCGATCCGCCCATATCAGGGCCGCCCTGCAGGTAGCCCGACAGTGGCATCGTAGATATGAGGCGGCTGAGCAATCATCCGTGCGAGGCCAACATTTGGAAATAGCCACGGCGCGGCACAGTCGGCATAGGTTTATGGCTCATTACAGCATTCGTCATTTCAAGAACCCAGTTTTCCAAACTTGCACCCAAGCACCAGATCCGTTCGGCGCACGTTCGCAAGCTTTTACATCTCATCAGATGTGAACTTACATTACTCAAGAACAAAATACGAACACTTTTCCATGTCTGCCATAACAAGAGCCGCTGCATATAGGCTAGCTGCCTCAATCCAAGGCGTTGCGGGCCAATTTATTCCAACCTTTTTGATCTCTCCGATACCTTCTGAACCAGTGATGCGGCGGCACTACCGGCCTGCCTGACACCCGTACCTGCGATTTCCCCTGCTGATTGGGTTCCAAAGCGGGCCCGTGCGCGCGATCCTCTTGTTCCAGCCATGCCTTTTGCGAAGCCGCTAACGCCGGGCATGCTTGGCGGACCTGCCATCATCAAGTTGCCCGAGATTGCGCGCACGATCAGGGGTGTGGCGACGATCATGCCACCGGCGAGGAACATCATCATGAAGAAGGGGATGAGCGCGCCGATGTTGCTGGCCCCTTCGGGATCACCAAGCTCGGCCAGCAAGGATTGGGACATGCCGACCACGGTGGAAAAAACACCGGCGATGACCAGCGGGTAGAGAGCGTAGGACACGGTCGAGGACAGCCAGCGCAGGAAGTAATCCTTGGTGACGTCAAAGAGCGAGAGGGCGATCATGATGGGGGCAATGCCAATCATGAAGGCGAGCATGATCTTCGCGAATATTAACACCAATCCGCAGAGCGCACCGATGACCCCTAATAGAAACGCTCCAATGGCACCAATGAGTGCCCCGGCCATCCAGTGCATATTGTCGCCTGCAGCGTTGAGATAGTTTCCGAACTCTGCGATGAGATCATCGAAGGCGGCCGCAAAATAGGCGGATCCTGCACCGCCACCGCCCAGACCCGCGATCATACCGCCAGCCAGTTGATCAAGCCCGTTTGTGATGGCGCTCGCAATGGTGTTGAACTGCACCCAGTTGAGCGCAAAAAGCGTGATTAGCATGAGTTTGATGGCGAACCAGAAGGCCGTGCGCCCATCAACCGACCGCACCTGCAGGGCCATGTTTACGAAGAGGCCAATGACAGCGAGGGTTGAGCCCACGCCAATGATGCCGCCGACTTGGCTGGCAACGGTGCCGAAGGTGGTCGCGGCCGCCCCGTCAAGATAGCCGTCTGTGGTCTCCACCATCCAGGTAACAACGCCCATGGGATGCGCCTCGCTCTTTTGCTTCGATCAGATGTGCTTCGATCCGTCTGGGGCCTTCAGCGGCCGCTTCAGAAACGCGGTGAGGATATGCTCGCCGTCAAAATCCGGGGTCACTGCGACCAGCTCCCAGCCCTCGCGCCCGAGAGCATTCAGCTCCTCGGCATAGGTTTGCGGTTTCTTGCGGCCTGTATTGATTTGGCATGTGAGGTATTCAAACATCTGCGGTCTCCGTTTTTGCTGTTTCAACGCCCGGCAAGTAGAACTCGGTGATCCCGCGCGCGCCTTCATGGCGGCCAGCTTGGATGATCACGTCGATCGAGCGGGTGATGTAATGGATCATGTCCTGGTAGGTCATCGGGACATCGGTTTTGAGCGCGGCGATGGCGAGGCGTTGGATTGCGAGTTGCGGGGTCTCGGCATGCAGCGTGGTGAGCGATCCGCCATGGCCTGTATTGATGGCCTCGAGGAAGGTCATGGCTTCTTTGCCGCGCACTTCGCCAAGAACGATCCGATCGGGCCGCATGCGCAGGGTCGCGGTCAGCAGCTGATCTGCGCTGCGTTCCGGTGCCTCGCGGTCGGCCATCAAGGTGACTGTGTTGGGCTGTGTCGGCCTCAGCTCAGCCGCGTCCTCAATCGTGATCAGGCGCTCGGCCTCGGGTACGAAGGACAGGATCTTGCGGGCCGTGACGGTCTTGCCGGTGGAGGTGCCACCCGAGACGATCATGTTGAGCTTGTGGCTGACACAGAAGGCGATGGCGGCCTCGATATCGCCTGTGGCGACGACGGCGCGCAACTGTGTATTGCGCGCGCGACGCGTGGCCTCGGAGTTGCGCTCGGACCCAAAGAGATAGGCCAGCTGGATCTTGTCGAGCGGCAAGTCGGCAAAAAACCGCAGTGAAATCGCAAAACCGCCTTCGACGGCGGGAGGCTGGATGACCTGCGCGCGGATCGGCCTGTCCCGGTAGAGGATGCTAACCGAAACTATGGGTTTTGCGCGGCTGAGCGTGGTGTTGGCGGCGGACGCAATTTGCGCGCCGAGGTCTTGTGCGGCATGGGGCGTCAGGCGCATATCCAGCGCACGCATAAAATGATCACCCTGCATCTCGCCCCAGACGGTGCCGTCAGGGTTGATGCACAGCTCGATGAGCTTGGGATCGCGCGCGGCGGGCAGCTGGTCGAGGGAGCTTTGGAGGTAGCTGGCTGCCATGGCTCAAAAAATCTCCAGATCGCGGTCCACCATGACGGTGACGCGCGCGCCTTGGTCGACATAGATGACGGGGCTGAGGGCGAGATATTCTCCGATGACGCTTTGAGCACTGTCCTGCAGGCTTTCGGCAGTGCCTTCGAGGGCTTCAGCCGTGCGCTCATCCTCGGTTGACCCGGCCGCTGCCGCGGGCAGACCTCCAATGAGCGAAATCAGCGCGGCTGATCCAAAGCGCGAACCAAAGCGACTGTCGACAAAACCGGTGGTGCCGGAGCGGCCAAGTTCATCGCCGCCGAAGGCGCTGATCTCGACGGTTTGGTTGTCGGGCAGGATGACCCGGTCCCAGGCGATTGTGATCCGCTGCTGCGCGATATCTACGCCGGATTGGTAGCGTCCGATCAGACGAGACCCGCGTGGGATAAGCACGCGGGACCCGTCATAAGCATGGACGTCTTCGGAGACGAGTGCGCGGACGGGACCAGCAAGCTGGCTGTCGATGGCGGTTTCCAGCACGGCCTGGATCATCGTGCCCTGCACAACCGTGTTGGACGGGTTCACGATCGTCTGGGCCTGGGTAACGGTTGCTGGCTGCGCGCCGTTGCGGACGAAATCTGTGTCGCCATCAAGGCGGCGTCCATCGGTTGGGCTTTCCTCACCGGTGCCGCCTGAGGAGCCGAAGGCAATGATTGGACTGGCGATGCGCGCCTCGAGAATGGCGCGTTCGGCTTGCCGCCGCGCCTCTAGCTCTTGCAACCGCAGGTCTTCGGCCGAGGGTCCGGGCTGGCGTGGGGTGGTTGGGGCTTCGAGTTGCGCCAGCTCCAGATCGGTCTGCAGGCGCTGGATTTGCCGCATACGTTCATCAATATCCGCACGCAGGGCGGCCTCCGCCTCTGCCGCATCACTGCGCAGGGCATCAATCTCAGCGTTCAGCGCGTCGAGTGCGGCGCTGTCCAAGGCGGGCGCATCCGGCGCTGGCGCGTTGCGCAGAGCCGACAATTCTACGCGCATCTCGTCGAGCTGCGCGCGCAGGGCCTCGGTCTCAGCATTCGTGGATGCAGGAGCCGCCGGTTGCGGGGTTGGTTCAGGTGGTGCCACGGGATCGAGTGCGCCGAAACCCGGCCCACTGTCTTGAAACTCTGCCGGTGCGGCCGTTTCCATCGGCTCGGGCTGAGGTTCGCGCGACATCAGCGCTATGACGGCGAGCAGCACCGCCATGCCTGTAACCCCAAGGGTACCCAGCAGCAAGACCGGACGCTTGCGGCTGCCGCCACTATCGCCACCGCCTTCGAGCGCTTCCAGGCGTTTGCGCAACTCAGCCGTCTCAGTCATCGGCTGCAACCTCGCTCATATCTTGGACGCAGACTTCCAGATCTCCAAGGCGGAGCACCCATCTGGCACTGATACCCGAAACCCGGATTACGCCGTCTTCCTGGGCCATGGCATTGACGCTGCGCTCGCGGCCAGTTGACCAGCGAAAGATTGCGGGGACCGGCGCATTTGGCGCGAAGCGGAAATACGTGAAGGTCCCGTCGTCCCAGATCTCTTGGGGCGTGATCTCGGCTTGGACGCTGACGCCGTAGGCATGGTTGGCGGGCCCTTGAGCCACGACGCTTACCGCTCCGTCATCAGCCTCCGGATAGCGAAACCGGATCACATAGAAGGTCGGGTCGGACGCTTCTGTGACGTTGAAATAATAGCTGCGCCGGTTGGTATAGACGATGATGTTGGTGTGCGCGCCGCGCACCACAGGCTTGATGGCGAAGGCCTGACCGCCGGGGACGCCATCGAGCAGGAAGCCTTCGGTGTCGCCTGCGATAATGGAGCGGATGGTCTCACCGGGCCCGAACTCGATGCTGGTGACATGGGTAAGGCTGGTACGAACCTGGTAGACTTCGCCATCCACGAATGTCGCCACGCGCACGCGCGCGTCATGGGCACCGCGGCGCGGTTGGACCTCGGCAAATGCCGCACTGCCCAGAAATATGCTGACAGCAGCGAGTGTCACAATGACCCGTGGAAACATTGACATCTACTCCTCAAGCCGATCCGAGCGGACCGCGTATTCTGTGACGGTGAAGCCGAAGGGGTTTTGCCAGACCTCGTCGATCGAGCGGCGCTCTTCGGGGCGGAACGCAAACATCAGCGTTGCGGTGAATAGCCCGGTCTGGCTGCCCCGCGGGGAGCTGAGGCGCTTGCGCAACCGGACCTGGGCACGGTTTGCGCTGATCAGGGTGATTGAGAGGATCTCGGCCTCGAGCCGTGCGTCCTCGCCATAGGTGTCTGGCGGATAGGCTTCATTGCCGCTGGTCCAGAGCGCGCGCAGGGAAGCGGCGGCCGCGCCGTCGGATTGCGATAGCACGCTCCCAACGCGAACATCATTGTCGAGCTGGTTATAGGTCTCGCGGTCGGTGACATAGCGAAACACCTGCGCCTCGATTATGGCTGGTCGCTCGGCAAGTGAGACGGCCTCGACGGCGGCATTGGGCAGGGCCATTCCGGTCTCGCTATCAAAAGGCACGATCATCGGAGCGGGGTCGACATCAAGGATGGCCACGAGGCCTGCGGTCAGACAGCCGAGCGCGCCAAAACTCAGGCCAGCGAGCCCGAGCTTTTGCCAGAGGAGCTCGCGACGCCTTGCGCCATAGATCAGCTCCTCTTCGATGACCTCGTGATTTTTGCCCATGATGTCGCTCACAGCCTCACCGCAAATCCGGCAAGGTGAAATCCATATACCGGCGCTCCTCGGCAAGCGTTGCGGCATCAGCCACACCCGTCTGCCCTGCGCCAACGGTTTGGATCGCTTCGAGCTCCCACATGCGTGTCATGGCGATTGCGAGCTCTGCGGTGACGCGGGTGTTATGATCGACCGCTTCTTTGAGGGTCTCCATGTCCGGTATGAGATCGACCAGCTGGTCGACGCGCTCAAGCGATTGTGCGGCTTCCGCGTAGCTATTCTGCGCGGCAGCTGACATCACAGCGCCGGTGCTCGCGCTCGAGGCGATACGCTCTGCCCCTGGATTGCCACTGGTGGCCATTGTTGACAGCGTATCCTGGTCAAAGCCTGCCTCTTCCAGCGCTTGGGTCATGCGGCCTTCCATCTCGGGGCCTGCATTGCCGATGAGACCGGAGAAATCGCCGGTCTGGATCTGGGCAATCACGTCCAAGAGATCGCCGAATTCCTGATCGAGCAGCCCGTCGAGGTCGCCGCCCATGGCCATCTCGAGGATATCGGACGCGCCGGTGAGTGCTGCATAGGTGTCGTTGAGCGTATCGAGCTGGTCTTGGATGAGGTTGATCTGGTCGAGCGCCGCGTCGAGTTGATCGGACTGGATCCCGAAATCCTCCAGCATTTGCTGCAGCTGCCGGATTTCCTGGGCGATGTTGCGCGTGTCGATTGTGGGCACGCCCTGCGCAAACGCAGGCGGTGCTGCCAGCATCGCGCAGGTGGCGACGGTGGTAAAAAACTGTCGTGCGGGATGCCTCATGGGAGAACCTCCAGATCAAAATGTAAAAACTGTTGCTCGCGCGCTTGGGCGGCGGCCATCGCGAGGGCTTGTGCGCTGAGGGGCCGCGTCCCTGCCGCCTTGAGACGGATGCGAATGGCCATAAGCCGGGCAAGCTCGGCGCGGGCATACGTGTTGAGGGACATGGCAGCATGGATATCCTCCGTCTGTGCGATGCGGGTGATGATGTCCTGAATGCGCAGGGCAGCGGCGCGCACCGAGATCAGGGAATAGTCGCCATAAATGCCAGACCCATGGGCACTGAGACTCATGGAGGCGTTCGCGAGCAGGACGGGATCAATGGTACCAAGTGCGTCGATGCCGCCCACGCGGGTGAGGTACAGATTATAGCGTTCGGGAATGACCTGAACGTAGTGCTGCGTTTCCGCAAAGGGCGGCACGCCACCGTAGCGCTGCACATTGCCCGGGCCTGCGTTGTAGGCGGCCAGGGCGTGGATGACGTTGCCGTCAAACATGTTCAGCATCTGTGCGAGGTAGCGCGCGCCACCAGTCACCTGGATATACGGATCGTCGTAATAGGCCGGATTGATACCGAGATCACCGGCGGTGCCGGGCATAATTTGTGTCAGGCCAAAGGCTCCCACGGGCGAGCGCGCACCGACCTGGAACCGGCTTTCCTGCCAGATCAGCGCCTGGATCAGACAGCGCCATTGCACCAGAGACAGCCCCGCGCGGGCGACGCCGGACAGACCATGGGTCTTGCGCGCCGCACGGATGATGAGCGCCTCGATTGAGCCCGCTGCATCACCAAACATTTGTGGCGCAGCGGGGTTGGAGTCAGTTGGCCCGAAGAGCGTGGCGGCGGCGCTTTCGTCTGAGCGGCCAGCCTCAAGGTTTTGGAGCGTGCTGGCGGTCGAAGGGCCAATAGTCGACGCTTCCAGCAGATTTTCCAGCGCAGCATGCTGATCTGCCTCCAAGGCCGCCAGCTCTTCTTCGCGGCTGAGACGGTCGCGCTGCAGGGCAAGATCGCGGTCCCCTTGGCCCAGAATCTGCTCGCGTTGCACAAACGCGCCAAGATCGATGGTCGGCACGCCTTGGGCACCGGCCATGACGGCCGGACCCAGGGCAACGAGCGCGCCCAAGATCGGGGTGTTGCGCTTAGCCATTTTCATGCCCCACAGGACCAATCGCATGCAGCAGCTCGAAGCTACAATCGCTGCGGGTGACTTCCGCAAAACTGTTGAAACATTCCGCTTCAGAGGGCTGGTAGGTTGCGCAAGCGGT